>MDSV01247158.1_pt1 | contig 19547 bp, 20 predicted proteins | sample 810851 | NCBI WGS metagenome assembly MDSV01 (sample SAMN05326640, study PRJNA326480) | marine metagenome | isolation source: seawater | place: Atlantic Ocean: North East | collected 2012 | reverse complement strand
CTGTTATTAAATATCTTCCCTTTTTCATATTTTTTTTAATCAATTAGTTAAAAACTTCTCTCTCAATAATGTCAGAAATTTGTTTTATCATACTCTTTTTAGTTGGTAGTACATTTTTTTCCATTTTTTTTTGTATTTCATTATAATTATCCATAATATATTTCGAAGTTTTCAAAAAAGAGTTTAAATCTCTTTGTGTAACAAAAATTCCTATCTTGTTTCTAACGATGTATTTAATATCATCAAAAATAATAACAGGTCTTTTGCGAGATAGAGACTCATCAACAACATATGGAGTTGCCTCAGTGAAAGAAGGTAATATAGTTATATTGTGCTTATCATAAATATCAATTAATAAATGTGGATCAGCAATATAGCCATAAAACTTAATATTTTTATTATTAATTTCGTGCTGTTCTGGATTGCCAACGATAGAAAATTTTTTTTCAATATTTATTTTATTGAACATATTTATAAAATCAAAAATACCTTTCTCAGGGCTCATTCTGCCTACATATAAAAATCTCACTTTGTCTAATTGTGCTTTTTTTTGATTTAACAACCACATATCATCGAGTCTAGATATATAAACAAGATGCGATTTATCTTTGCTGTATAACCTCTCGTGGCAAACAATAACTTTAGAATTGGAAGTTACTATTTTATACATTAAATCATAAATCCAAACCGACCACTTTCCTAGTATGTGTTCATATTCTTCGTGTCCACTGCTAAATAAATAAGTAAATGTTCTTTTTTTGAAAAGAAATAAAAGTAAAAAAGAAAAAAAAGTATAAGGAGTTATGCTTATTATTAAATAAGTTGCATTTGTAGTTTTAAAAGTTTTATAAATAGAGTAGATAAATTTAAAAATATTAGGAGAAGGATTTACATTTTTTATATTTATTTTTTGATCTTTTTTTTGAGAAGAAAATCTTACAATATATTTAACTTCATGATATTTATTAAGCTCTTCTGGTAAAATTTTTAAGTCTAGATTATCACAATAGAAATTATTGTTTTCTGTAAAAATTTTTTCATTATTTATTATTATTAAATTTTTATAGAACATTCATCTTACTTTAGCTTGCCTTTTTCTCTCAATTCTTTTCGAATTTTTGTTGCTGAAATCTTTTGGATTTCTTCACTTAAAACAATTTCTTCTATTTTGTATCCAACACCTCTTCCATAACAAATGTTTGTTATATTTGGAACTAAAACAACTTTAAATCTATTTTTATACTTTGGTTCTAATCTCTCTGTAATTTTAGATTTAACAAATTCAAAATCGAAAGGATTGTCGTCAACACCCTTAACATCTCTAACTTGTATACACACTTGTCCTGTTTTTTTTATAATTTCTTCAAAAAGTGCATAATGACCATCATGAAAAGGTTGCCATCTACCCAACATCTGCGCTGTTGGTTTTTTATTATTCCATTCATATGTCATTATTTTATTCTCTCCGCAATATGAGCTGCCCATTGTTTAGCATTTTGGGTTGTAACGTGGCAATCAAATTTTTCAGGTTTTTCAAACATTTCATTTGTGTCATCAAATCTACCTTTTATTATTGTATCTACCCACACAACATAGTCTGCGGGAAATAAATTTCTTGCTTCTTGAGTCGGGCAAATAAAATCAGCTATCACATAATTCCCTTTTTGCTTCTCTATTTTTGCAAGATCTGCCATTCTTTTGGCTTGTCTTTTTCTTCCCTCTTCAGAAAAATCCCAATCATTTGCAGCTTTTCTAACTTCATCTGCATTAATTCTCTTTGCATTTATCAAAGGTGCTAGCTTTGTGGCTAAAGTAGTTTTGCCAGAGCCAGGCAAACCCATAATTAAAATTATTTTCATGAGAATCTTTTTATATTTTTTTAAAATCTTTTATTTAACTTTATCATAAATTTTCTTGTAAGAAAAAAGGTAAGTAGCAAACAGTAATAAGGAATAATATTTGCAAAAAAATCCATTTTCTCTCATAATAATTGCTGGAATTAACATAATCAAATATACTGAATTTAATATTATAGAAACTAAATAATTACTTTTCAATTTATCATTATTTTTTTTAAGTAAAAGTTTATAAATTAACATATGCAAATGCTTATTATCTGGAAAAAGTGGAGATTGTTTTGCAACAATAATTTTTCTTATGAATGAAAAAAAAACTTCAAAAAATAAGTAAAACATCAAAATACAAAAATAAAACGGAGAAATAATAGGATTAGATATACTTGTTTGTATTACTGATATAGCTAAAAAAGATCCTAAAAAATAAGAACCTCCATCTCCAAGAAAAATTTTTGCTTTTGGAAAATTATATTTAATAAAAATTGCTACTATTAAAATCATAGAAAACATTAGTAAAGCTAAATTATAATTTTCACTTGCGTAATTAACAAAAAATAAATTTGTTAAAACAATTAAGGTATGAATTCCAAGTAATCCGTTGTAGCCATCAATCAAATTACTTCCGTTAATAATAAATAAAAAACATAAACAAATAAAAAATAGAGCAAAAATATCTATCTCTAAAAACCTATTGATAAATTCTATGCCAGTATTCACTATGTAAAAATTATTGAAAATTACTAAAGTAATTAAAAATACAATCATTAAAATTAATCTAAACTTTGGGGGCAAGTTTAGTTTTAAGTCATCTGATAAACCCAAAATAAAAAATAATGTACAAAAAGATAAATATTCAAAATAAACTATCCCTTTTGTAAAAAAAAAAAATATAAATATGATTAAAAAAGATAAATATACACCAAGTCCACCAATAGTAGATATGGGAAGCTCGTGGAAAGATTGAGGTTTTTTAAACTCATCATCAACAAGTATTTTTAAATTATATTTTTTTAAAAAAGAAATTGAATATTTGTAAAAAAATAAACTAAAAATAATTATAAAAAAAAATAAAATTAAATTATTTAAATCCATACTTTTTTATTGAGTTAAATGAAATTCCAATTATTGATATTAAATTTTTGTAAAGAATCATTTTGTTATATTTTTTATTTATATACCAAATCCAATAAATATTTCTTATTTTATTACTTTGAAGTGAATTTTTTCTAATTCTATACTTCATTAAATTTTCTTTTAAACAATAAGCATATTTGATTTTTTGCAAGATTTGGCATTTAAAATAATAATCTTCACAAATTTTTGTATTGCTAAACTTAATATCTCGGACAAGAGAATTTTTAACAATCATTGTGCTTGTTGCAATAGAAGTATTTTTAATAAATTTATTGTAAGTAAAAATTTCTTCTGGACAAATTTCTTTATATTGATTTTCTTTTTGACTGTCTTGAAATGGTTGATAATTAGTATACGTAAAATAATATTTATTTTTAATCATAAAATTCATTTGCTTAAAAAGTTTATTTTTTTCCCAAATATCATCTGAGTCGATAAACGCAAGATATTCTGCTTTGGAATTTCTAATTATCAGATTGCGGCAAAATCCTGCTTTTTTATTTTTTTTTAACCATATTATATTTATTTTTGGATGATCGGCATATTTTTTTAAAATTTTTTTTGTTTCTAAATTTGAGTATGCGTCGGTGATAGTTAATTTCCAATTTGTATAAGTTTGATTTAATATTGAATTAATAGTTTCCTCCAAGTAAGGTGCTGAGTTATAATTTGGTAAAACTATTTCCACCGATGTAGTATTTAAGTTATTGAACATTATATAAATTTTTTTTAGAGAGTTTCTTTTTTCCAATTATTATAAAGTTCTTCAAGATTAAAATTCTTATAATGAAAAATATTTTTAAAATTCATTTTGTAAAAATCATCAATTATAAAAGATTTGAACGAATCCATTAATTCAGCATATTGAAATTTGTTACGTATAAACTTTCCTCTATCTAATTTAAGCATAATAGTATTAATTAACTTATTTTTATTCTTGATTGGATCAATAGATAAAAAATAACAATCTGAGAAGTGATTTTTAATGAAAGCGTTAATTGATTGTACTGTTTTGTCATCAAGATGATGTATTGCTCCATTTATAAAAATAAAATTTGGTCTAAATTTTAGGAAATAATCTATATTTGATTTATCATTTAAATTTAAATGCTGAAAGTTAAATTTTTTCCATCTATTTTTACATTGAGATAAATATTTATCATTATTATCTACACCTAAATAATCGTCTATATATTCGTGAATATATTCTAGTATATAGCTGTCTCCACAACAAATATCTAAAACTCTAACGTTTTTAAAAATTTTTTTTTTAAAAATAAATTTAATAAAATCATATTCATCATATTTTCTTCTTACAGTTTTTTGATAAAATCTATAAAGGCTTGGATTTTTTAATAAAAAGTTTATCATACGAAATTATTTTAATAATTTATATTATGATTAAATCTTTATCAATAATATTTCCTGTTTATAATGAAGAATTAAGATTAAAATCAAGTTTTAGTCATATTAAAAGTTTCCTTAAAAAGAAAAAAAAATTTAAAATTGAAATAATTTTTGTGGATGATGGAAGTAAAGACAATTCTTGCAATTTAATTAAACAATTTATTAAAACTTTTAAAAAGAAAAAAAATATAAATATAAGATTTGTAAAGTTAAAAAAAAATATGGGAAAGGGTGCTGCGTTAAAATTTGGTGTAAAAAATGCAAATTACGATTGGATTTTAACAACCGATATCGATATGTCGGTTTCCCTTTTTCAACTATCAAATTGGCTTAAGAAAAAATTATTAATTAAAGAATATTTTGTTTATTTTGGATCTAGGGGTCACAAAAAATCAATTGTAAAGAAAAAATTATTAAGGGATATCATGGGAAATATAATGAGATTTTTTGTTTTAAATGTTTTAAAAATAAAAATTAAAGATACGCAATGTGGATATAAATTGTATAAAAAAAATATTGCAAAGTTACTATTTTCAAAACTAAAAACTTTTGGTTTTGATCATGATTTAGAAATAGTCTTATTTCTTAAATCAAGGAATATCAAAATAAAAGAATTGCCAGTAAAGTGGACTCATAAAAATAATAGTAGTTTAAATATTTTTTTGGATCCAATAAAAATGTTACTTGGAATTTTTATTTTAAAGTTTCGTAATATTTAAACATTTGATAAATTATAATAATAAATATTAGAAAAAATTAACAGAATTGATAAATAGAAAAATAAAAAAATTGAACTCCTATAACTTAAAAGAAATTTTGAATTTAAAAAAGTAAATGCCATTAAAATAATTATGGGATCAAAATATTCTTGCATAAGAGGAAAAATAAATATTGAGAGTATAAAAAAGTAAAATAGAATTAATTTATTTTTTAAACTACCGCTTAAATATATCAAAATTATTATCCATGAAATGAAAAAAGATATGTAAATAAAAATTTTTTGTAATATTATATCTTTAAATAGCAATATTGCAGTTTTATGAATAAATCCCTTTCCTATTACTCGTTCGTTATTGTAATCGTGTAAAAATAATAGATATATTAAATAAAGAAAAAATATTGATATTAAATAATAATTTTTTTTATCTAAAAAAAACTTTTTTAAAATAAATAGTAAACCTTTTTCTCTATATAGTAATAAAGGTAATAAATAAAAAGCAATTATTGTTAACGCATAACCCAAGTGATATAGATAAACTTGATTACCTATTCCTCTAGCAAAAGCATCTCTGGGAGGCATCAATCCGCCCCATATTGATATTAAATAAACAAATGGTAATGAAAAAATAAAATAACTAAATAGAGAAAAAGATTTTAATTTTAAATTTTTATTAGAGAAAATAATTTGTACAAAACAAATTAATGGAATAATTGTAAGTTTTTGATCAAAATAAAGACAAGCTGAGCTAAAAAAGGTGGTTAGTAATAAAAAATAATAATCTTTTAACAAATTATTTTTATTATTTAAAAATTTAGTCAAAAACAAAAATGAAAGCAATAGTGCTACTAAAGCGTAATTTTCTTCTAATGCCCAATATGAGCTAGTCCTAAAATAGGGGCTTAAAAAAATAATACTCGAAATTAAAAGTAAAAGTAAACTTTCTTCCTTTTTAAATTTTTCTTTTAAACAAAAGAAAAATAAGAATGGCACTGATAAGGAAATAAGAAAAACACTCCTTTTAAAAAAAATTTCATTTTCGGTAAAAGGATTAAATAATTTATGAATAATGTACAACAATGGTGTTCTTGAACTCATATAAGTATTGTCGTCGTATGTGGCTGTTAAATTTACTCCTTCAATTAAACTATTGTTTAAAAAAGTTTGTAAATTTGACCAAACATGTAGATAGTCTACTAATCCACCCCCAGCAGAATTTTCCCCATAAATAAAACCTAAAAAATATGATGATATTGATAAAATAATAAGTAAGACTGAAAAATTTTTATAGTAGTTTTTTTGTAACATTTCTTAAAAAGAATTATAAAAATCCTTTTATAAGTGCCGATCCGCCCTTAATGTATCTTTTAATATCTTCGAAACTTCTAATTGCTAAAATTCTTTTAAAAACATAGCTTGGCCTCAAATAAAATTTCCTAAATGCATAACGTTCCATATTTTTTAATTGTTCAGCACTTTTATAGCCAAATGGTAACCATGTAACACTCCACATTTGATATTCCTTTAGATCATGTGAAATAAATTTTCCCCATTTTCCTGCTTTAATTTCATTTGCTAGTTTAGTTCCTGGATAGGGGCAAGTCACAGTAAATTGAGCATAATCAGGATCAAGTTCAATCGCATTTTGAATTGTTTGTTTTGCTAATTCTGGAGTTTCTCCTGGAAGTCCAATTAGAAAGGCACCTCTTACTTCTATTCCTGCTTCTCTAGTCCATCTTGCTATTCTTTTCATTTTTTCAAAATCCCTATTTTTTTTATTTGTTTGTATATTTTTTGCTAATTCTTCGACGCCGGTTTCGTAACCAAAAAATATATTCCAACAACCTGCTTTTCGCATTTTTTTAAGTAAATCTTTATCGTCTACTGTGTTGACAGCTGCACAGCAAGTCCAGCTTAAATCGAAATCCGCTTCAATCAATAGATCTAGGAACTCGTTCATCCATTTTTTGTGATAACTCATCGTGTCGTCCCAGAACGATATTTCTTTTACTCCATAATTTTCGACACAATCTCTTATTTCTTCTACTACTTTTTGTGGACTTCTCCTTCTGGTTTTTGTTCCAGCTTGATCACAAAATGTACAAAAATACGGACACCCTCTAATAACAATCATATTGGTTGCTGGTAATTTCTTATAGTTATTTGGTAATGGCATGTATCTCTCTGTTGGAAAAAGATCTCTAGCTGGAAACGGTAATTCATCTAAATTATCAATAATTTCACTAGGTTGATTTCTAATTGCTACATTATTTTTTTTAAAAATAATTCCTTTAATATTCTCCAAAGTTTGGAAATCTTTTAAAAATAAATCTCTATTATAATTTTTTTCAGAATATTTTTTAACAATATTATGTATTATGTATTCTCCATCTAATCCGTATGCTATAATATCAAAATATCCACCGTACTCATTAGCTGTTTCAATTCCAGCTACATTAGTATGTGATCCTCCAACAACAGTTAATTTGTTAGGTATTTTGTTTCTTATTTTGTCTGCTATCTCTATTGCTCTGTTAAGAGAATATGTTGTTGTGGAAAAACCAATTATTTCTGGATTTTTTTGTTTTATTATTTCATAAACTTTTTCAGAATCTATTCTTAATGTAGGACAATCTAAAACTCCTACTCCAAAACCTTTTTCTCTCAAATAACCAGCAAGGCAAGCAATGCCTAATGGTATCATGTCTCCACCAACTTCACCTAAATCTTTTCTTCCATATCTTTCAGAAATAGTAGATGGGGGATTAATTAGTAATATATCAATCTTCCCATTTTGTGGAGCAAAACCTCTTTCTATAAGCTCTTCGGTTGAGGGTCTTAGTTTTTGTTTTTTTCGAGATAAAAATTTTTTAAACATTTATTTTATTTTTAGCTAATTTACTCAAAATTCAAATTATTACAATATTACAACATGTAGTATTGAATAGTCTATAAATTATGTTTAAAAAGTATATTTTATAGGAATAATGAGCCTTAATAAACAATAATGCAACATTCTGAAAGTATGAAAAATAGATGTGGTTATTAAATATAGTTAAAAATAATTTATTTATACAAAATTTTGTAGCAAATATAATTTCATTCATTCCTGCTTATTTTGAGTTTACTGTATCTAAATACCTTGCAATTAAAAAAGCTATGCTAATCACTGCTCAGGATAAAACTCTAGGTAGCTATTTAGAATTTGGGGTTTTTACAGGAAGTACTTTTAATTATGCAATGAAAGTGAATAGAAGAATAGAAGGCCTGGGATATGGTGATTCAAATTGTGAATTCATTGGATTCGATTCATTTAATGGATTTGGCCAAGTAAAAGAAGGTGATAAACATCCATACTTCATTGACAGTATTTTTTCTGTTAATGAAAAAAAAGTTCTTAAAAATATAAAAAAAATAGCAAAAAAACAAAAGTATAGGATTATTAAAGGTTTTTTTCAGGACACAATACAAAATAAGACAACAAATGATTTTAACATAGATAAAGCTAGAATAGTTATGATTGATTGTGATTTAAAAGAATCAACTCGTCTTGCTCTTGAATTTATTAAACCTGCAATACAAGAAGGAACTATTATATTATTTGATGACTATGTTTTTTTTAAGGGTAGTGAGGAAAAAGGTGAATGTGGAGCCTTTAACGAATTTAGAAATAAATATCCAAATATATTATTTAAAAGAATTTTTGATTATGGTTATGGTAGCCAGGCATTTATCGCTTATAAAGTAAATTAATTTTTTTCACTAAGTAATTAATAAAATATGCTGCCAAAATAATTTGAATTGGCAAAATAGCTAACTTATATCTTGGAAGTATAAAGAATATAGAAAATATTATTAAGTTCAAAAATAAGTATAATACAAAACACTTATTTTCAAATTTATTAACTTTATAAAATAAAAATAAGCCCGGAAAAGACAATAAAGATAATAATGTAATTGGATAAATATGAAAAAAATTATAGTAGTTTTTATAATTAGAATTTATATCAATAAAATAATAAGAAATTAATTTTTTAAAAAATAAATAAAAATAATGTATTGGTTCTTCTTTTAAGTTATTTAAAGCTTGACTTAAAAAAATATCGTCTCTTTTTATTTCATAAAATTTATCTTTTTCTAAATTATCAATTTTATTTTTTAGTTCAGTAAATTTTATGTTTTCCAAAGTTTCATAGCCACCAACTTTTGATAGTTGGTTATTACCTTTCCACAAATTATAACCTAAGGATTTAACAACAAAGATTTGATTAAAATGAATATAATTTCTTATTACATAAGGGGATATTGTCAAAGCTACTATGATCAAACTCATAACAAAGTTATTAAATGATATTTTCTTTTTAATAAAAACAAAAAAAATAATAAAAGGAAAAATTAATAAAAATTCTCCTCGTAATAAGACAAGAAAACCAGAAACTAAAGAGAGAAAAAATATATTTTTTTTGGTTCCTTTATTGATTATTAATAATAAAAATTTTAAAAATAATAATGAAAAAAAAATTTGTAAACATGCTGAAGAGATTTGTCCACAAATTATAACATTTAAAGGAATAATGGAAAAAATAATTGAATTAATTATTGATATGTTGTCTGAGAAAAAACTTAGACAAATTTTATAAAATAAATAAACAGAATATGTTGAAAGTATTATTTGTACAAAGATTACACTATACAACAGATTTGGTTTATCAAAGGTAGTTAAAACTTTTAAAGAATAGAGAAAAAATGGATACATTGGTGGTAATAGAGCACTAGGAACTAGCTCACCATTAAAATTATGAAATGAATAACTCTTATACTCGATAAAATTATCTAGCAAAATATTCCACTCATTATCAAAATGAGTATCTCTAATAAAATAAACAGTTATAAGTCTTAAAAAAAAGCTAAATAGAAGCAAGCTAGATAAAGAATAAATTTTTATATTGTTTTTTTTATCTAGAATTTGATTAATATTTTTTTTCATGTAAATTTATAATATACACTAATTCATAACACTAAATGAAAAAGAAAAACTTGCAAAAAAATATTATTAACAGAAAGATTTGTTTTTGTAAAAATAAATTGAAATACGAGGTAGAATTTGGAAATTTGCCTTTAATAAATAACTATAAAAGTAAAAAAAACTTAGTTAAATTTCCAACAACAATCACTCAATGTACAAATTGTCTTCTTATTCAATTAAAGTATTCTGTTTCAGATAGATTGTTATTTCCAAAGAATTATTCATATTTAAGTAGTAATTCTAAAGAAAAATTAAACAATTTTGAATCTTTGTTTAAAAAAATAAAAAAATTTTCAAGAAATAGAAATCCCTATATATTGGATATTGGAAGCAATGATGGTTCTTTTTTAGAAATAGTTAAAAAAAAATATTCTAAAGTGCTGGGTATCGAACCAACAAATACAGCTAAAATTTCATTAGCTAAAAACATAAATACTATTAAAAAATCTTTAAATTTTAATATTGCTAAAAACATAATAAAAAAATATTCAAAATTTGATTTTATCGTTGCTACAAACTTTATGGCTCAAACTAATAATTTAATAGAAATAATAAAATCAATTAAATTATTATTAAATAAAAAAGGTTTAATAATTATTGAAGTTCAATATTTATATGATCTTTTAAAACAAAAGGGTTTCGACTCTTTTCATCATGAACATATTGCATATTACACAGCATCTTCAATAACTAGACTATTGAAAGAATTTAAAATTTTTGTTTTTCATGCTGAAAAATTAAAAGTTCACGGTGGAATGCTGAGAGTCTACGCAAGTTTAAATAAGAAAAAACATTCAACAGGTTTCAAAAAAATTTTAAAAAGCGAAAATGATAAAAATTTAATTAATAGTATTAAGAAACTTAATTATTTCAAAAATAGATTTAATAAAAAGTTAAAAAAATTTATTACTAATCTAAAAAGAAAAAATAAAAAAATATATGCAATAGGGGCAGCGCCAAGAGCTTGCGTATTATTAAATTCATCTAATTTATCTGCAAAAGAAATAAATCTTGTTGGTGAAGTTTCAGATTCTTTAAAATGTAATAAGTATGTGCCTGGAACTGATATTATAGTTAAAGATGAAAATAAGATTATTTCAGATAAGCCTGACTATGTAATTATATTAGCCTGGCATTTGAAAAATAGAATTATTAATTTATTATCTAAAAAAGGATATAAAGGTCGTTTTATTGTGCCATTACCAAGCCTTAAAGTTATTGATAAAAAATAATTAGTAAAATAATGCATGAATAATAAAAAAAAAATTGATATTTTAATACCTGTATTTAATGAAAATGAAAATATAGTAAAAACGCTAAAAAATATTTTCTCAGTCGTTAAATGTAATTATAAAATTTTAATTTGCTATGACTATGATGAAGATCCCACTCTAAAAGAGCTAAAAGAAAATTTTCCTAATAATGAAAAAATTGAATATATTAAAAACTTCTCAAGAGGTTTTAATAATGCTTTAATTACTGGTTTCCAGAAATCAGAAGCTGAGTGTGTTCTGTTTTATATGGCTGACGATCACATTAATCATGAGATGATTGACGTATGTTATGAAAAATTTAAACAAGAAAATCAACTGGTATGTCCTAGTAGATTTGTTAAAGGTGGAAAGATGATTGGCAATCCATTCTTAAAAGGCGTTTTAACAAGATTAACTTCATTTTTTTTATTTTATTTTACCTCTTTTCCAATCAAAGATTCTACTAATTCATTTAGATTGTTTCCAAAAGAGTTAATAAATAGAGTTACAATAGAATCTAAAAAAGGTTTTACTTTAAGTTTAGAACTGACTGCAAAAGCTCATCGACTAGGATATAAAATTATCGAAATTCCAACTATTTGGATGGAAAGAAATAAAGGTCAAAGTAGATTTAAACTTATTTCATTTATCGTCCCATATATGAAATGGCTTTTTTATATTATCAATACGTCTATTTTTTATAGAAATGCAAAATAAAATAAATGTTGGAATAATTGGTAAGAATTTTGGATATAACGTAATTTATAAAACTCTATCAAAAAATAAGATATATAGAGTTGTAGGATTTAGTTATAAATCAAAAAATGAAAAAATAAAATTACCAAAAAAAATTAAATTATATAGCAATTGGAAAAATTTAGTTTCAGATGAAAAAATAAAAGCTGTGATAATTGCCGCTCCACCTTTTCTTCATAACGAAATTATTAAATTTGCAATAAAGAAAAATAAACATATTTTTTGTGAAAAACCCCTTACTTGCAAATATAAAGACGTGAGTTTAATTTGTAGCTTAATAAAAGAAAAAAAAAATATTTCCCATATGGTAAATTATGAATTTACAAATATAAGTGCTTTTAAGCATTTAAGAAAAAAAATTAATAAATGTACTACTATTAATAAAGTAAACCTTAATTGGTTTATAAATCTAAGTAACAGATCTAATAAAAATTGGAAAGAAAATCATGCTAGGGGTGGTGGTATTATGTTTAACTATATTTGTCACTCTATTTTTTATTTGGAATTTCTATTTGGAAAAATTATTTCTGTAAAAACTAAAATATTTTTAAATAGTAAAAGGAAGATAAAAAGTGCGGTAGGATTTATTTTTTTTAAAAAAAATATTATTGCTAAAATAAATGTACAGGTAGGAAAACTAGATAATAAATATAAACCTATTCATCAAATAAATGTAATTACTAACCAAAAAAAGTATGTGTTAGAAACTAAACTAAATACACTATCGGACAAGTTTAATTTGTTTGTATTTGAAAAGAATACTGCAAAAAAAAATAGTAAATCCTTACAAAGTATAAAAAATCGAGATGATTTTAGAATTATGCCTACTGCAAAAAATTTACAAAAATTTTCTGAATGGATATTGAAAAACAAAGTTCAAACACCTAATTTTTTTGATGCAAAAAGAATTCATTTAATTATTCAAAAAATGATAAATTCTTCGAAAACCGAAAAAAAAATATACATAAATTAGTGTAAAATTTTTAAGTTTTTTTTTTCTAATAATTTTTTGTGAGATAATACAATACCTGAAATGACTATTATGTAGGTTGCATTATTAGTTGTAAAAATACTTCCTGAACTTTTGATGGGAAAGAATTCTAAAAATATACTTATTGTGGCTGCTATCAAAAAATAAGTTTCAAAATTTTTATTATTAAATTTTTTATAGTTTTTAATTAAATATATTATAAATAGCAAAGCTAATATTATTACTACACTGAAACCTAAAAGACCTAAATCTGTAAAAACTTCTAAATAATAATTGTGAGGATGATTTGAGCACATACCTTTCTTTTTCTCTATCAAAATTCTTTTACAATCTTCCCTAAAAGATTTAATTCCATTTCCTAAAAATTTATGTAATTTCCAAGTTTCGATACCTGTAAATATTAACTTTTTGTGCCCAACCGTTTCGTTTTTTTGTTTTAAAAAATCTTCCCTTTCTTCTTTTGCGGTCTCAGATTTATCACTTTCAACCTTTTTATACAAAGCTGTTACTATTCCAGTAACATTAACATAAAAAGATTTAAAACTTGTTTCCAATCTACTGTTTGATTTAATTATAGATGTTAAGAATACCAGCAGAACTAATGTGCCAATTACTACAGATGTTTTTAAATTTTTATTAGCAAAATAAAGTAAAAATAAACCAAATAAAAATAAAACGAGAGGCATTCTATTGCCTGATAATAGAATTCCTACACCTGAAATTGTTACAACAATTGTTATTAAAAAAATTTTAGAAAAATTTCTAGCATCTTTTAATTTATAACCAAAATACAGTATGGAAAAAAAAGAAAAATTTTGAATGAAACCACCTGCAATTCTTTCATCTAAGAAAAAACTAGTATTGTGATGCACATAACTTTCAAAGCCAAAAATATTATAATTAAAAGAATATTGAAAAGTAACATCTAGGGATATTAATAATGCAGCAACACTAGAAAAAATGAAAAAATACTTAATATCTAAAATTTTTAATTCTATTAAAAAATGCGTTATTATTAATAATAAAAAAAACCTAAAAAATAAAACTGATTTTATTAATCTGGTAAGGTTATCTTGTTCTAGTTTTTGAAAATATAGGTAATTTATATAACTCAAAACAGTTGAAAAAAAGATTATAAGAAAAAATAAAAAAATAGTTTTTAAAGCAAAACTAAATTTTAATACATGAATTTTTGATCTAATATGGAAAATACCCAAGCAACAAAACAAAATAAGATTAACATTAGTAACAAAATTACCAAAAATAAAACTTATTGGAAAAAATGCAAAAATTAAATTTGTAAACAAAATTATATTTATTTTAGGAGCTCTATTTCTTAAAATCATATTAAATTTAATGAAACCATAATAATTTTTTTAATAATAGAGATGGTATACAAAGTAATATTAAATTTTTAATACTTAAAAGATTTCTTTTAGAATTCAATAATAGTTTGATACTAAGCATAATATTTCCATCAATTTTATAGTTTAAAAATTTTTTATTATCAATTTTTTTTTTTAAATTCTTTAATTGAATATCACTTAAATCTAAATTATTTTCTTTTAACCAAACTTCAGTCTCTTCTACCTCTTTTCCTTTTTTAATATTTGATAAGTTATTCTCATGTAACCTATATGTGGCGAGTGGTTCTTGAATTGATTTAAATAAGCATTTTTTTGAAAGTCTTAAAAATAAATCATAATCACCAATAATTGAAAATCTTTCATCAAATTTTTTTGATAGTTTTAAATAAAATTTTTTTCTTATTACTGTGGTAATAATACCAACATTATAGTTGTCAATTAATTTATTAAAAATTCTACCTGAATCTAACATTTTTTTAGTATAAATTTTTTTTTTATTTTTTTTTAAAAGCCATAAGTTGCTGAATACTAAACCTATTTCTGGATTGATAAAATATTTCATCTGTAACTCAAGTTTATTTTTTTTCCAAAGATCATCTGTATCTAAAAATGCGATAAAATTTCCCCTAGAATTTTCAATAGCCAAATTCCTAGCTTTATAAAGTGTTGTATGTTCTGGCGCGTAAAAATATTTTAATCTTTTGTCATTAAATGATTTAAATATACTTGAACTTTTATCCTGTGATTGATTATCCCAAAAAATTAATTCCCAATTTGTATAAGTTTGTTCCAAAACACTACCAATACTCTCATTTAAAAAAGTTTCACCATTATAGCAATTCATAATGATGCTAACATTAGGTTCTGCAATGATATTGTTATTCATTATAAGATTTTATTGTATCTTTAACTCCACTCTTAAATTTAATTTTTGGATGCCAATTAATTAATTGCCTAGCTTTTTTTATACTAGGATATATTTTTAAAATTTCATCCTTTCTAAATTTAATTTTTCCAAACTGAGGACGCCCACCTTTCAAAATATTTTTAACATAATTAATAATATTTTTTATTTTTTGTGGTTTTCCTGATCCTATGTTAATTATCTGTCCTCTTGCCTTTTTATTGTTTAGTGACTTAATAATAATTTCTACAACATCTTTAACATTTACAAAATCTCTTAGTTGAATTCCGCTTGAGCAAGGAAATTTTTTATTTTTTTTACATCCATTAATTATAATAGGTAAAAATCTGTTTAAATCCTGCTTAGGTCCATAAGCTAAATAAAGCCTTAAAACTGTACAAGGAAATTTTTTATTATTGTATAAATCAATTAAATATTTAGTAGCTAAAAACTTAGATTTTCCATAAACTGAAACTGGTTTGCATTTTCCATTTTCTTTTTGTGGAGATTTTAAATTACCATATTCAACACTACTTCCCATTTGAATAAAAGCTTTTGGTTTTTTAATTAAGAAAATATCTGCTAAATTTTTACATCCTAAAAAGTGACTTTCGTAAGTTTTTTTCTTATTTGAGTGATCTACATACCCTCCAAGGTTTACAACATATTTAAAATATTTTTGGGTTTTTTTTTTTAATGATCGTATATTTGAAATATCACAAAATATATATTCAACCTTCGGTAAAAACCTAATTTTTTTGGGTTTTTTAGTAGAAATACTAGTTACTTTCCATCCTTTTTGTAAAGAGTTTTTTGCAAGGTGATATCCTATAAAACCTGTCCCACCAACTATTAATATATTATTTTTTGACTTCAAAACTTAATTTTTTTTAAAACCTTATTAAGGTTATCCTTATCTCTTTTTGTATCCATGCACTGCCAAAACCCTTCATGTCTATACGCCATAAGTTGTTTTTTTTTGCAGGCCTTTTCTAAAGGCTCTCTTTCTAAGTATGTATCATCATTTTTAATATAATTTAAAAATTTTGGCTCCATGACAAAAAAACCTCCATTAATCCAACCTTCATCTAATTTAGATTTTTCTTTAAAATAACTTACATAATGGTTTTTAAGTTTTAATGCGCCAAATCTAGCAGGAGGTCTAACAGCTGTAAGTGTAACTAATTTTTTATTTTTTTTATGGAATTTTAATAATTTTTTTAAATTAACATTAGATATTCCATCACCATACGTCATCATAAAAGTTTCATTTCCAATATGTTTTTTTAATCTTTTTAACCTGCCACCTGTCATGGTATTTTTTCCAGTTTCAACTAAGTTTATATTCCAATCAAAAAATTTTTTATTAAAAAATTTTTTGATTACATGCCCTTTGTACCCTAGCGCAATATAAAAATCTTTAAATCCATGTTTCGCATAAAATTGCATAATATGTAAAAGTAATGGCTTTCCATCAATATGTATCATCGGTTTAGGTATAGTTTTGGTGTATTCCGATAATCTTGTTCCAAAACCACCTGCTAACAAAACAATTTTCATAAAATAAAATTTTTTTTCATTAAGTGTTCATACTTTTTTATTTGACTAATAGAAGTTTTGTATATTTTTTTTGGATTAATATAATAATTTTTATACCATTCAGTTACCATTTTTATATTTTGGTCAAATGTTAGAATGCTTTGCCATTTTAGTTTATTTTTGGCTTTTTTTACGTTTAGGTTTAGTAAACTAGATTCATAAAAGTTATTTTTTTTTTTACTTATTATTTTCCATGAAACTTTATTCCAATATTTTTTCATTAGTTTAACAACGTAAATAACTCTATAATTTTTATTTTCGCTAGGTCCAAAATTAAATGCTTGCCCGTGCAATTTTTTATTTTCTTTTAATTTCATTGCTAGTTTTAAATAGCCTCCAACTGCTTCTAACACATGTTGCCAAGGGCGCGTTGCATTAGGATTTCTAAGTAAAACTTTTCTATTTTTAGACCAGGATTTAACACAATCAGGTATTAAGCGATTTTCTGACCAATCTCCTCCACCAACTACATTACCAGCTCTTGCTACACCAATAAAAACTTTATTTTTTTTAAAAGAAAAATAAGAATTTATATAAGATTGAATTGCAAGCTCAGCAGATGCTTTTGATGCACTGTAGGGATCCTTTCCCCCTAGTATATCATTTTCTTTATAGCCTCTCTTAATTTCAAGATTTTTATAGCTTTTATCGCTTGTTATAATTACTGCAATACAAGTTTTCTTAAAGCTTCGTAAAGATTCCAGAACATTAAGTGTTCCAATAGTATTTGTATTCCAGGTATAAATTGGATCAATATAAGATTTTTTTACTAAGGATTGAGCGGCTAAATGAAATACATAATCTGGCTTATGTTTGTTAATTATTTTTTTTAACTTACCTAAATTTCTTATATCGATATTTATATTTTTTAATTTTTTTGCTAATTTTATAGCTTTAAAATGTGATTGGTTGCCTACTGTGTCTATGGATAACCCAATAACCTTTGCTCCTAGACTTACAAGCCAAAGTGAAAGCCAAGATCCTTTAAAGCCTGTATGTCCTGTTACTATTACGGTTTTGTTATTAAAAAATTTTTTTAATTTCATTTTAATTTTTTTCTTTACTTTTTAAATCACTTAAAGCGTTTTGTATTAGTATTTTAGCTTCATTAGTAGAGTCAAAAAGTAACTTTAACTTTTTATTTTGAGGATTATCAATAACTAATTCTTTTGAAAATAATGTCTTAAATACCCCATTAGAAAAAATTTGTTTATCAAAACAAGGAGCTAGATATCCATTAACGGTATCAATAACTGAATCTTGAGCTACCCCTTGATCAAAAGCTACAACAGGTAAATCATTTGCCAAAGCTTCCAATATTATGTGTGGCCCGTTACAACCTGTAGATGGTGAAATAAAAACATCAGCGGCTCTGTATAATAAGTTTAATTTAGTATCTGAATGTATTTCGTTAAGGTGAGTCCATTCAATTTCTGGAATACTGAAACTGAATGTATTTTTTCTTCCAAATGTTATCAATTTTAACTTTTGAGACTCTGCTTGTATACCTTTTAATTTTAAATTTGTAATGAATATTTTTAAAATATCTTCAATAAGTCTTCCCCCTTTATGAGGCGCGTCCATATTAAAAGTTCCAAATAAAAGAACTTTATCATCTTGATTAATTTCAAGAATTTTCCTTGCATTGTTTTTTTCAAGAAAATTTGTTCTTTTCTTATTTACTCCTAAAAATATAGTTTCAGTTTTTATTTTTTGAGTAATAGGTGATGCATTATAAATTTTTTTAGTAAAAGTATTTTCAACAAATATTTTAGGTTTATATTTTTCTAAGATTTTCTTCTTTTTATTAAAAATTATTTTTGAATAATTAAAAAAATTAAGAAAGTTTAGCTGAGGGCAGCTATTACAGTTTGACTCGAATTTTCTACATTCATTTCCATTTTTTAAAAAATTGACATGACAACCTCCTGATGCAAATTCCATATCTAGAGGTCTAAGGTAAACAATTTTATTAGTGTCAAAAATTTTTTCTATCATGCTAAATGATAAAATTTTATGAGCTGAATATATAATAATTATTTCTGACTCATCGATATATTTTTTTATCGAATTATAATTTATAGTACTATTACCAAAGCTAAACAAACTGCTAAAATCTTTTTTTAAAAATTCTAATATAAAAAAAATAAATCTTAATATAAATGATCTATTTATTTTTATTACATCTTTATCTTGTGATTTAAATTTATGAAGCAAAACTACTTTTGACTGATGTCCAAGTTTTTTTAAACTTGAATTTAAGCTAATTACATGTTGCCCGACTCCATCTACTTCACTATAAGAAATCAAAAGAAATTTCATCCTAAATATATCCTAAACTAACTTTAGTATTATTTTTTAAAATATTTTTTAATTTTACCAGAAATATAATCTACTTCTTTTATCTTCAACTCATTATGCATGGGGAGTCTTACAATTTTTCTTATAATTTCTTCTGTATTTTTTAAATTTGTTTTTTTATTTATAAGTGTTTTTCCTACTTTCGATAAGTGTAATGCTTCAAAACTTATAAATG
>MDSV01006252.1_pt1 | contig 19552 bp, 18 predicted proteins | sample 810851 | NCBI WGS metagenome assembly MDSV01 (sample SAMN05326640, study PRJNA326480) | marine metagenome | isolation source: seawater | place: Atlantic Ocean: North East | collected 2012 | reverse complement strand
TTTTATGTGTTGCCATAGAAATTATAATTCCAAAAGCTATGTAAAATGATAACAAAGATGAGCCACCTTTGCTTATAAAAGGAAGAGGCATACCAACAACTGGTAATATCCCGACCACCATAGCTAAATTAATAAATATTGTTGAAATAAATAAAAGACTTAAGCCTCCTATTGTTAATCTACAAAATCTATCTCTTGCATTTAAAGCTAAATATAAACACCTGATCAAAATAAAGAAAAATACTAATAATAAAATGCATACGCCTATAAAACCAAATTCTTCTGCTATTACCGAAAAAATAAAATCTGTCTCCGTTTCAGGTAAAAAATCTAAATGAGCTTGAGAGCCCTCTTGATATCCCTTTCCTTGAATTCCGCCTGAGCCTATAGCAATTTTAGATTGAGTTATATTCCAACCAGAGCCATATGGATCTGCTGATGGGTCGAGTAACGTTAAAATTCTTTGTTTCTGAAATGGCATTAAAAAATTATTCCAAATAAAAGGCAAAGATAAAATAAATATCCCCAAAGAGGCTCCAATAAATCTCCAACTTAATCCCGCAAGAAATAAGATATAAACACCAGCGATAAAAATGACCAAACTTGTTCCTAAATCAGGCTGTATTCTTACTAAATTTGTAACAAAGAAAATTAAAACTAATGCAATAAACGTATGAAATAAATTTATTGGAAGAGATTTATCATATAAATATGCTGCCAAAAAAACTGGTAATGATATCTTAATTACCTCTGATGATTGGAGGGTAAATAATCCCAAATCAAGCCACCTTTTAGCGCCATTAACTTCTTTTCCAATCAGCAAAGTTAAAATAATTAAAAAAATTGATATTAATAAGAATACTAAAGAATTGTTTTTATAAAAATCTGGGTCTACTTGACTCAAGACAAACATCAAAACTAGTCCAAAAATAACAAAAAAAGATTGTTTTAATAAGGTTTCAAGATTTTCTTGTGATGCGCTATATAAAAATACCAACCCCATAATTGATAAAAGAGTTATTGAAATAAATAAATACTGATCAAAATAAACTTTAGATTTTATAAACCTAGATATTGTTTTCATTTTTTTAAGAGACTATTTAAAACTGCTACCGCAACAGGCCCTGCAACTGAACCACCGCTTTCACCATTCTCTATAACAACACTTACAGCATATCTTGGATTGGGCATTGGGCCAAAAGCAATTATTATTGCATGGTCTCTTTGTTCTTCAATTTCTCTAATTATTTTATAATCTTCTTTTGTTTCAGTACTTACTAGTTCTACTGTCCCTGATTTTGCAGCAATAGTAAAATCTTTCAGTTGTTTTAACCTTCCTGCAGTACCCTTTGGACTATCTATAACCCCTATCATGCTGTCGTGTAAATTTTTCCAGTCAGAATCTTTTAAATTATTAGAAAATAAAGTGCTCTTAGTGTTAACTAAATCTTTCTGAACAAATGAAAACTCATCTAATATTCCTTTTTTAGCCAAAAAAGCAGAATAATAAGCTAATTGAATTGGTGTAGCGCTTAAATAACCCTGACCTACACCAAGATTTACAGTATCGCCCTTAACCCATCCAAAATTTAAATTATTCATTTTCCACTTTGGGCTTGGTAAAAGACCTTTATCTGGTAAAAAACAATCAATACAAATATTTTTCCCAAAACCAAAATTAGATAGGTGCTCAATTAATTCATTAATATCTGATTGGTATGCTAGCGAAAAGAAAAATGTATTTGAACTTTCAATAATCGCATTTTTAAGATTTATATCTCCATGGCCTCCTTTCTTCCAGCCTCTTAAAATTCTGTCATCTTCAGGAAGAATAAAAAATCCAGGATCATTAATGAAATAATTCCAGTCAATAATTTCTTTTTCGATTCCATAAAGTCCTATAGCTGGCTTTATTGTAGAAGCAGGAGAATATCTTCCTTGAACAGCTCTATCAAAAAAAGGTTTATTCTTATCATTTAATAATTTCTGAAACTCTTTATTAGTAAGTCCATTAGCAATTTTATTTACTGAAAATGATGGCGAACTCAAATAGCTAACTATTGCTCCATTTTCAATGTCTACAGCTACAACTGCACCTCTTCTATTATTTAGCTGTTGGTATGCTATTTTTTGAGTCTCCAAATCCAAAGAAGTATGTATATTTTTTCCATTAATCTCTGAAACTGAATCTATTTCTTTCAGCAATTTTCCTGAAGCATCAACTTCATATATTTTTTTTCCAAAATAGCCTCTTAGGTATTCATCATAAGTATTCTCTAATCCAGTTTTTCCTATCAAATAACCATTTGAGTATCTAAAAATTGTTTCTTTAGGATGCAGCTCTTGATTAAAAAGTATCTTTTCTAGTTGATCATCATTTATATTGCCAACATAACCAATTGAGTGTGAAAAAAGCTCTGGATAAAGATTTTCTCTGGAATATCTTTCATCAATTAATGCGCCAGGGAACCGATGTTGTCTTATTTCAAATTTAGCTATCTCTTCCCGTGACAGATCTCTTTTTACTATTAATTCCCTATTTAATTTAGCCTTTCTTTTAAAGTTGCTATTCACATATGCTATATCTTCAGTTGATAAGTCAACTATCAACTTAAGCTGATTTAAAAGAGTATCTAAATTTCCAATTTTGGATGGAGATATTATTAAATTATAACTTGGAGTGTTATTTACTAAGATCACTCCATTTCTATCAAATATTATTCCTCGCTTTGGCTGAACAAGTATTTCTCTTGTTTTATTTTCTAGAGATGCTATCTCATAATCTGAATAACTAGAAACTTGAAGAGAAAATGTTTTATATAAAAAATATATAAAGAGAAATCCAAAAAAAATATAAATAAGGATTAGTCTATTAAAAAAGTTCTTCTTTTCAGAAAATGTTTCGTTAAGATTAGTCATTTATGGTAAGGCATATTATTTAATATTGTATGGGCTCTATAAATCTGTTCAACTATTATTAATCTAAATAGCTTATGAGGAAATGTAAATAATGATGCTGATAAAATTTTATTTGCTCTATCTAGGATATTAGAAGAAAGGCCAAACGATCCTCCAATGATGAAGGCAATATCATGATTGATTTCTTTGTGTTTTAAAATTAAGTTACTAAATTCTTTGCTGCTAATTTGTTCTCCTTTTTTATCCCATGCGATTATGAAATCTTTATTGGAAATTTTGGCATTAATTAATTGAAATTCTTTCTCAATAACTTCGTTATTTCCATATTTGGGATTTTGCTGACTTTTTAAATTTATGAAAACTACTTCAATATTTTTTGGTAACTGTTTTATGTAAAAGTTAATAGCTTCAGACTCCCATTTATTTAATTTATTTCCGATGCTAATAATTTTAATTACCATTAATTAGATTTCGTTAAAAGTGCTTTATCTCCCCATAGACTCTCTAGATCATAAAAATCTCTTTGATCTTTTTTCATAATATTTACAACTATATCTCCACAATCTACTAACATCCAACCTGATTCTATTTCACCTTCCGTACCAATAATATTAATTTTATTTTTCTTTAGGTGGGTTACTAATTTTTCTAAAACTGATACCGCATGTCTATTAGAGCTTGCTGTTGCAATTATTATCTCATCTGTAAAAGAACATGCCCCTTTAACATCAATAAATAATATGTCATCAGCCTTGCTTTCTATAAGGCTTTGGTTGCATAACTTAGAGAGAGTTTTATTTGACAAAATTAATCTTATTTAATCGGTTTAATAACAGTTTATTAAAAAATAAAGTAATTGCTATACTTATTCATAATTATAAAAGAAGGTTAGTAATTTTTGGAAATTAACTATATAAATATGCTCTATGAGTTTTTATCAACTTATAAAATCTATGTGGTTTGGCTTGGAACATTGTCTTTCATAATATTTGTTTTTAGTTTATTAAGCATCAAATGGCTAGTAGCTCTAATTCCAAGTGATTATTTTATTAATCAAAATGCTTCTAAATTCAAGTCAAATTATCCGATATTTTGGCTCATATCAGTAATTATTAAAAATCTTATTGGTTATACATTAATTATTGGAGGAATATTAATGTTGGTCCTGCCAGGCCAAGGCTTATTTACAATTCTAATCGGCTTAATGTTAAGTAATTATCCAGGAAAGTTTTATATAGAGAAAAAATTCATTGCTATGCCTAATATTTTAAAAACAATAAACTGGTTAAGAAAAAAATCTGATCAGCCTCCTATAAAAATATAGACTTTTAAGTAGAAGATAGATCTTCTATATATTTTGATAAAATAGACAGTCTCTGAGATGCATCAAATGCTTCTAATAGGCTTTGTTTTGATGAACCAGGTATTGGTATTAAACCTGCTAGGTGGTATGCAACTGAGTCTGCTGAATTAAAATCAACATTTAAAGGAATATCTATTATTTTTGGATGTTTTACAAGTTGTGAAAGAATATTAGTAATTTCTGGGAATTCTGCTAACAATGCTTGATCATCTACTTCAGGATCTATAACTGGCTGAGTCTTTGCTACATGAAGCCCATCCTCCATCTTAGTTAAATCTTTTATCAAAACTTTATTAATTGATTTAACTGCTATTAACAATAAACCATTAGGTAAATTATTAAAATCTATTATTTCAACATATGAACCTTTTTTGGAAATTTCATATTCATCTTTTTGAGAATGCTTTTTTTGATAAACAATTACAAAGCCATGATCATTTTTCATACAGTCCTTAATCATCTTTAGATATCTTGGTTCAAAAATTTTAAGACTATGTATTGTTCCTGGCAAAGCTACAATTTCTAGTGGAAATATTGGCAGGCTATTTGTTTTCAAGGTAATTAACTATTGGACTAATAAATTTTTGGCTATCTTTATTAGTCATTATTAAAATAATATCATAATCATAGATTATATCCTGTAGATTTTTTATTAAAGAATCTATTTCTTTATATCCATTTTTATAATTATAAACTCCTTTATGATCAAGCATGATAACTTCGTCTATTGAACCATAAGAATTAATTAAAGTTTCTTTATGGTACCCGGATGACATTGTATTTGAGGCAAGTTCAATAAGTCCAAGTATCTTCTTATTTGGATATGTTTTTCTTATAGCTTCTGTTGAAAATTTTATGGCAGTTGGATGATGAGAAAAGTCATCATAAATTTTTATATTTGAAATTTCTGTTACAAATTCCATTCTCCGCTTTACTCCATTAAAGCTCATAAGAGAGTTTATAGAATCTTTTATTGAAATATTTTCTAATTTTGCTGCTAGAATTGCACAGATATAATTCTTAAAATTATGTTCTCCGACTAAGGGTAGCCCCTTAAGTGAAAATACCTCATCATCTAAAACTAACTCCATAGAATCGAAATCTAAAACTACATTCTCAGAATTTATTGAAATCTCATTACACCATAAACCCATTGAAATTAGATCATTAGTGTTCTTATCATCATTAAAATAAATAACATTTCCAGATTTTGGAATTATCTTTATAAGATGATGAAACTGTTTCTTTATATCATCTAAATTATTAAAAATATCTGCATGATCGAATTCAATATTATTAATTATTACATTCGTTGGAGAGTAGTGAATAAATTTTGATCGTTTATCAAAGAACGCTGAGTCATACTCATCTGCCTCTACAACAAAAATTTTATCTGTTCCTAGTTTTGCGGAATTATTAAATCCATTTGATATGCCCCCAACTAAAAATCCAATATCTTTTCCCTGGTCTTTAAAAATATGGGTAAGCATGTAAGAGGTCGTGGTTTTGCCATGCGTACCAGATATAGCATAAACATTTCTTTTTTTTAACTCTTTTCCTAGCATTTCAGGCCCTGATAAAAAAGGCAATCCCTTTTCTAGTATTTGTTCTACAAATTCATTACCTCTTGATAGGGCATTGCCTATAACATAAAGATCTGCATCAGGAAGCTTGTTTTTTTCATACCCTTTAAAAGTTTTTATACCTGTTGCTTCTAAAAAATCAGACATTGGTGGATAGAACTGGGTATCTGACCCAGAAACTTCATGCCCAGACTCTGAGAGTATTTGTGCTAATCCACCCATAAAGGTTCCACAAATGCCTAGGATATGTATTCTCATATTAGTTATAATACGACACTTGAATTTTATTCAAAGTATAAGTAGGTAAATAATGAAAAAAAACGCATTTTATGCACAATCAGGAGGGGTAACATCTGTAATTAATGCTACCGCCTCAGCTTTGATTTTAGAATCTAAAAAACACAAATCTAAGATTGGGAAAGTATTTGCAGGTAAAAATGGAATTCTAGGAGCGCTTAGAGAAGAATTAATTGATACCTCAAAAGAAAGTCTATCAGCAATACAATCCTTAAAAACAACACCTGGAGGTGTGTTTGGTTCTTGTAGAGTTAAATTAAAAGATCTTAATAAAAATAAAAGAGAATATGAAAGATTGATAGAAGTTTTTAGAGCTCATAATATTGGTTATTTTTTTTACAATGGAGGAAACGATTCTGCAGATACAGCTTTTAAAGTTTCTCAAATTAGTCAAAAACTAGGCTTTCCAATTAATTGTATTGCTATTCCAAAAACTGTTGATAATGATCTTGCTGTTACAGATAGCTGTCCTGGCTTTGGTTCTGCAGCAAAATACATCGCAACCTCAATTATGGAAGCATCTCTAGATGTTGCTTCAATGTCTGAAACTTCTACAAAAGTTTTCATTCTAGAAGTTATGGGCAGAAATGCAGGATGGCTCGCTGCTTCTTCAGCCTTAGCAAGAAGTACTAACAAAGATGCACCTCATATTATTTTAATGCCAGAAGTTACTTTTAATAAAAAGAAGTTTTTATCTAGAGTTAAAAAAGTTGTTAGTCATAATGGTTATTGTGTTGTCGTTGCTTCTGAAGGAGTAAAAAATACTAAAGGTAAATTCTTAGCTGAAACTAATTTAAAAGATGCTTTTGGTCATGCTCAATTAGGGGGCGTCGCTCCATATTTATCATCATTGATTAACGAAGAGTTAAAACTAAAAAATCATTGGGCAATCTCTGACTACCTTCAAAGAAGCGCAAGACATATCTCCTCAAAAACTGATTTACTTCATGCTGAAGCAGTTGGAATTCATGCAGTTAAATTTGCAATCAATGGAATGAATGGGGTTATGCCAGTAATTGAGAGAGGTGATGGAAAAAAATACTCATGGAAAATTAAACCAGCTTCTTTATCTAAAATAGCTAATGTTGAAAAAAAATTACCGAAATCTTTCATATCTAAAGATGGTTTCAATGTAACCACTAAGGCGATTGCCTATCTTCAACCATTAATAATAGGAGAGGCGTTTCCAAAATTTAAAAATGGAATTCCAGTAAAAGCAAATTTGAAATTAGTTCAGGTTGCAAAAAAATTAAAAAAATGGAGAGCTGATTAGTATATTGTTGGCTCTATTTTTCCTGCTTTAGTTTTATATGCATTATAAGAAGAAGAAAAGTATATTACGGTCATAACTGGCATAGTTAAGGTATAAAAAATCCATGACCAAAATGAAAAAGCTCCATCATGATTAGCTATAGATTTAGTAGCGTATTCATAACTTATAAAATTTGAAGAAAATCCATTCTGAAAGCTTTGAATTCCAATAATATCAGCAATAGGTTGTATATATGAGATATATACATATAGGTGAAAGGCTTGCAAAAATGAATATGAGTTTAATAATCCTAAGATAGCAAAAAATATTGGAAATCCAACTAACATAAAAATAATTGAATTTTTATTGCTTAAATATCTTGCATACCTAGAAGACCACTCACTCCAAGCAATCCAAGGCTTATTTTTAATATTTTTAATTATAATTTCAATTTCTTCTATTTGATTTTTATTATTAAATTTTAAATCTTCAATATTGTTTTCTTGTAAATATATGTCTCCCTTAATATCTTGTCTTTTAGAATCTAAAGCATGAGCTTCTTTACCGGCTTTGCTTCTTTGGCTAAATGATCCATCATTATTTTTCTTCAGGCTGCCTAATGCAGAGATCTCGCTTGATATATTTGAAACTTTTGCATTAAGAACTGAAATACTTTTTTTAATTGATTCTACATCCGTCTTCAATTTGTTTTTTAATGATATTATTGACGTCTTGTATTTCTTTATATTATCTTCATCTTTTTTAGACACCTCTATTTCAAAGCTATCTTTGTTAAGTTTAGAAAGATCGGTTCCATATTTTTTTCTTATAGGCCTAGGAAACATCAGAACTTTTAGATAAGCAAGAATATTAAATATTGGCCAAATAATAATTGCGCCAGCTATCAAAAGATAACCAACGAAAGAAATAATTGCTATAACTGTGGCTGCAAAGGCTAATTGAGGCATATTTTTAATATAACATATAAATCATAAGAAAAAGAAGGACAACTCGTTCAATTTTTGTCTAAATTTAGCTTAGTAATAATTTTGCTTATGCTTTCTATTAATATATTTTTATCATCTTCGTTTAAAAAATCGCCAATAAAAACATCTTTTCCCTTCGATCTAAAACTAAGCCTTATAGACTTATAGTTGCTATTTTTCTGAATATGAAATGATGTAAAAGTCCTAAATTCTTCCCAAGAATACTCTGCCTTTGTAATACCTTTTTCTATTCTTACAATCTCCTGTGAAAGGTAAATCTTTTCTTTTTTGCTGCTCCACTTAAAGCTTAAATAAAATGCTGTAAATAAGATCGCTATTTCAATTCCTGCAAAAGGAAGAATTAAATATGCTCCAAAAAAATAAAAAGTTGTTGCAATACTCAGGCAAACAAAAGCAATGCCTCCTAAAAAAATAATTCTTGAAATGCCCACCAAAGAACTATTTGGACTTATAGAAATCAAATAACTTGAGTTATTTCTTTGTTCAACTAAAACCAATTTAGAAATCCTATCAAGTTGTCATTCAGTAACAGATTTTACTTCTTCTGTTAATCTTTCAATATTAATTAACTTTCCTACCTTTTTACCTCTTTTTGCTCTTGAAAAAATATATTCTGACCAATCTTTCGGTTTAAGAGTTACAAATTTTTTGCCTACTTCAATTTTTAAAGAGCTTTCTATAGCTAAGAGTTGTGCATGAGCCATAAATTCTTCACCTGAACTTAGCTTATCTTTCGGAATATTAATAATCTTATTGCCCTTGCCCTTACCTAAAATTGGTAACTCCTCTAATTCAAAAATTAATAGTTTTCCAATATTAGAAACTGCAGCGATGTGAGTATGATCTTTTCTAATAGGTATAGCTTTTAACATTTCTGCATTTTCAGGTAATTTCATAAATGCTCTTCCTGTCTTTTTATTTGAAGTCATATTCTTATATTCAGCAATATATCCATAACCGGCTGAATTCATTATTAAAAATTTATCATCATCATTACCAATTACTGATGATATAAATTTTATGCCTGAGTCTGCATTTAGCCTTCCAGTTATTGGCTCTCCCATTCCTCTAGCAGATGGAAGTGAATGACTTGCAATAGAATATGCTTTTCCATTTGAATCTAAGAATACTGCAAGCTGATTGCTTTTACCCCTTGCAAAATCTTGAAGAGAATCATCTCCTCTATATGATAAAGACATTGGATCAATATCATGCCCCTTTGCACTTCTAATCCATCCTGCTTTTGATAAAACAACAGTAATTGGCTCTGTAACTATCGTCTCTTCTTCAGAAAAAACTTTAGCACTAGATTCCTTAATAATTGGTGATTTTCTTTCCTCACCAAATTCATTTCTTATTTCAATTAATTCATTTTTAATCAATGTCTTTAATCTAGACTTTGATTTAAGAATTTTTTCAATGTCTTTTTGTTCACTAACTAAACTGTCTCTCTCGCTCTCAAGTTTTAACTGTTCTAATTTAGCCAGTTGTCTTAATCTTATTTCCAATATTGCATTTGCTTGTATGTCTGATAGTTTAAAAGTCTTAACTAATTCTTTCTTAGGCTCATCAGATTTTCTTATTATTTTGATTACCTTATCTATATCGATAAATACTGTTAAAAGACCTTCTAGTATATGCAATCTATCATTGACTTGATCTAATCTATGCTCAAGTTTTCTTTTAACAGTATTCTTTCTAAATACTAGCCACTCTTTTAGTAATTCAACAAGTGAAAAGACCTGCGGCCCTCCCTTTAATGAAATTAAGTTCATATTTGTCCTATAAGATTTTTGTAAGTCAGTTGAAGCAAATAAGTGATTCATTAAGTCTTGTGCATTGACTCTATTTGATTTGAGAGTGATTACGAGCCTGACAGGCTCTTCATGATCTCCTTCATCTGTTAAATCAACTACCATAGGTAATTTTTTATTTAGCATTTGCTCTGCTATTTGTTCAAGAATCTTTGAGCCAGAAGCTTGATAAGGTAACGCGTTAATTATTATCTGATTCTTTTCTTGTTCCCAATAAGCTTGAATTTTGAATCCGCCTCTTCCGGTGAGATACATTTCTTTCAGCTCCTCATCATTAATAATAATAGATGCATTGTTAGAAAAATCAGGTCCTTTAATTATCTTTAAAATTTCTTTTAGATCAGATTTAGGTTTATCTATTAAATAAACAGCGGCGTTTATAACTTCATTTATATTGTGAGATGGAATATCTGTTGCCATTCCAACTGCAATTCCAGAAGTCCCATTCAATAAAATCATAGGTACTTTTGAAGGAAATATGACTGGCTCTAACAAAGAACCATCAAAGTTTGGTTGCCAATCAACAGTTCCTGATTTAAGTTCAGAAATTAATAAATTTGAAAAATCCGTTAGTTTTGATTCTGTATATCGCATTGCGGCAAACGACTTAGGGTCATCTTGCGAACCCCAATTACCCTGACCATCAACCAGTGGATATTTAAAAGAAAAATTTTGAGCCATCAGCACCATTGCTTCATATGCTGCACTATCTCCATGAGGATGAAATTTACCTATAACATCGCCTACAGTTCTTGCAGATTTTTTATATTTGGATGAGGCATCTAGACCTAACTCAGACATTGCATATAAGATTCTTCTTTGAACTGGTTTTAATCCATCACCAATGTTAGGAAGAGCACGATCTAAAATTACATACATTGCATAATTCAAATAGGACTCTTCTGCATATTTTTTTAAACTTATTGAATTCAATTGTTCTTTTGCCATAGTTAAATCCTCACTAAAGAGCCCTTTTTCTCAAGCCATTCTTTTCTTGCTGGTGCATTCTTCTTTGATAACAATAGATCCATCATCGCATTTGCATTATCACTAGAAGAAATTGAAAGTTTTACAAGCTGTCTTGAAACAGGATCCATTACAGTCTCTCTTAATTGAGATGGATTCATTTCACCAAGCCCTTTAAATCTTTGAATATTTATTTTGGGCCTGCCTTTTTTATTTTTAAAATCTTTTACGATTGTATCTCTCTGTTTGTCATCTAATGCATATAAAACGTCTTTACCACAATCGATCCTATAAAGTGGGGGCATAGCGATATAAATTCTTCCATCTTTAACTAAACTTTTATAATGCCTTAAAAATAATGCACATAATAATGTAGCGATATGAAGTCCATCTGAGTCAGCATCAGCCAATATGCATATTTTTCCATAACGGAGTCCTGTAATATCGTTATTCCCTGGTAATACCCCAATTGCAGTAGAAAGATTTTTTATTTCTTGTGATTTAATAATTTCTTCGCTTTCCAAATCCCAAGTATTTAAGATTTTTCCTCTCAAAGGCATTATTGCTTGAAAAGATCTTTCCCTGGCTTGCTTTGCTGAACCACCAGCTGAGTCTCCTTCAACTAAAAATAATTCTGTTTCATTTAGGTCTTCGCTATTACAATCAGATAATTTTCCTGGTAGTGCCGGTCCTTTAAAAGTTTTTTTTCTTTCAACAGTGCTTGAAGCTTTTGCTCTTGTTTGAGCAGAAATTATTGCTAATTCAGATATCTTTTCTCCCTCTTCTGTATGAGTGTTCAACCATAAACTCAAAATGTCTTTTGTTGAGCTGCCAACAAAAGACATATGATCTTTTGAATCTAATCTTTCCTTTGTTTGTCCAGCGAATTGGGGATTTTGTAATTTGGACGAGACTACAAAGATTGCGTTATTTAAAACATCATCAGCATTTAACTTTAAGCCCTTTGGTATAAGACTCCTGAGAACACAGAATTCTTTTAATGCCTCTAAGAGGCCTGATTTAAAACCATTTAAGTGAGATCCTCCTTGTGATGTTGGAATCAAATTTACATATGTTTCATCAAGTTTATTCTTTGGAGGTTTTTCACTCCAATTAACTGCAAACTCAATCTCTTGTAAATCAGACTCTTTTGAAGAGAGTATTGATTCATCTAGAATTAAATCTACCCCTTCAGAAGCTTCCTCAAGATAGCTTTTTAGGCCATCTTCAAAAAACCATTTTATTTTTTCTGATTTTTTTTCATCGTGAAATTGGATAGTCAGGCCAGGGCATAGGACTGCTTTTGCTTTTAACAAATGTTTTAATTCTTTTACTTTGATCTCTTTTGATTCAAAATACTTTGCATTTGGCATAAATTTGATTGTAGTACCGCTATTTCTTGAACCAACTTCACCGATGCTCTTTAATTCATTTTTTTTATCTCCATTTTTAAATTTCATTTCATATTCTTTAGAGTCTCTTTTAATATTAACCTGCAGAGACTCTGATAAAGCATTCACCACAGACACACCAACTCCATGAAGACCTCCTGAAAAGTTATACTCTTCTCCAGAGAACTTAGCTCCAGCATGCAATTTGCATAAAATTAGTTCTACTCCAGTAACTTTATGTTCGGGATGAATATCAACTGGCATGCCTCTTCCATCATCACTCACTTCTATGAATCCATTTTTTTGTAATTTTATTTTTATATTTGAACAATGGCCGGATATTGCCTCATCAACTGAATTATCAAGCACTTCTTGAATTAAATGATTTGGACAAGAAGTATCGGTATACATACCGGGTCTCTTTCTAACAGGGTCTAATCCAGAAAGAACTTCTATTGCTTTTGAATCGTATGTGTTCTTGGCCAACTTATTTTGCCTTATTTATTAATTTATAAAAAATTTATATCGTATTTATTCTACTCTAAAAAGGAGATTAAAAACTTTGTGAATTAACTTTATTTTTAATTAGAAATTTCTTAATTTAGAACAATCACGAATAAAAATCCATTCCTCATTTAATGCTTTTTTTAGCTCTTTTGCATAATCTTTAGACTTACTTTCTTCAGATTTAAGCCATGTTCGGATTTCCATATCATTCATGGTCATAAGTTTATCTCTAACTATGCTTCTTATTTTTAAATCATAAGAAAATTTAGAATAATTATATTTTTTTGCTTCAATCACAGGTTTAAAACTGTCTCTATGTTCGTTACAGGGCCCATGTAATTTTAGTGCGGTGAGGTGTTCTTTAGTTCCATACCCTTTATGATTCTTAAAGCCATATTCTGGATATTTATCATCAATATCAGTCATAAATTTATCTCTTGCAACTTTAGCTATTATGGAAGCAGCCATTATGCATTCAATTTCTTGGTCTCCATTAATAACTGCCTTGGAGGTAATCTCGATACCTAAATCATTATCTCCATCAACTAAAACTAAATCTGGTTTAGTTTCTAATCCTTGAACTGCATTTTTCATAGCCAAAAGAGATGCTTGAAGAATATTTATTTCATCAATTGTTTCTCTTTCAACAGACGCTATATTCCAACATATTGAATTTTCTTTAATTTCATCAGATAAAGAATTTCTTTTTTCCTTAGATAGCTTTTTTGAGTCGTTAAGTCCTTTTATTTTGATTTCTGGATTAAGAATAACTGCTGCTGCATAAACTGGTCCTGCCAAAGGACCTCTTCCAACTTCATCAACACCTGCTTCTAAATTCATTTATATTTTACTTTATTAAAAATATACATTAATTATTATAATGTTTAAACTGCCTTCACTAAATGAGTTAAAATATAAATATGAAACTAAGCTCATACAATAAACTAATACTAATTCTTTTTTCGTGCTCAAATTTAGTATCTGAAAATATTCTTGAAATATATAATGAGGCTCTAGAAAATGACCCAACATTTAAAGCAGCTGAATATTCTTATTTATCTGATAAACAAATAGTTGTCCAAGGAAGAGCTGCATTTCTTCCAAGTATTGTCTTAAGCGGTTCTACAAATTGGAATGAATATTATCAAAATGATGTTCTTCAGCAAAACTACAATTCCTTTTCAAAATCAGCTAGAGTATCACAACCATTATTTAGATTAGATACTTGGTTTAATTTTAAAAGATCTAAGTCATTAACCAATGCTGCTGAGGCAAATTTTGCATTTGAACAGCAAAATCTTTTGCTAAGAACTGCTGAATTATATTTTGGTGTATTAAGAGCTATAGATAACCTTAATGCTGCTATATCTGAAGAAAAAGCAATTAAAAAACAATTAGACCAAGCTCAGCAAAGGTATGAAGTTGGTTTATCTGCAATTACTGGCGTTCAAGAAGCGCAACTTGCATATGATTTAAGTAAGGCAGCAAGAATCAGCAATGAAGGCAATTTATTCTCTGCTAGAGAGTCATTAAATGCATTAATAGGAAGAGAGATCTTCTCATTAGATGAACTTGGAAATAGTCTTGAAATTTCTACTCCATATCCAAATTCAAAAGAAGATTGGGTCAAGCTAGCCTTAGAGAATAATTACCAACTTAAAGCTGCTTATATGAGAAAAAGTGCTGCTAAAAGTAATGCAAGAAGTGCTGCCTCAGATCGCTTGCCTAAAATTGATATTGTTGGAGCAGGATCTGAGTCTGAAACGAATCAATTCAATTATGAGGGATTTAGTATAAATGGTCAGGGTATTCCGGTTCCTGCTGTAACTGGGAGAAGAAATTATTCTATCCAATTAAGCATGCCCATTTTTCAAGGTGGAGCAATATACTCTAAAAGAAAACAAGCATATGCCCAGTACAATGAAGCAGATGAAAATACTCTGTTTACTGAAAGAAGGGTAATACAAGAAGTAAGGTCACAATTTTCAAATGTTGTTACTTTGGTTGCGAATGTTACTGCGCAGCAACAAGCTGTGATCTCAGCATCAAGCGCTCTTGAAGCAACTCAAGTTGGTTATAAAGTAGGTACTAGAAATATAGTCGATCTTCTTCAAGCAGAAAAAAACCTTTATAGTGCTGAGAAAAACTTAGCAAATGCAAAATATGATTATATTTTGGCCAACCTTAGACTTGCTTTAGCAGCAGGAACAATAAGTCCAAGCGATATTATTGAAATAAATAAACTTCTTAAATAATCTATGCCAGAACTTCCGGAGGTTGAAACAACCGTTAGAGCTATTAATAGGTTTGAAAATTCTACTCTGAAGAAAATTATTATTCATAATAGAAATTTGAGATGGAAAGTATCCAAAGATTTAGAAAAATCACTAAAGAATAAAATAATAAAAAAAATTACCAGGAGGGCTAAGTATATTCTCATATTTTTTGATGGTGAATGTTTGATGATCCATCTTGGTATGTCAGGAAAACTACGTATACAAAAAAATAAAGATAATTACTTTAAAAAACATGATCATGCTGAGCTAATTTTTAAAAATGAAAGAATTATATTTAATGATGCTAGAAGATTTGGATCAATTCATCTGACAAGTAATCCAATTAAACATAAGTTACTTTTGGGCCTTGGTATAGAGCCGCTATCGGCATCTTTCGATAAAAATTTTCTCTATGATATTTGTAAAAACAGCAACTTGAGTATAAAAAAATTAATTATGGATCAAAAAAAATTGGTTGGGGTCGGAAACATATATGCATCTGAAAGTTTATTTTTGGCTAAAATACTACCCATAAAAAAAGCTAAAAAAATTTCATTAGATGAATGTGACAGATTGGTTAAATCTATAAAAAAAGTGCTTCGATATGCAATAAAAATGGGAGGTACTACTTTAAATGACTTCTATTCTCCTGATGGTAATCAGGGATATTTTAAATTTAAATTAAATGTTTATGGAAGAGATGATAAAAAGTGTAGATTGTGTTCTGCCAAGATAAAAAAAATGATAATTGGTCAAAGAGCCACATATTTATGTGATAAATGTCAAAATTAAGAAGCTAATTTTGCTTTTAATGCTTGTTCTACACTAGGATGAACAAACTTTGAAATATCTCCTTTTAAATCACATATTTCTTTTATTAAGCTAGATGAAACATAAATTAAGCTCTCTTTTGGTGTAAGAAAAATACTTTCAATATTTGGAGCAAGAGATCTATTCATAGTTGCTAATTGAAATTCATATTCAAAATCAGAAACTGCCCTTAAACCTCTTATAATTGCGCATGCATTTTGCTCCTTTGCAACATCAACAGTTAGTTGTCTAGGAAACCCTACTACTTCTACTTGAGAATTATTTTTATATATATCTTTTGCGAGCTTCATTCTATCTTCTAGAGTAAATAAAGGGTTTTTAGAATCATTTTTTGCAACAGCAATAACTATCTTATCAAACAGATTACATGCTCTATCAATAATATCCATATGACCAAAGGTAATTGGATCAAAAGAACCTGGGTAGATAGCTACTTTCATATAAATTAAATAATACTAAACATTCTGATTTAATCAAATAAATATAGTTGTTTTTAATTTTTTTTGTTTTAACATGGTTTAATTAAATTATTTTTAGGGGAAATTTTAAATGAAAATATTATGTATATTGTACGATGATCCTATTTCGGGAATGCCTGATAAATATGCAAGAGATGATTTACCAAAATTAGATAAGTATCCTGATGGGATGTCTCTTCCATCTCCAAGTAGCATCGATTTTACTCCAGGCCAATTGCTTGGATGTGTATCAGGAGAGTTAGGGCTCAGGAAATTCCTAGAGGAAGCTGGGCATACCCTTGTTGTGACCTCAGATAAAGATGGTGATGGTTGTGAGGCAGATAAAGAATTAGTTGATGCTGATATCGTAATTTCTCAACCATTTTTTCCATATTATCTTACAAGAGAGAAGATGGAATCTGCTCCAAATCTAAAGATGGCGATTACAGCCGGTATTGGTTCAGATCATGTTGACTTGCAAGCTGCTATGGATAACAACGTTGACGTGGTGGAAGTTACATATTGTAATTCTAGATCTGTAGCTGAACATATAGTAATGATGATTCTCTCAATGGTTAGGGATTACCATAACCAACACAGGATTGTGAAAGAAGGAGGATGGAATATAGCTGATGCTGTTCAAAGATCATATGATGTAGAAGGAATGCATGTTGGAACTGTGGCTGCCGGAAGGATAGGAATTGATATGTTAAGAAAAATGAAGCCTTTCGATGTTCATTTACATTATTTTGATATTCATAAACTTTCTGATGAGGTTGAAGCAGAATTGAATCTTACTTACCATGACTCTGTAGAATCATTAGTTGCTGTTTGTGATGTGGTTAATATTAGTTGTCCATTGCATCCAAAAACTGAACATTTATTTAATGATGAAATGATCAATAAAATGAAACGAGGTGCGTATATTGTTAATACTGCACGTGGAAAAATTTGTGATAAAGATGCGATCGCAAGAGGTTTGGAGTCTGGTCAATTAAGTGGTTATGCTGGGGATGTTTGGTTCCCGCAACCTGCTCCAAATGATCATGTATGGAGATCAATGCCAAATCATGGGATGACTCCACATACATCAGGCACATCATTGTCTGCTCAAGCAAGATATGCCGCTGGAGTAAGAGAAATATTAGAATGCTTCTTTGATGATAAGCCTATAAGAGAACCTTATTTAATAGTGCAGAATGGTGATTTAGCAGGAATGGGAGCTCATTCTTACACCAAAGGAACTGCGACTGATGGCTCTGAAGAAGCTGCAAAATTTAAGAAGTAATAATCTAAGATAAGCTAGTAGAAATGAAGTGATAAACTTTGTTTCTACTAACTTATTTGAATAAATTATTAGGCATACAATATAGAAATGAAAAAAAATGTTGCCATAATTGGGTCTTCTGGAGCTATTGGAAATTCAGTATGTAGAATTTTATTGAACGAGTATCCAATAAAAACGCTATATAAGTTTTCAAGAAAAATTGAAGATGAAGACACAGATAAAATAAAAAATATCTTCATAGACATTGAAGATGAAAACTCAATTAAAGAATCTTTAAAATACTTACCAAAAGATATTAAATTTGATTTAGTTTTTGTTGCTACAGGGATATTACATGATGAGAATAAAATATTTCCTGAAAAAGGTATTAAAGATATAAATTATGAAAAGTTTCAAAAAGTTTTATTAATCAACACTATAGGCCCTGCACTAATAGGTAAATATTTTATTCCCTTTCTTAGAAGGGATATGAAAAGTGTATTTGCTTTTTTGAGTGCAAGGGTAGGAAGTATTAGTGATAACAAGTTAGGTGGATGGTATTCATATCGAGCAAGCAAAGCGGCACTAAATCAAATTATAAAAAATTTTAGTATTGAGATAAAAAGAACTAATGCTAGTGCTATATTTGTAGGATTGCAGCCGGGAACTGTTAAAAGCTTTTTAAGCAAACCATTTGAAAAAAATATTGGTAAAGACAAAATTTTTAGTCCTGATTTTAGTGCAAAAAAATTACTTAAACTAATTGATTCTTTGGACCCTAAAGATAGTGGTAAGTTATTTTCCTGGAATGGTGAAGAAATACAGCCATAAAAAAACCCAGCTTAAGGCTGGGTTTTTTATGAATAAAATTAAATTATTCTGAGTCGCTAACAGCAGCTACATAAATAGCTAAACCAAATGCGATTTTATTAATAAAATCAGCATAGTTATAGATCAAGTTAGCATTACCCATATCAGCATTAGCTCCTACACCTACCCAATATCCAATAGGATAGATTGCCCAACCAACAGTAACAATTAATCTAATTGTACCGAAAGCTTGTTGAGCGGCTGCATTGCCACTAGAAGCATTAAGCTGTCCAGCTTCACCTGAGAATATCTCATAGACAATGTATAACCAAGCTACTACTCCAATAATACCCATCATATTTGCAGGTGCCATTCCAGTTTCACCCATGAAACCACAAATAAGCATAACAAGTGATGCTCCTAGTAATTTCCAGAAAAGACCAGAACCAACATTAGTACAAACTTTAAGAATTAAGTAGAACTCAATAATTTGTAAAGGTACTGTAATTAACCAGTCAATATATCTATATACAGTTGGAGATGTACCTGTATCAGCCCATACGCCTCTCATATATAAATAGTGCCAAAACGCCACACCAGTAACTAAACCAGCAACTGATAATGAAGTTTTCCATTTGCCGTGAACTCTGTCTCTTTCAACGAAAAAGAACACAGTAGCGGCAAGCATAGCAGCTGTTACTATCCAAAATGACATTCCTGTCATATCACTTGTGCTGAGATCTGCAGCAAAAGCAGGTAGCGCAACAACGCCAGCTAAAGTTAATAAAAATTTCATATATAACTCCTTATA
>MDSV01028046.1_pt1 | contig 19554 bp, 8 predicted proteins | sample 810851 | NCBI WGS metagenome assembly MDSV01 (sample SAMN05326640, study PRJNA326480) | marine metagenome | isolation source: seawater | place: Atlantic Ocean: North East | collected 2012 | reverse complement strand
CGGCGACGCGTCGTCGCTCCGCAGCCTCGGCGTCTCGAGCGCGGAGACTCTCCGCCGTCCGCGCCGCCGCCGCCGCTCGCGCGCGAGCTTCGCGCTCGGAAGCCTCGAGCGCTGCGACGTGTCGCTCCTCGGATGCCACCGCGTCGCTGGTGGCCGTCTCGAGGTCACGCCGTGCCGTCTCGAGCGCAGCGCGCGTGTCAGAAAGGTTGCGCTCGAGCGTCAAGCGGGTCACAGCCGCGGCGCGCTCCGCCGCCGCCGAGGCGCGCTCCGCCGCCGCCAGACGCGTCTCCGCGTCGCGGGCGCGAGACGTCGCCGTCTCGACGTCAGAGGCGGCGCGTGCCTCCACGTCGGCTACCGCACGCGCGTGTACATCCTCCAGATGAGCTATCTGCTTCGCGGTCTCGTCGGCGACGCGGTCGGTCTCCGCCCGCGCCCGCGCCTCGGCTCCCGCCACCGCGCGCGCGAGGTCCTCGGCGGCGGCAGCCGCCGCCGCGCGCGCCGCCTCTTCTGTTTTCCTCGCGGCGAGTGACGCCTTTGAGGAGGTCTCGTCGAGACGCGCGCGAGCCTCGTCGAGCGCGACAGCGTGCTCGGCGCGTAGCCGGCTCGTCTCCGCGAGGATGCGGCTTTGAGCCTCCGCCGTCTCGGCGCGGGCTGAGTCGATATCCCCTCGAAGCGTCGCTTCTCGCGCGTCGCTCGCGCGGCGCGCGTCTTCCAGAAGTCGGCGCGTCGACGAGGCTTGCGACGCCTCGATCCGGGCGCGCAGCGCCTCCGTCTCGAGCGAGGCAGCCTCAGCGGCATCGGAAACGGCGGCAGCAGCCTCGCGGCGCGCGGCGGCGAGATCCTCGGCCGCCGCCTCCCGCGCCGCCCGCAGATCTGCCTCGGCATCCCGCGCCGACAGCTCCGCGGCGGCGCGCGTTTCCTCTAGGCGCCGCTCCAGCGACGCGACGGCGTCGCGCGCAGTCTCGAGCGCCGAGGTCTCCGCCGCCGCGCGCGCCTCCGCAGCGGCGAGTTTGTCCGCTCGCTCGCCGAGCGTTTTGTCGCGTCGTTCGGCGTCTTTCTTCGCCGCCGCCAGAGCGTCGCGCGCCTCCGCGCACGCCGTTCGCCACCGCGTCGCCTCCCGTTCCGCCTTGCTCCGCGCCTCGGCGGCGGCGGCGATGGCGGCTTTCTCGTCGGTGAGCGCCTGCGTGAGCTCGGCGATGCGCAGCCTGAGATCGTTACGAAGCTTCTGACCTTCCTCGGCTTTGCGCGCGACGCGGGTATCGGCTTCGCGCGCGGCGTCGCGGAGCGCTTCGTCGTTGGCGCGTTTCGCGGCGGCCATCTCCTCCCGCATCGCGCGTTCCGCGGCGACAATCTTCTCCGCCGTCTCCGCGCGAAGCGCCGCGACGGCGGACTCGCGGTCCTTTCGCGCAGACTCCGCGAGCATCTCTTGGCGTTTACGGAGCGTCGCTTTTTCCGCCTCAAACTCGCGACGCGCCGTCGATACGGCGTCTGCCGTGACGCGCGCGGTGGTCTCGTCCAGACGCCGGCGCTCTACCTCGACGGTCGCGCGCGCAGTCGCCGCCTCCGCGCGAGCGGTCACCGCCTCCGCCCGCGCGGATGAGAGCTCAGCGCGAAGATCCCGCGCCGCAGACTCGGCGTCGCGCGACGCGCGTTCAGACTCGGCGCGCGCTTTCTCGGTCTTCGCGGCCACCGCCGCAGACCGAGACGCCGACGTCTCAGCCGCCTCGAGACGCGCGCGGAGGTCCGCGACAACATCCGTCCAGGCCGATTGCGCGGCGGCCGCGGACGAGGCGCCCGCCTCGGCTTGCGCCTGCGCGAGCTCCGATTTCGCGCGCACCGCCTCCGACGCGAACCTCGAAGACTTCTCAGTCTCCTTCGCTAACGTACTCGTGAGACGCTCAATCTCCTCGCGAGCGTCTTCCGCAGCGCGCACGGACGCTTTCGTGGCCATCTCGCGTTCCACCCGCGCGGCTTCTTGTCGAGCCACACACGCCTCAGCCTCGATACGCGCGGCTTCGTGTCGAGCGGATTTCGCCTCCGCGTCGCTCGCGCGGCGCCGAGCAGATTCCATTTCGAGCTCGAAGCCCGTCTCCGCCGACCGCACCGCTCGCGCCGTCTCGGCTTTCGCTTCCTGCACGGCGGCTCGGACCTCCTCGAGACTCGAGCGGAGGGCACCGACCTCCTCATCACGCTCGGCTTTTTCGAGTCGCGCGGCATCAAGGCTCCGGGCGTGCTCCGCTTTCGCCGCGTCTTTCTCCCGCGTCATCGCTTCGAGCGACGCCGCCGCGTCCTCACTCCGCCGTTTCTCGAGCGCGGCGTCCTGCTCCGCTCGCGCGAGACGCGCGGCGAGCGCCTTCGCCTCTTCGCGCGCCTTTTCGAGCGAAGCGCTCATCGCGGCCGCCTGGTTCACCTTCACTTCGTGGCGTCGCGCGTACGCCGCGATGATGCTCTCCTTCTCCGTCAATGCGTCCGCCGCGGCTTTCGCTGACGCCGCGGAGACCGTCTCCGCGGTTTTCAGCGCCGCCTCGAGCGCGTCTGTTTCGGTCGCGCGCGTCGCCTCCACCGCCGCGCGCCGCTCGAGCTCGCGCTCGAGCTCGACCACCCGCGCGCGTGTCTTCTCCGCGTCGCACGCGCTCGCCCGCGTCGATTCCAGGTCCTCGAGCTTCGCGTCCGAAACCGAACACGCCTCCTCGGCGGCGCGCCGCGCGCGGTCAGCTTCCTCCGCGCGCGTCTCCGCCAGCCGCGCGCGTCGGCGCGCCGTCTCCGATGCCTCCGCCGCGGCGTCGCGCTCCGCCTCCGCGCGCCGCTTCTGGGATTCGAACTCACGGGTCCGCGCCGCGAGGCGCGCGTCGAAGTCCGCGTGCGCCTGCGCGAGCGCGGTGTCCAGCGACGCCGCCTCGACGCGTTTCCCCGCGGCGGCGCGGAACGACGCGAGTTTCCCGGCGGCGTCGCGGAGGATGCCGTCCACCTCGAGCTCGTACCGGTCGGAGGTCTCGGGAAGGTCGGCGGCGGCGTTTCCGGGCGCACTCAGTCGGCGCACCACGGAGGCGAGCTCGGAGAATTTGTCGCGCATGCGCGCCTGCGAGCGCGTGGGAAGGGCGCGAACGAACGCGTCAGCGGGCGTTTTTTCTTTCGGGACGGCCGAACCGAGGATGTACGAGTCACGTGACGTTGCCGGTTCGGCACCGCGAATGGGAGCTCGGAGACGCGCTCGCGTACGCGGCAGACGTGCCGACGACATTCCCGTCCTCGCACCTCAATGTCTGGCATCGCTATGGATTCCGCGCGCGGAGCCCTCCGAAAGTCGGTGTTGGCGCGGCCGCCGCCCATCGCGGCTGGTCAACGCGCTTGTCGTGTTTCGGAAAAGCCAATCGACGCCCAAGGCAAGCGGAGAGGGGCGCGCAGCCTCGTCAGCCCCCGCTGGAAGAGAACGCGCCCGGCGAAACAGATGTCGCCTGTAGCGACAAAACGTGTGCGCGCGTCAACGAAGTCGCCTCCAGCGCACGCCGCGCACGACCCGACACACCGCGCGCCGCGATGTGCGCGTCGCGCCGCTCGCTGCTGATTGTCGCCTTGTTCCCCCAGCTGAAGTGTCTGTCTGCAACCCGGCACTGGACTTTACAATCCGTCTATTTCGAAACGCGCTTTCCTTCATCACGAGCGAAACGCATCGCCTGTCACTCGTCTTCCCCGCCCCCCATCTTGTGGTCCGCGCCCACGTCCTCCTCCCACTTCTCCTTGGATTCCGTCACCGCGCTCCTCAGCTCCATGAGGTCCGCGGCGACGTGCTCGTCGCCGCCCTGCTTTTCGTTCAGCGCATCCGCGTGGTCGAGCAGCTCAAGCGCGCGGTCAAAGTTGCAGCACCCGTGGTTCGCCAACGCAAGCAGGTGCCAGACGTCAACGACGTCGTCACGCTCGTTCAAGAGCTCCTCCAGCACCATCACCGCCTCCTCCGTGTTCTCGTCCAGCTCCAGCAGCAGCTTCGCAGTCTCGAACCGGAACTCGAACGACACCTCGTATTCGCCCTCGAACTCGTCCGCCGCGTCGTCGCTCCCGTCCGCGTCGGGGTCCACCTCTCGTCCGCCTCGCCGCGAGCGCCAAGTCGCCACCGACTGGCGCAACGCCTCCAGTGCCTCTTCTGCCCGCCCCTGCATGCTCCTCAGGCTGGCCATGGCCTGCATGGGCTCCGCAGAGTGCACATCCGCCTCTGCGGCGCGCCGCAGCAGCGCGTCGCACTCATCCGCCACGTCCTCGACGTCGTCCGCGGCGGCGACGAGCTGCTCAACGAGCGCGCAGCACGCGCCGCAGATGCGCTCGTCCGCGTCCGGGTCTCCGAGCGAGGACTGGTGCTCGATGATGGCCAAGCCCTGACGCGTGCACGTCGCCGCCGCTGCAGCGTCGTCCAGGAGCTGGCCGAGGTACATGAACTTCTCGAAGCCTTCGTTCGGGCGGAGCTGGGCGGCGCGCTTCAGCGCAGCCGTCGCGTGCACGGGGTCGCCGAACTCCGCCAGGGCCATGCCGTACGCCTCCGCGGCGTCGGCGTCGTCCGGCGCGAGGTCACATGCGCGCTTCAAGTCCGCCATGCCCTCCTCCAGCCGATCGAAGGCGAGGTGCTCGTTCCCGGACTCGATGAGCGCGTCGATGCCGCTCCCGCCGCCCACGCCTCGAGAAGAGCCGCCGCCGCGCTTCTCCTTGGCGCGCTTCCCCTTCTTCTTCTTGCTGCCTCCAGGAGGAGGCATCACGCCGGACGCCATCACGTGAGACGAAGTGTCGAAGAAGGCACCGGCGTCGCGAAAACGACCCGGAGGCGCGCAAAGCGCAGTGAGGCGGAGGCGGCGGCGATGAGCCGGCGAGCAATTCTGTGCAGTTTCGCTAAAAAGTTTCTCTGAGACGTGACTGACGAATGCTCCGTTCGCGCGTCACTTTACCGAGCGCGATGGCGACCCGTCCGCCCGAGCTCAGCATGGACGCGAAGTGGGAGGCGGCAATTGACCTCACCCTTCGCCGTCTCGTGTATGGATCTCTCGCCGGCGGCGCCGCGGGCCTCATGCTCTTCCGTGCGTTCCCTTCTCGCCTCCACACCGAGCGTCCAGGTGTTGGTTTCCATGCCAGCGCATCCGTCATCACGCTCGACTGACCCTTTCTCCTCCGATCACCTCGCCTACGTCTCCTCAGGCGGCGCGGGAACCCGCTCGGCGAGCTTAGCCTTCGGCGCGGGGGCCGCGCTTGGCTCCGCATACACCGGTAGGCATCCGCCCGCATCTCCCGTCTCGGTTACCCCTCGTCCCCACCGTTCGCTCGGTTACTGACCAAACCATCTTGGTTTTCTCATCCGCAGACTGCTCGCGTCAGTTCGAGAGCCTCGGCCTTCCCAAGCTCCCCCCCAAGCTGTGAGTGACCGCCCGTGTATTCTAGCGTTGTCGATGTAAAGCAAGTCATCGTTCATGCAACGCTCTCGTCCTTGTCGTCGGGCTTGTCGCTGCTGACGGCTTCTGTCCAGAGAAGAGAGACCAACGAGAGCCGAGAGACTTTTGGTGCGCACAAGTAGGCCTTGTCGCCTTGAGCGACAAGGGGACACACGACTCAAAAGAGTCTTTTGAATCCCGCCCCTCGCGTTTGAGGACACACGCACCCGCGCACGAGACGGAACATGGCGTCCGCCGGAGACAACGTGGTTGTCCCCCGCAACTTTCGCTTGCTGGAAGAGCTTGAAAGAGGGGAGAAGGCCCAAGATCAGCTCGGGCAGGTATCCTACGGCCTCGCCGACATCGGTGCGTCTTGCGCGGGTTCACGCGTTTGCATAAAAGGAGGATGACCGCGTCGCGATCCGTCCGCGCGTCCCCTCCGCGCCCGTCTCTGCTCGCTCCACGCCTGCTGACCTGTCCCCGCCTTCGCCCCGACAGATAATGATAACATGATGAAGCACTGGAACGGCACCATCATCGGCCCCGGCGGGACCCCCTTCGACGGGCGAATCTACGCCTTACGGATCGAGTGCGGGGAGAACTACCCGGACGTCCCTCCGTATCTGCAGTTCGAAACGAAAATCACCCTCCCGTGCGTCACCGACCAAGGCGTCGTGGACCCAAGGGCCCTGCCCATGCTCAGCCAGTGGAGGAGGAGCAATACCATCGCGGACGTGCTTCAGGCCATCTACAAGCTCATGGCGTCCCCCAGCTCCAGGAAAGCTCAGCCCCCCGAGGGCTCGACGTACGCGTGAGGCGGAGGTGAGACGCGCGCGCCGTCGCGGGAGTTTTCTTTTCTCTTCGTCGGCGCAAGAAGGCGTCGAAGCGCGGTCGGCGTCGACGCTCGGTCGTTCTTTCAATATCTACTAGGGCAGCTGATGCGTTCTCACTTCTCGTCGCCCTCGCTTCTTCCCCCGCGGATCCGCCGCGTCTTCGTCTCTCGTCCTCGCGATCACCACGCCGACCCCGGCGCCATGGCGATGGCGTTGAAGTTGACGTTTCCCTCGGCGCGGGCGACGAACTTCTTGATCACGGGCACCGCGTCCTGCAGGAGCGTCGCCGCAGAGGTCGTGCCGTGGCGCACGGGCGTGCGTTTCCGGCCGTCAAGCTCGTACAGACCCCCGTCAACGTGTACCAGCGCCACGAAGTGCAGGTTGACCTCGTCGTCCGCCGTCGGGCACGCGGTCTCGCCGGCGGCGACGGCGCCGGCGTGCGCGCTCTCGATGCCGTCGTCCGACTCCAAGTACGCCGCGCGCTCGTCTGGGTCCATGTCCTTGGTTTTCGCGAAGAACTCCGAGAAGTAGCAGTCGCGCCGCATGCTCTCGTACTGATGGAGGTTGTTGCCCACCGCGTGCAGCACGCCGATCGTGCCGCACGCGTTGCCGATGGTCTGCCGCGTGAAGTACACGCTCTCGGAGACGGTCTGCCCGTCCCGCGCGATGGCCTCCGCCTCCTCCGCGCCCGCCCGCTCCGAGGCGTCGGTGATGGGAAACAACAGGAGCACCGCGTGCACGGGCTGGGGGACCATCGCCAGAAGGTCGGGGTCGAACCCGAAGATGTCGTGGAACCCCACATCCGCGGGAAGACCCAGGGTGTGCGCGAACGACGCGATCACCTCGGGGTTGCTCTCCAGGGGGAGCCACTTCTTCGAGCTCGAGGGCGCCATCGCGACGTCGCCGCTTCCGGAAGTGTCGACGGGCGCGGGCGAACGGACCGCGGAGCTACGAAGAAGACGCGCGCTTCTCCTGCCTGACGCGGAACCTTCGGTTTTGGCGGCGCGCCGGCGCGTTCGCGTCTGCGTCTCGGTCTCCTTGCGTCGAAAAGCGCCTGCAACAGCTCGTTCCGCGTGTCAACGAAAGCGCGCCGATCGGGACTTCGGGAGGCGGAGCGGTCAGATCCGATGACGCGAGTCGCGTCATCGGGTCCTTGAACGTGGCCTCATTTGTTTTGGGCCATCGCGAAAAATTTGGACGGAAATATCTGCGCGCTGCGATACTTTTCTTTTTTCCGAGATCAGAGAGTGTTTGCGCATACGCCAAAAGCTCGAAAAGGGAAAATTCAGAACGAAACGCGTCATCGGAATTTCTTGACGAGTCGTGACTCGGAAATTTCCCCACCCCGCACCCCGGAAAGATCGCGAGCTTTTCGCGCGTGACACAACTGCTATGACGCAGTAGATCTCCCCGTGCACTCCCCTCGGCGCTGCACCGCACGCCGTTCGCGAACTCGACACCCCGTGCCGATCGCATCTCGAGTGAAGGGGAACTCTCACGCACGCCGCGCGACGCGCGCAGGGCCCGCGAGCGACTCCGAAGCGGCCCCCGCTCCCGATCCGAGTCTCGGAATTCCCGAATTCGTCGTCGAGGGTCGTTAATTCGGCGAAGCGTCGCTTTTTCGCCCGCCCGCGCAGCTCGCGCGCGAGGTCCCGCTCATCTCGCGCGCCCGGACAGAGCGTCCGAACCGACCCGAAAGGCCAACAGGGCATGACGGTGGCGATGTCCGGCGAGACCGTGACGGGGGCGACCGGCGAAAACAGAGATCTCGTCGGCGCTTCGACGTCTTTTCCTCCCAAGATGGAAAATCCCACGGCGCGATCTGGCGACGAGCCGGAGAAGAACGATTGGGAGCCCGGCACGTCCGACGCGCTGGACCACGGTGAGGCGACGGACGCGAACGCATCCACTCGCGACGCCGCGAACGAGCACCCCGACGACCGCGGCGCGAGCGCGGGACGCGCCGATGGCGGCCGGGCGCAGGAGGGCGGCGAGTCCCCCAATTCCGCGCTCACGACGTGCCGAGCCGGCGGCTCGGCGGACCCGGCGACGCGCGACGCGTCCGAAGAGAACGAGGGACGCATCCACGTGCACGACCAGCCCGGGATGCGCGGGAGGAGCGAATCCGCGCCCGGCGCGGGACCCGCGCCGCCGGATTCGGGAACGGAAGAGAAGGAGGAAAAAACCGCCGCCGCCGCGACGACGCAGGTGAGGATTCAGATGGATGAGGAGAAGGATGAAGACGCGCGCGTGCGCGCGGCGTGTGCGTCGTGCTTTTCCTCCACGGATGACGAGGGGCGCATGCGCGAGCTCCGCGCGATGGGCCAGAAGGAGCTGCAGGAGACGTTCCGCGTGGCGTTCCGCAGGGCCACCACGAGCAACAACAACCAGTGGCTCAGGCGCCGGATCGCCGGCGCGCTCGGTCTGGAGGCGGCGCCCGCGCCCGCCGCCCGCGCCGCCGGGGGCTCGGCGCGGGGCACGCCCGGCGCGTCACCCGGCTCGGGTCTGACCTCGCCTGGCTCAGCGGGGGGTACGACGACGGAGGACGGCGTGCGCAAGTCCAACCGCGCGGCGAAACCCAAGATTCTGGACTTTCTGCCGAGCGCCGTGTGCGCGCAAGTCGCGAACGAGCTCCCCGGCGAGGCGGCGGTGGGCCGCCGCGTGCGCGTCTTCTGGCCCGCCGAGGGCGCGTTCTTCCCCGGGACGGTCCAGGCGTTCAACGCGAAGAACGGGAAGCACGCCGTGCGGTACGACGACGGCGACGTCGAGGAGGTGCTCCTCGCCGCCGAGCGCATCGAGTGGGTCTACCCGGGCGAGGACGCCACCATGCCTCGCGCGCCCGCCACCGTGGCCGGCGGCGGCGCGCTCAGCGCGAAAACCAAAGCCGTCGTGGTGACGACGCGGAAGATCAACTTCGCCGTGCCTCAGCCCGGCAAGCCCGCGGACGTGCTCGCGGAGCTCGGGCCTGCGTGGCCCTTGCCCGGCCAGCACGTCTGGGGCAGGGTGAAGGGCCACGGGTGGTGGCCCGGCGTGGTGATCGGCGCCAACGCCGCCGAGGCGCTGGGCGTCGCGCCGAACAAGGAGGACGCGGCGACGCGCTCGGTGCGCTTCTTCGACAACACCGCAGCGGCTGTGCACAGACACGACCTGGTACCTTTCCGCGAGTACGAAAAGACGCTGGGCAGGACGAAGAAGAGCGTGTCGTTCCTGGCGGCGCTCAAGGCTGCGAAGCAGGGTTTCGAGAAGGCGGCGAAACGGGGCGAGGAGACGGCGCTCCCGACGCGGCTCACGAAGCAGCAGCAAGCCGCGGCGGCGAAAGCCGCGGCGGCGGCGGAGAACGCGCCTTCTTCTGCCCCGGCGTACGCGCCTTCGTTCGAGGACCCTTCGAAAATCTCGAAGCGCAAGTCCATCGACGTCAACGACGCCAGCGCGGTCGCGGAGGGGTCGTTCCCGCGGTTCTCGGAGATGCTGTTCGACCCCGCGGGCGTGCCGCTGCAGGCGGCGCCCGGCGGCGCGGGCGCCAAGAAGAAGGCGCGCCTGGGCGGCGACGTCTCCGTCGGCGCGCTTGGCGATTTCGAGCGCCGCGTCGGGTTCGCGCGAGAAGGCGACGGCGACTTTGTGCGCGCCGCCGAGGCGAAGATCGCGGCGGAGGCCATGATGGCCTCTGCGCCCTCGCGCGGCGGCGGGTTCCAGAAGCCGCAGGCGCCCAAGCGGTCGCACAAGAAGGGCCAAGGCTTGAAGGCGCGCGCCGCCGCCGAGGCGGCGGGGTTGCCGTGGCCGCCCCCCCGCCCGCCCGGCGTCGGGCGCGGGCGAGGCCGAGGCGCCAGCGCCGCGCACCGGCACGACGGGTCCGGAAAACCGCGCGCGGATGCCACCCAGCGCGCGCACATCGCGCACATGTCCATGTCTGCCAACCCGGGCGATCAGCTCGGGCTGTTGAGTCGCAAGCTCGACGCGCTGCAGACGCGCGTCGCGCCGCTCGCCATCGCGGCTTCGCAGCACCTGCGCAAGCAGCTCCAGCTGTCACACGCCGCGGCGGCGCGCGGGGGAAATCCGCAGACGCACCACTCGGCGATGATGACCGATAACGAGCGCGCGACGCTCCTGGAAGAGATGGACGTGCTGCAGCGCCTGCTGCGATGGTCCGACGGCGGGGACGGCGGGCGAGAGCACGCGTCGGTCGCGCACGGGTACCCGCCGATGCCGCGCGGCGGCGGCGGCGGCGGCGCGCGCTTCTTCGACGGCGGGGCGTACGCCGGCGAGGGCGCCGGCCTGCCCGCTCCTCGCGGCGGTCCGGACCCCGGTATGGCGCGTCTGGACCCCCGGTGGGCCGGCGGCGGCCTCGACCACATCGACATGCCCATGCTCCACGGCGGTGGCGGCGACATGATGGACGACGGCGCCGGGAACGGGGACATGAACGAGCTCTGGGGCGCGCCCGGCGGGACTGACGACGGAAAAGGCGACGGCGACGAGTACGTGACCGACGATTTCCTTCGTTCCGCCGGGCCGAGCATCGAGGTGGACACCTTGATGGCCGAGGTGCACGCGGCGAGACGCGCGGCGCCGACCGTCGCGCCCGCCGAGGCGAAGCCGGCGCCCGAACCGACGGCTTTGAAGCCCGCAGATTTTTTGGCGGCGCCGGTGGGCGCCCTCGCGAGGACGGCGTCGCCGGCGCCGTCGGACACCACCCAGTGAGATGACCTTTTCCCTTACCGTGGCACGGGAACGCGTCGTCCCCGAGGGGTTTTGTATCTTAGATTCTTGCATGTACGCAACTAATAACACACATTTTAAAGAGAAGAAGATATCATTCGAGTCGGCGTGCGCGCGGCGTTTCGCCTGGACGTCGTTCCTGCAAGCGCCGCGAAACGTCGCTGTCGCATTCGCCCTCGCGTCGCGCAGTTGTGAGTCGCGCGCGTCACGGCGTCGGTGCACGCGCGCGCGCTCGGGCGGCGTTCACGCGGTCGCGATGCGGCGAGAGACGCAGCGGCTGCTTGGCGCGGCGCGCGCAATGCGGAAGGCGGCGCTGCATGGCCTCCCCCGCGCGACGCGCGAGCGACTCGCTCCGCATCCTCCCGGCGTGCGAACGAAGGCGTCGCGCCCAACCGGCTCGAACGCGGGGGCGACGATCTCGACCTCGCGGGCTAAGCCCGGCATGGCGGCTCAGCTCGGTCTCCCCGCGATCCCGGTCGAGCGCGAGTACCTGCAGTCGTGGAAAACCCTGCGCGCGGCGTGGGAGCGCTGCCGGTTCGTCGCCGAGATCCCCGAGGCGCTGGACACCGACGCCATCGGCCGGGTGTGCGAATTCAGAGTTCAGGGCGAGCGCGTCGCGCACCCGCCTGGCCGCTCCCCCGAGCGCGAGTACTTCGGCGTCGGCGAGGAGGCCGTCACCGTGTCGAGCGGCTCGAGCCCCGGGAACGGCGCGGGAGCGTCCGCGACGAACGCGGCCGCCGGGGAGACCGACCGCTCGCCCACGATTTGGCGATGGTTCGCCGAGGCGGACAAACGCGGCGGCGCCGCGCGCGCCGGCGGAGGCAACGAGCCCGCGCTGGACGTCTGGATCGCCGCCGCCGCCGTGAAACCCCCCGAGCGCGCGCGTTCGCTGGCGTTCGGCACCCCCCCCCGGAGTGCCGCCGCCAGGAGGCACAAGAACCTGCTGTACGCGGTGCGCAACAAGAGCCGGCAGGAGATCGACCTGACGCGCGAAGGCGAGGCGCTGGTGGAGCACGCCGCGCTCAACGCGCTGCTGTTCCAGCACGGGCGCGACGCGCCGGGCGTGGGCGAGCCCGGCGCCGTGTACGTCACGCTCGCGGGCGTGGACCCGGGCTGGGAAGGGCGCGAGCTGCACTTCGCCGTCGCCGCGCGCATCAACACGCTGGGCGAGACTCTCGGGCTGAGCGCCGAGCGCGCGCGTCCCGTCGTCATGGTGTCGGCGCCTCGCCTGCCGTACACCGCGCCGGCCCACCTGGACAGGTTCGGCACGGCGCCGTGGCACCTCACGTTCGTCGTCCCGCCCGCGGCGGGCGGGTTCGGGAGCGGGGGGGGCGTCCTGCCCAGCGGGGGTCTGCTGGGGGGGCCGGGGCCGCCGGGCGCCGCCGGGGCCGCCGGGTCCAACCCCGGGTCGACCCCGAACGCCCCGCCGGGTTCCCCCAGCGTCGCCGGCATGTCCGCGAGCCTCCGCCTGGCCACCTCCGAGGACTCGCACGCGTCCTCGATGATGCGCGGGGACGCCATTCTGGTGAATGACCTGGCGGAGGCGATGTCGTTCGCGCACCGCGCGCGCGCGCGGCTGGCCATCGTCGGGCTCGAGCTGGAGGGCGCGCATTCGCGCCGCGCGTCGGCGGTGCGCGACCCCGCCTTGGCGCGGGAGACGCGGAGGCAGGACCTGGTGACGAGGTTCGGATCCCCGACAGACGCGCACAGCCCTGAATGGCACTGGTGGCTGCAGATGCGCGACCTGGAGCTCGCCGCGGAGACCGCCGCGGGCGTGCGGGCGTCCTTCGAGGCGATCGAACACAGGCGCTCGGTGCAGGAGTACTGGCTGGAGGACTGGAAGCACCAAGGCCTGACTCTGGACGCCGCCGCCGAGCTGGTGGGTTCGGGGAAGCGGAACGCCGCGTGGGCCAAGTCGTGGTTCGAGGGGTACAGCGCGCCGTACCTCGACCGCACGCCGCTCACGTCCATGAAGTGGCCGGCGCGGGCCTGGGGGTGGCTCCGCGGCGGAGACGCGCCGCGCAGACGCGCCGGGAAGAAGTACGTCGCGCGGAACGTCGCGCCGCTCGCGGCGGCGACGCGGCGGTTCCTGGAGGGCGGCGTCTCCGAGCGGCGGCTGGTGGAGGAGCTCGCGGCGCCGGACGCGAGCGGGTGGGCGGTCGCGGGCGCGCAGGCGCACTTGGAGGCGTTCCGCGCGTTCCGAGGCGAGGAGGACCCCGTGGCGGGGCCTCCGCGCGAAGCGGTCTTCGACGCGGGCGACGGGGCCGCCCCCCCCCGGCGGCCGCCTCACCGCCGCGCAGCAGGAGCGCGAGCGCGCGCGGCGGGAAGCCGAGCGGCGCGAGGCGCTCGCCGCGTCCGCGTCCGCGGGCGCGGAGCGCGCTTCCGGCATGGACGACTCCGACGACTCCGACGACTCCGGACCCCCGGGCGGCGCGACGGGCGAGGGTTCCCGCCGCGCGCGCGCTTCCAGAAGAGAGCCGGTCCGCGACGACGTGGACGCGCTTTTCCGCGCGTTCAAGAACTTCCGGGACAACGTCGACCTGATGGCCATGCGCGACGGCGCCGTGGACGACGCGTTCGTGTTCGAGATTCTGCTGCAGGACATGGAGAGGCGCGCCGAGGCGGTGGGCGCGAAGGATGTCTCCCTGGCGCCTCTGCACGCCACGGCGCTGGACTTTGTCGTCGGGCAGCTCTCGGCGTATCGCGACGCGCTCACCGACGACGCGCGCTCGGTTCGCCTGATGGAGGGTGACTCGGTGTACGCGCGATGCCACGACCTGCTGTCGCGCGCGGAGCGGCGGCGCTCGGCGCTCGAGGAGGCGCGCGGGGCGTACGTCGCCGCGACGCGCGCGCTCGAGGCTGCGTGCGAGGGGATGGAGACCGGCGCGCTGAGCGGCGACTTCGACTTCGCCGCCGGCGCGGAGGAGGCGACGACGTTCGCGACGGGCGCGTCGGACGCGCCGTTCTCGTCGTCGTCGTGGCGCGACCACCTGGTCGGTCTGCACGCGAAGGCGGACGCGCTCTCGGCGTTCGAGGCGGAGGTGGACGAAGCGACGCGCGCGGCGTGGTGGGACGCGCCGGCGGGCGAGCCGGGCGCCGGCGCGATGGAAGGCGCGGCGACGCGCGCGCGGCGGGCGCTGACGTGGACGCTGACGCACGAGAACCTGAGCGAACCGCTGGAGATGGATCTGGCGCGCGCGCTCGATTTCCTGAAGGACTTGTCCTTCCTGCGCGACGTGGACGTCGTGGGCGAGCAGACGAAGCGCCGCGCGCCCGCGTCCCGGCACGAGCCGGGCGCGCGCGCGGGCGCGTTCCTGAAGGACGCCACGAGGACGCACGACGAGTGGACGCGCGCGATGGGCGACGCCGACGCCGCGCTCCGCCGCGCGCGTCTGCTTCGCGGAAAAATCGCCGCCGCGGTGGACCTCATCGAGGCCACGGAGAAGATCGACCCGTCGGGGATCCGAAGCGCCATTCAGAAGGCGAGGTCGGCGGGCGCGCCCGCGCTCACCGTGCAGGCGGCAGAGGGCAAACTCGCGGACCTGGAGGCGGATATCGCGGCGTTCATCAGGCACAGACGCGCCGGCGAGTCGCTGCTGCCGCCGCCGAACAAGAGCTGGGTCGGCGCGGGGCGGCACATCTGGTACGACGAGGCGAAGGAACTCGGCCGCGGGTCCCTGGGCGTGACGGTGTACGCGGGCGTGTATGATGAGACGGCGGGGTCGAGCTCCGTCGTGCGCAGGCCCGCGGCGATCAAGCGCATCCCCCTGCCCCCCGGCGAGCGCGGTCAAAACACCCGCGCGCTGGTCGAGCGCGAGGTGGCGCTGCACCGGCACCTGAACCAAAACTCCAACCGCGTGACGTTTTTGCTCGGCGCGCACCTGGACGGCTCGGACGCGGTGTTCACCGCGATGGAGCGGTGCGGCGAGTCCCTGGCGCAGTGGCTCCGCTCCGCGCCCGGGGGCGTCGTCGCGAATTTGCCACCCGCCGAGCGCATCGCCGCGGCGGAGGCGCTCACCGCCGCCGTCGCCGACGTGCACGCCGCGGGCGTGACGCACAACGACATCAAGCCCGACAACTGTCTGCGCGCGGCGAGCGGCGAGTTCAAGCTCGCCGATTTGGGTTTGGGCGTCCGCCTGAAGACGCACGAGCGCGGCGAGGAGAAGGACGCGATGTACTCCATGACCACCTTCGCCGGCTACGGCGTGAACGTGCAGCTGCAGGGCCGGCCGCCGGAAGTGCTGCTGAACCAAAACCTCACCGCGGCGGTGGACGTGTGGAGCCTCGGCAACCTGATGTACGCCGCGTTCACCGGCGCGGCGAGCCCGTTCGGGGACGAGGAGACCGCCGGCGGGGGCGGCGCGGGCGCGAACGGCGCGGGAGGCGTGAACGGCCACGCGACCGCCGACGCACACGCATCGCGAGCCGACTCGGTCGCCGGAATCGCGGGTCTGTACGAGAACCAGCGGATCATCCGCGGCACCTTCTCGCTCCGCGCACTCGAGACGTCCAAACTGCCCCGGCACGTCGTCGCGGCGGCCCGCGTGGTGCTGAGCGACATGCTCCAGCCCAACCCGGAGGACCGCCCGAGCGCGGAGGAGGTGCTGCAGCACCCCGTGTTCTGGACCCCGGAGAAGGCCGTGGAGAAGATACGCGAGGTGAACGACGAGAAGCTCATCCCGCTCAAGGAGCGGTCCGGCGCCGCGCTGAGCCCGGCGGAGGAGCTCAGACTCGTCGCCGACGCCGTCGGCGGCGGCGGCGGCGGCGGCGGTTCCGGGAGCGCGCCGGGCGCGCGGTTCGGCGCGCGCAAAAAGAGCGGGAGCCGCGACGGGCGACCCCCCCCCGATTCGCGCGCCAACCCCGCCGCCGCGCGGCTCGAGTCCGTCGCCGCGCGGCTGCAGAACTGGAAGGAGCTCGTCATCCCCGAGCTCCTCGAGCGCGTCACCAAGTTCAACATCAAAAAGCAGTACGCCGCCGGCGCGGACCGGTTGCGGCAGGCGAAGGAGGAAGCGGCGGCGGCGACGCGGAGCGCGGCGGCGGCGGAGGCGGAGGAGAGCGGTGCGCCGCGCCGTAAGGGACGCAAACGCGGGTCGTTATCGCTGCGCGCGGCCGCCGCGCGCGGGGACTGGGACGGGACGGGGTACGAGCCCACGTTGCGCGACCTGTTCCGTTTCGTGCGCAACGTCCACGAGCACCCCGGTCTACAAGCCGAGCGGTTCGCGATGATCCGCGCGCTGGGCGCGGCTGGCGCGCATCTGCCCAAGTTCCCGGAGGGCGAGGACCGCTGGGGCGCGGCGCGGCGCGTCGTGGAGGCGTACGTCGTGCACGTCTTCCCCGAGCTGCCGCTGCTGGCGCAGGCGCTGCTCACCAAGGAGGGGCGCGAGGCGGCGCAGAGGATCGGCGGCGCGAGGCCGCGGTGACGACGCGCAAACGGTGAATCCGTGCGCGGCTTCCGCGAGTCGTTATTAGACGAAGCGACAATCGAGGCTATCCCGCGCGGGCTCGCCGCGTCCCCCTTCTCCCCTGGGCGCGCGTCCGCGTCAGCGTCCACGTCTCGTTTCCTTCAAATCTTATAGTTGAACTGCAGGCCGTACTTGTACTTGAGCGCCTGGTCCACCTGCGCGCACGCCGTGCCCTGCAGACCCTTCGCGACCTCGCCAGAGTACGTGCACTGCGCGTTCCCGGCGGAGCTCAGCACGAGGCGCGCGGTGTGCCCGCTGTCCAGCTTTGTGACGGCGCCGGCGGCGAGTTTGAGGTCGCCGGCGGCCATCTTGTACGTCGCCTCGGCGGCGGCGGACGTCGCGCCGTCCAGCTTGAAGACGGCGGACGCCTTGACGGTGTCGAGCTTGTCCGCCAGGATCACCGCTGCGACGACGTCGTCAAACTTGGTCTGCGCGGCGAGCGCGTACGCGCCAACCCCTTTGGCGGAGATCGCCGCCTCCGCGCCCGCCTGGAAGTCTCCCGCGTTGTAGAGCAGCGAGACGTCCGCCTTGGGCGCGCCGAGGACGCCGCTCACGTCCGCCTTCACGCCGACGTCGCCGCTGAGGTAGGCGTTGGCAACCTTCAGCGTCTTCGCCGCGTTTGCCGGCTCGCCCGAAACCGTCGTCTTGAGCCCCTCCACCAACCCGGCGTGCGACAGCGTCGCCTTGACGTCGCCCTTCTCGTTCACGGTGACATCCGCGCTGACGTCCTTGTCCACGGCGTAGTTCGCGGTGGCGCTGGCGGTCACGTCCGTGCCCTTGGACACGAGGTCGGCCTTGACGTTCTGCGAAGAGAGCGGCGTGAGGGGAGACGCGCGGGGAGACGCGGAGGGAGACGCGTCAGCGGGCGGGGCGATCTCGAGAACGAAAAAAACGCGACCGCCGCGACGAGGGTGGAGTTTCGCGGGGCGTCGTCTGGACGGGACGGGCGCGCGCGCGCGAGGTGGGGGCACCCCGCGGGACGTGTCGTTCGACGTACCTGACCGGCCACCTTCGTGCTGACGTTAAACTTGTTATCGTAGCTGATGCCGCCGGACAAGATGTCTGCGTGGAGGGGGGTGCGGGGTCAGGGTCAGCGCACATCTCGCGCGGCCCGCTAGGTTTGCGCATTTCGTTATTCGCCTGCGGAGGGACATCGGGGCGGAGAAGCGGAAGAAGACGCACCCTTGCATCCCTTGGCGATGTCACCGAAGTACTTGGCCATCTTGACTCGCGAGTAGACTCTGCGCGGGGAGCGGTTCGTGATCGGACGGTCAGCGACTCGAGACGCGAGGGCGGGCGCGCCAGGGAAAGCGCGCGACGCGTAACAAATCTGGCACGGTCACCTCGCTCGACCGTGCGCAGAGAAGGAATTTATCCCGAGACCTCCTCGGCCGGGTTTCCCCCGTGGGACACACCGCGAATCGCGATGGGGTCGAAGTGCGCAAGTCGCACCTTAAGTCAATGACTGCGAGGTGGTCTCCTCGTCGTGTGCGCCGAAAGTGCGTCGCACGGACGCACACGCAATCGCTTTCAACGTTCGTTGGCTCATCGCGAAAAAACTTTATGCTTGGCAGCTTGGGCGTAATAATAAACAGTCCGCGTCACCATCGGACAGTCTGACAGGAAGGATTTACGGCCGACCCGAACCGTGCGTTCATGTTCGTCGGCGGTGAGCGAAAAAAGAACTTCCCACTTCCCTCAACACTAAAACGTAGCTAGACTAGCTACCCATACACAAAATTTGCGATTCGAAAAGCAACCGCGATCGATCTCTCATGGAAAGCGGCAGAGCAGGCCGATAGCGAGGCCGCGGGTTTCGGAGCAAATCCGATCGGCGCTCTCCCCGCCGCCACACCGCTGCGCTCGCTTCGTTTCGAAGTCGACAGCCTCTCACGTCTTTTCCGACGATGCGCTCCCTCCGCGAGCTCGCTCGCTTCGCGTCCCGCGCCCACGCCGCGACTCCCCTCCGCACCGCCGCCCCCGCCGCCTCCTTCGCGCAGTCCCGTGTCCTGAACATGTCCGCCCCCTCGAACGTCGAGGTTGACGCGTACAAGGTGGGCGACTCCACCAACATCAAGTGGCACGAGGGCTCCGTGGACACCGCGACGCGGGAGAAGGCGATGAACCAGAAGGGCTGCGTGCTGTGGTTCACCGGCTTGTCCGGCTCCGGCAAGTCCACCGTGGCGTACACGCTGGAGCACGCGCTGTTCCAGAAAGGCAAGATCGCGCAGGTGCTCGACGGGGACAACATCCGCCACGGCCTCAACTCCAACGTGGACTTCTCCCCCGAGGGCCGCGAAGAGAACATCCGCCGCATCGGCGAGGTCTCCAAGCTCTTCGCGGACTCCGGGATGATCACGCTGGTGTCCTTCATCTCCCCGTACCGCGCCGACCGCGACCGCGTGCGCGAGCGCGTCGGTGACAAGTTCGTCGAGGTGTACATGAAGATTCCGCTCGCCGTGTGCGAGGAGCGCGACCCCAAGGGCCTGTACAAGGCGGCGCGCGCGGGGAAAATCAAGGGCTTCACCGGAATCGACGACCCCTACGAGGAACCCCTCGACGCTGAGATCGTCATGGAGGTTGCCAAGGAGGGCGGCGACGGGACGCTCGCGCCGCCCGAGAAGATGGCCGCCGCCATCATCGAGGTGCTCGAGCAGAAGGGCTACCTCAGCGCGTGATTTGCGCGACGGGAACGAATTCACGCGAAGCCCCGCCGCGCGTCGCCGCGCGAAATCGAAGCGGCGGCCGCGAGCGCGACGAGCGGAAGCGCGACGCGCGACGCGTCGCGCGACGCGACGCGAACGGGAAGACGGCGTGTTTTTATTGGAAGTCATCGATGAGCGTTCGCTTCGCGTCTACGTCTTCCGAAGGACGCCTTCGCCTCGGTCCGACGCCTCCTTCAGCCGCCGTACCAGCGTCTCCGGCGCCACGACCCCTTCGCGCACCATCCCCAGCACCAAGCGCTCTAAGTCACTCCGCGCGCACGTCTCCACCGCGGCCGTGACCTCCGCCAGCGAAGCCGCTTCGCGCTCGCGACGTTCCGCCGCCTCCGCCTCGGCGCGCGCCGCCTCCTCGGCGCGCCACGCGTCCGCCCGGCGCTGGCGCGCCGCCCACTCCGGCTCGGGCGGCGGCGGGGGG
>MDSV01107753.1_pt1 | contig 19558 bp, 16 predicted proteins | sample 810851 | NCBI WGS metagenome assembly MDSV01 (sample SAMN05326640, study PRJNA326480) | marine metagenome | isolation source: seawater | place: Atlantic Ocean: North East | collected 2012 | reverse complement strand
GTCATTTTCTTATCTCCTTTTTAATTCAATACTGGTAAGATATTTATTGTAATGCATCAGAGTTCACAAGGCATATATAAAACAAATATTCTTTTAAGAAGTTTAAATGCTGAAGTCTTTAAATCAACACTTGGAATTTTAACGATATTCTTTTTTTTAGTTGTTGGCTCAAGATTTGTTGGTTACTTTGAGCAGGCTGCAGAAGGAGCTATTAATCCAAATTTGATATATAAAATAGTGCTCTTAAGGATCCCAGATTTTATAACTTTGTTAATTCCATTGTCTTTTTTTCTTGGTTTGGTAATTTCTATCAGCAGACTTTATGCTGATAGAGAAATTTATGGATACTTTTCAGTAGGATTATCAAGAAATGATTTAATAAAATTCTTATTCCCTCAAGCAGCGATTTTCTTTTTAATTACATTGACTCTCAGCATATATATTGCTCCATATACAAAAGAACTTTCAAGAGAGCTAATTTCGGCAGATTCTCTTGAGGAGCAATTAGAATCAATTAGACCAAAAGAAGTTGTCTCGTTTAATAATGCAGATAACTTTATTTATGCAGATTCCAGAGATGATGACTCTATAAAAGATTTAGTTATATATATAACAAATCAAAATACTTCGTCATTTGTAATTGCAGAAGAATTGAATTATCAAAATGAAGATCAATCAACTATATTAAGTTTTGAAGAAGGATTCGCTTATCAAAATATCTTTCGTGATGAATCTGGAATAATTTCTCGGTTTGGCAACCTAAAGATACCAGTAAAGAACGACTTTGAGACAATTTCAGGATTATCTTTATCTAAGTTATTTGATTTTTCCTCTAAGTCATCAAAGTCTGAAATGTATTGGAATATCTCAATCCCAATTACAATTTTTATTTTGCTAGTTATAGGTGTATACCTATCAAAAGTAAATCCAAGGCAGGGTAGGTTATCAGCTTTATTACCAGCTATTTTTGTTTATATTTTATACCTAAGTTTATTAATTTTAGGCAGAGAGTCTTATGAAAATGATACGTCATATAGCCATCTTTATATATGGCTTGCGCACTTAATTTTTATTATTTTTGCAATTTTTTTAGTATTTAAAAATAACCTTATAGGAATAACAAGACTTATTGAATCGACTTTAAAAAGCAACTATTTAAAAATAATAATATTTATTCTTATAGCCTTAATTTTTTTATGGATAGTTAGATGAAGATATTTAATACATATCTAGTTAAACGTTCTTTTTATTTTTCATTTTCAATATTAATAGTATTTGGAATATTAGACTCAATTTTTATTTTTATCTCTGAGTTAGAAAATATCTCGATTCAGTACAATATATTAAAAATATTTCAATTTGTATTAAGCTCAATGCCTCACAGACTAATAGATTTTTTGGATGGAGCATGTTTATTGGGTGTAATGATCTCACTAGGGATTTCTCATCAAGAAGGAAACTTAAATGTTTTAAGATCATCTGGAAAATCACCTTTGAGGATAGTTTTCATTAGCTCAATGGGCGCATTTATACTGAGTTTATCTTTAGTTATTTTAGATGAGGTCAGTTTTCAGAAGCTTTATTTGAATGCAAAGGCTAATAAAAACATTTCTATTGAGAGCAACATCTCTTCTAAAGACATTAATTGGATAAAATATAATGAATCTTTCCTTAGTTTTGAAAATATTATTGAAGATAAACTATATAAAGTTAGATTTATTAAAATAGCCAATCAACAAATAGATCACTATATTAAGTCTGACATTGTTATATTTCGTGAAGATAAAATATTTTTTGATAAGAATTCTGAAATAAGAAGCTTTAAAGATAACAAGAATTTTAATGATTATCAGGCTTTTGAGATTCCAATTCAATCAAAAATATCACTAAGTAATGTAAATCATTTAAATCTAAGAAATATACAAAAATATAGGGAAATGTTTTCTAATAGCTCTCTTAAGAAGGATATTATTTTTAAGCGACATTTAGATAAAGCATTTTACGAAAAGACACTTTTGCCATTTTCCATTCTCATTTTAATTATTTATTTTGGATCACTAATTTTTACATCTTTAAGAGATTCAACTCTAGGAAGCAGAATCGTAGTTTCTGTTATTGGAGCTTTTGTTTATAACTTAATCCAAGATTTATCCATAGGAATTTTTATATCTTATGGATTTTCTATTTTAATAGGAGTAATTATTCCTTCTGCTATTTTGATAATTTTGGCAATTTTTTCTTATAAAAAAATCTAGATTTTTTTGTAAGAAGTTTTTGATATTCTATCGCTTAAAGAAAGTCTTTCACTTGAAAAGTAAATCATAAAAAGAGGTAAGCCTGCCATAAAAAATGTTATTAAATTTAATCCAAATCTGATTGAGGTTTGATATAAATTAACTTTATTTCCATTTAAACTATAAATCTCAAATTTCCATACAGCCATTCCTAGTGTTTTTCCTCCATGGATCCAAAAATAACTGTAAAAACACCATGTGCTTATAAATACTATTGCTAATCCAATCCATGGATTAAGGATTTCACCTCCATTTATCCAAAGCGCTAGCGAACCTACACCAAACCAAACACCAAGCAGAAGAAACAAATCATAAATAGTTGCAGCTATTCTTTTTAATGGAAATACGATATATGATTTATCTTTCATTTTGTTATAGTACTAAAATATTTTAAAAAATAAATTGTTATGAATACTAATTCTGAATTCTTAGGACATCCAAAAGGTCTATTTGTGTGCTTTGCAACGGAAATGTGGGAAAGATTTTCTTATTATGGAATGAGAGCTCTTTTAATACTTTATTTAACTAAACATTGGAATTTTTCTGATGCAACAAGTTATCTTATATATGGAGCTTACACTTCTCTGGTATATATAATGCCAGTATTTGGTGGGATGCTAGCTGATCAGATTTTAGGATCTAAAAAAGCTGTAACTTATGGCGCAATTCTTTTGGTATTCGGTCATCTAGGAATGACAGTTGAAAGCAGTGAACAAATTTTTTATTTGTCATTAGCCTTAATAGTTTCGGGAGTGGGGTTTTTAAAACCAAATATTTCAACAATGGTTGGAGCATTATATGATGAGGGAGACCCAAGGCGAGACTCTGGATTTACAATTTTCTATATGGGTATAAATATTGGTGCTTTTACAGCAACTCTTCTATGTGGTTATCTAGGTGAGGAAGTAGGATGGGCTTATGGATTTGGTGCAGCTGGCATAGGTATGTTATTTGGACTAATAATATTTTTACAGGGTCAAAAACATCTTGAAGGTTTGGCTGAACCTCCATCTGAAAAGTATAAAGAAAAGATGAATGGTATTTCATATGAGAACTGGGCATATATCTCTGGCATTTTTATGGTTATAACTACATGGTTCCTTGTTCAGAATTCACAAATTGTTGGTCAACTTTTAGGAGGATTTGGAGCAATTTTTATTGGAGCATGGCTATTATATGCATTATTTAGATGCGCTCCTGAAGAAAGAGATAGATTAATAGTTGTTGGGATATTGATATTATTCTCATTAATTTTTTGGGCACTTTTTGAACAAGCTGGCTCATCTTTAAATATCCTTACTGATAGGGGAGTCAACAGAGTAATTTTTGGTTGGGAAGTTCCGGCATCTATGTTTCAATCACTGAATGCAGGGTTTATTTTTACTATAGCGCCTCTTTTTGCTTTGTTATGGATTGCTCTTGCAAAAAGAAATATGGAGCCTTCTACTCCAATTAAGTTTTCAATTGGTATTGTTTTTGTTGGGTTAGGATTTTTAGCTCTAGTTTATGGTATGAAATCTTCTGATGGCCTACAAACTGGAGTTTTTTGGATAATATTAATTTATCTATTACATACTTTAGGAGAACTTTGCCTATCTCCAGTTGGACTTTCATCTGTGACTAAATTATCACCACAAAGAATTGTTGGATTTATGATGGGGATGTGGTTTTTTGCCTCAGCGGCTGGCAATTATGTAGCTGGATTAATTGCAAGAGCTACAGCATCAGAGTCATCAGGAGATTCTGAATATATATTTACTCTTGCTCAAAAACAATCGTTTATGGATGTTTATAGTGATGTAGGACTAATTGCTATAGGCTGCGGAATATTTTTAGCTCTTATTACCCCTCTTCTAAAAAAATTAATGCATGGCGCCAACTAAAGGGAAGAGAGACCCTATTAAGAAAAATATGGATAAGCTCCATAAGCCTAAAACTCATAAAGATAAAACAAAATATAATAGAAAGAAAAAGTCTAAAAATTTTGATTAAGATTCATAAGGATTTTTGTATAGATATCTTTTAATGTCCATAATTCACTTATTTTTATATGTTCATCTATTTGATGAATTGATTTATTAACTGGGCCCAATTCAACTATTTCAGTATCCATTTTTGCTATAAATCTTCCATCAGAGGTTCCTCCTTTTGCATTTAGCTCTGGTGTATAACCTACAATTTCTTTAACTGATTTAGAAACAATATCTTTAAAGAAATTATTCTTGGTAAGATAGGGAGCTCCATTTAAATTCCACTCCAATTCATATTTTAATCCGAACTCATCAATAATTGATTCAAATTCAGATTTCAAACTTTCTTCGCTTGATTCCGTAGAGAATCTAAAATTAAAAATTATTTCAAGCTCGCCTGGAACCACATTATGTGCGCCTGTGCCTGATTTTATATTAGAAACTTGAAAACTAGTTGGATCAAATACATCATTTCCATCATCCCATTTTTTATTTTTAAGCTTTGTAATTAAATCACTTGATAAAAAGATTGGGTTAACTACATTTTCAGGATATGCGATATGCCCTTGTTTACCTAATATTTTTAAATGGCCTCCAAGAGATCCTCTTCTTCCTACTCTTGCACAATCAGCAACTTTTTTACTAGAGGTTGGTTCACCAACAAGGCAAAAATCTATCTGCTCATTATTTTTAATCATATCATCTATAATTTTATCTATAAATCCATTACTAGCATTACCTTCTTCATTTGATGTTAATAAAATAGCTAACCTGAAGTTTAAATCTTCAACTAAATTTAAGAACTCTTTAGAAGATTCAACAAAGGCCGCAACTGATGATTTCATATCTGCAGTTCCTCTTCCATATAACAGATCATCTTCAATTGTTGCTGAAAAGGGTGGGTATTTCCATTTATCCTCTGGACCCGTTGGTACAACATCAGTATGTCCTAAAAAACAAAAAATTTTTCCTTTGTTACCAATAGTTGCATAAAGATTTTCTACATTAAGGTAGTTAATCCTTTCACATTTAAAATTTAGCTTAATTAACTCCTTTTCAATAAGATCAAAGCAGCCCATGTCTTTTGGAGATAGAGATTTTATTTGAAGGAGTTTTTGAAGAAGCTCAATCATTGTTATGAAGCTCTTCATTTAAATTTACAGACTTTTTATTTTTCTTTGCAATAACTTTACCTGTTAAAGAGTCTCTTAAAAATAATAGATCTGAATTACCAGATAGTTCTAAAGCTTTTTTTGTTTCTTGTATTTGTTTTGCGCTATCAATAAGCTCTACTTTAGTTCCTGCAGTTATATAAAGTCCTGCTTCAACTATGCAGTTGTTGCCTAAAGAGATTCCAATCCCAGCATTTGCCCCTAGAAGGCAATTTTCACCAATTGAGATTGTTACATCGTTCCCTCCAGATAATGTTCCCATGGTGCTTGATCCTCCGCCAAGATCAGAGTTATTACCAATAACCACACCTGCTGATATTCTGCCCTCTATCATTGCTTTGCCTAATGTACCTGCATTAAAATTTACAAAACCCTCATGCATAATAGTTGTTCCTTCACTTAAATATGCACCAAGTCTAACTCTTGATGTATCGGCAATCCTTACATTTTTTGGGATAATGTAATCAGTGAGACAAGGAAATTTATCTATTGATCTAATAAAGATATTATTTTTTCCATATTTTGATTCTTGCATTTTTAAGTCTATATCATCAATTGCAATTGGACCTATATTTGTCCAGGCAACGTTTGGAAGACAGTTAAATAATCCCTCAAGATTTATTGAATTAGGCAAAACAAACTTATAAGAAAGAAGATGAAGTTTTAAGTATGCTTCTTGAACATTTTCTATGGGTCTATTTAGGTCTTCCTCAATCCATTCTAATTCGATGATTTCTTTATTTATGTTTTCTATATTTGGAATTTGATTATTTATATTTTTATCACCAAATCTTATTACAGGATAAGACACGTCTAAAATGTCACCATTTGATGATTTATTTGCTATTCCTTTTGCTTTTATATTCATTTTCCTATTATAAAAATTAATTTATTTTATTTATACAACTTTTTTTAAAGCTTTAATGATTTTATTTTTTTTTATGCTAGATATTTTTGTTTGATCTTTATTTTCTATTTCAAATGTATCTTCTACTTTATCTCCCAGTGTATTTATTCTTGAGGAGAAAATCGATATATCTTGTTTAAAAAATACATTGGCAATATCAATAAGAAGTCCAGGTCTATCAGCTGTTTCTATAGTAATGATATCTCTTCCTTTTTCTTTATTCATCGAATAAGAAATATTTATAATCTTTTCAAAACTTACTTTCTTTAAGGGTTTCTTAGATATTTTAAGTATTTTTGAAAAGTGGTTAAAATTTTTTTTAATCCTATTAGCCAATTCTTTTAACTCATCTTGAGTAAAAGGTCTATCGTGATGTGTATATTGCGCTATAAATGTATTTGCTGCTAATGCACTATTTGATGAAGTGAAAATATTTGCATCAATTACTTCAAGTCCAGAATGTTCAAAGATTCTAGCTATTTTTAAAAAAAGACCTTCAGAGTTTTTTACTTTTATAAAGATCTCTATTAGATTCCCAAATTTTTTTCTACATCCAATAATTAAGTCATCACCATTGTTATTTATTATTAGTTTAGCTTGCCATTTTAATGAATCAGTTGAGATCTTATTAAAATAATTATTATTTAATAGATTAAAATAATTTTTTAAAATTACATCATCTTTCTTCTCAATGCTGCTTAGGACATTATTCTTTCTATCTAAAGCGATTTCAGAGGATGCTTGCATAGGCTGCTTATTTATTTTAAGTCTAGTCAACTTATATAGATCTTTAAGCAATTGATGTTTCCATCCATTCCACAGTGATGGGTTTGTAGCTCTGATATCATTTATAGTTAATAAATATAAATAATCTAATTTTTCAATTTGTCTAACTTTTAAAGAAAATTCTTCAATAGTCATATAATCAGAGATATCTTTCTTTTGAGATATTGAGGACATAATTAAATGTTCTTTTACAAGCCATGAGATCAAATTTGCATCAGTTTTTGACATTCCAATCCTTAAAGCGAAATCAAAACTCGTTTTAGCTCCAATCTTGGAATGATCACCGCCTTTTCCCTTGCCCAAATCATGAAATAAGCCAGCTATATATAGGATTTCAATTTTAGGAAGCTTATTAATTAATTCATGCTCAATCTCAAAACCATTTTGTTTATGTAATTTCATTTGTCTCATATTTCTAACCACTTTTAAAGTGTGTTCGTCTACGGTGTAAACATGAAATAGATCAAATTGCATTTGGCCAACAACTTCTCCAAATTCTGGAATATATTTTTGCAAAATTCCCAGATCTTTCATTGTTCTTAGAATTGATGATAAATTATATTTAGATCTTAAAATTTGTAAAAATTGATTAGCAAAAATTTTATTATTTCTGAATTCATCATTAATTAAATTTATATTTCTCTTTAATAATGATTTTGTATCAGTATCTATTGAATTAATTTTTTTATTCCGACCAATCTCAATAAATATTTGAAAAATTAAATCTCTATTATTTTCAATTTTATTTACTCCAATACCAATTCTATCTTTGCTTTTATATATAACCGTTTTTTTTGATTTTTTAATTTTAGATATATACATTTCTTGATATTTATCAAAAACAATATTATTAAAATCAGATATGACCGATGCCATTTCATAATATTTTTTCATCATTAATTCAACTGACTTATTTTTTTTATCTTTAGGTAATTTAGCTATAGATGAGATTTCAACTTGCGTTTCGAAGTTTAATCTATTTTTTTTAGAGATTATATTGGTTGCAAATCTTAAAGATTTAATAAAATCATATGCATCAACAACATCTTTTATTTCATTTTTAAAAAGATTTGATTTAGAAATTTCTTTTATGGACCCAAGTTCAAAGCAATGTTGTAATATCCATAATGCAGTTTGAAAATCCCTCAATGTTCCTGGGGACTCTTTTAAATTTGGTTCAAGGTTATAGGCAGTTGAGTGAAATGTATTATGTCTATTTTTTTGCTCTTCTAGTTTATGGTTAAAAAATTTTTTTTTACTCCATAAATTTAAAAGGGCATAGGATACTTTCTTGTCTATATTTATATTTGTAATCAGAGGCTTTCTAGTAAGATAAGATGTATATTCTTTTATATCGCTTTTAGAAATTTTTTTAAGATCTTTTATTGATCTTACAGAATGCCCAACTTTATAGCCTTGGTCCCATAGATATGAAATAAATTTTTCTAAATCTTCATAATTTTTTGTTTTTTTTATCTCAATGATAGATATATCTGCATCTGAACTTGGGAACATTTCTTTTCTTCCAAAACCACCATTCGCATAAATTGCATAATATTTATTAAGATTTAATAAAGTAAATTTTTCTTTTATATCTGTCTCAATAAGATCTGAGTAATTGTTCAGATATTTGTTTACTTTAGTTGAATTTATATAAATATTTGAAAAATCACCTATGTAAGTTTTGTTTATAGCTGAAATTTGTTCTTTCATGTAAATTCTTCATTTCTTTTGGTAAGAATTTCAGCCCCATTTTCAAGAACTGCAATAGTATGTTCCCATTGCGCCGAGTTTCTTCCATCTTTAGTTACTACTGTCCAACCATCTTTTAGAGTTTTACAGTACTTTGTTCCTTGATTAATCATTGGTTCAATTGTGAAACACATTCCTTCTTTTAATTGAACTCCAGTACCTTGTTTACCATAGTGTAAAACTTGTGGTTCTTCATGATAGGTTTGACCTATGCCATGACCACAATAATCTTCAACAACGCTATAGTGATTTTCTTTAGCATGTTTTTCAATGGCATGACCAATATCTCCTAAATATGCACCAGGCTTTACTGCCTCTATCCCCCTATAAAGGCATTCTTGTGTAACTCTAACTAATCTTTCATTATGTGGGGCACACTTTCCTACTAAAAACATTTTAGATGTGTCTCCATGCCAACCATCTTTAATCACAGTAACATCTATATTTAAAATATCGCCTTCTTTAAGAACTCTACTATTATCTGGTATACCATGACATATGACCTGATTGATGCTTGAACAAATTGTTTTTTCATAGCCCCTATATCCAATATTCGCTGGAGTGGCTTCTTGAACATTCACTATGTGTTCATAACATAATTTATCTAACTCTCCCGTAGATACTCCTGGTAAAACATGAGGAGTAATAATATCAAGTACTTCAGCAGCTAATTTTCCAGCTTCTTTCATTTTTTGAATATCATTTATGGATTTTATTGATATTTTCATAGTTTTTTTCGTTTATATATAGACATTAGACAACTTAATCTATAAAGTACAATTTTAATGTCAGCATATTATTTTAGCTCATTAAAATTCAATAATTCTTTAGCTAGTCAATCAAAATTTTTTTTTAAATTTTTCATAAATATGAGGTCATTTTAATGTCTTTCAATGCAATATTAGCATTTGAAGATGGTAGTGTATTCTATGGAAAGGGTTTTGGAAAAGAAAAATTTGATGTTGGTGAGTTAGTTTTTAATACCTCCATGACAGGATACCAAGAAATTATTACGGATCCATCCTATAAAAAACAAATAATTACCTTTACGCACCCTCATATCGGGAATACTGGTATTAATGATGAAGATAATGAATCAAATATAATCCATGCTTCAGGTATAGTAGTTAAGAATTATTCTTCCAAACCAAGCAATTGGAGATCGCAAACTTCATTAGAAGACTTTTTAATTAAAAATGAAATTATTGGAATATCCGATGTTGATACAAGAGAAATAACAACATTACTCAGAGAAAAAGGAGCTATGAACTGCTGTATTGCATCTTTATCAGTAATTTCAGAAGAAAAAGCAATTTTTGCAGCAAAAAATTTTGATGGTCTTAAAGGAATGGATTTAGCTAAGATCGTATCAACAAAATCTGAATATGAATGGAATGAAGGTACCTGGCCAGATAATAAAAAGTTTGATGAGTCATACTCAGTAATAGCATATGATTATGGAGTTAAAGAAAATATCTTAAGACTTTTAACTGAGTATGTTGGAAAGGTAAAAGTAGTAAATGCAAAGACTCCATTTGAAGAGATAATTAAATTAAATCCAAAAGGTATATTTTTATCAAATGGTCCTGGTGATCCAGAGCCTTGTGATTATGCTATCGAGAGTATTAAAAAAATATTACAAGAAAAAATTCCAATCTTTGGAATATGTCTTGGTCATCAGTTGTTAGCACTTGCTGGTGGTGCTAGCACTTACAAAATGAAGTTTGGTCATCATGGAGCCAATCATCCTGTTCAAGATATTTTATCCAAAGATATTTTTATAACAAGTCAAAATCATGGGTTTGCAGTAGATGAAAATACCTTACCAAAAAATATTAAAATTACACATTTATCTCTTTTTGATAAATCTCTTCAAGGAATAGAATTTACTGATACCCCTGCATTTAGTTTTCAGGGTCATCCTGAAGCCAGTCCTGGACCACAAGAAATCCAAATTCTTTTTAAAAAATTTAGTTTAATGGTTAAAGAATATGCCAAAACGTAAGGATATATCTTCAATACTTATTATAGGTGCAGGACCAATCATTATTGGTCAAGCATGTGAATTTGACTATTCAGGAGCACAAGCTTGCAAGGCTTTAAAGGAAGAGGGTTTCAGAGTAATTCTTGTTAATTCAAACCCTGCAACGATAATGACTGATCCGCTAATGGCTGATGCTACATATATAGAACCTATTCATTGGAAATCAGTAGCAAAAATTATAGAAAAAGAGAAACCAGATGCAATTCTGCCAACCATGGGAGGCCAGACAGCCTTAAACACTGCATTATCATTAGACAAAGAGGGAGTATTAGAAAAACATAACGTTATTTTAATTGGTGCAAATAGAACAGCCATTGATAAAGCAGAAGATAGACAGCTTTTTGATGAAACAATGAAGGCAATTGATCTTGATACACCAGCATCAGGAATTGCTCATTCAATGAGTGATGCATTAGAAGTTCAAAAAAGGATTGGGTTCCCATGCATTATTAGACCCTCATTTACAATGGGAGGAACTGGAGGAGGCATTGCTTATAATATCCCTGAATTTAAAACTATTTGTGAGAAAGGTTTAGAACTATCTCCTACAAACGAACTTCTTATAGATGAATCTCTTATTGGGTGGAAAGAGTATGAAATGGAGGTAGTAAGAGATTGTGAAGATAATTGTATTATAGTTTGCTCTATTGAAAATTTAGATCCAATGGGTATTCATACTGGTGACTCGATCACTATTGCTCCTGCACAAACCCTAACTGATAAAGAGTATCAGTTAATGAGGAATGCATCTTTTAAGATTCTTAGAGAAATCGGAGTTGATACTGGAGGGTCAAATGTTCAGTTTGCAGTAAATCCTGAAAATGGAAAGATGGTTGTTATAGAAATGAATCCACGTGTCAGCAGATCTTCTGCATTGGCATCCAAGGCAACTGGTTTTCCAATTGCAAAAGTAGCAGCCTTACTTTCAGTTGGTTATACATTAGATGAACTTAAAAATGATATAACAGGAGGTCTGACACCTGCATCCTTTGAGCCTAGTATTGATTATATTGTTACAAAGATTCCAAAATTTGCATTTGAAAAGTTTCCTCAAGCAAGTTCAAAGTTAACTACTCAAATGAAATCTGTTGGAGAAGTAATGTCAATGGGATCAAATTTTCAAGAATCATTTCAAAAAGCATTATGCAGTATGGAAGAGGGCCTAAATGGCCTTAATCCTTTATTTAATGATTCAACATTAATTCCTGATGAAGAAATTAAAAGTGAGCTAACAATTCCAGGGCCTAAAAGAATATTTTATATTGCAGATGCAATTAGACAAGATTGGGGCATTGAAAAAATTTATAACCTAACCAAAATTGATTATTGGTTTTTAGATCAAATAAAAGAATTAATTGAAATTGAAAAAAAACTAACCAAGCTGAGTATTGATGAACTAGATAAAGAATATCTTCAAGAAATAAAAGAAAAAGGATTTTCAGATAGCAGAATAGCGGAGATGGTCAGGGTAAGCGAGGATGATATAAGAGATCATAGAAAAAAACAAAATATTCATCCAATTTATAGAAGGGTTGATACATGTGCTGCAGAGTTTGCAACCTCAACATGTTATATGTATTCATCATATGGTGGAAAATGTGAAAGCAATCCAACTTCAAAGAAAAAAATACTTGTTATAGGGAGTGGACCCAATAGAATTGGTCAGGGTATTGAATTTGATTATTGTTGTGTTCATGCATCCCTTGCGATGCAAGAAGAAGGCTATGAATCAATTATGGTTAATTGTAATCCTGAAACAGTTTCTACTGATTATGATGTCTCTAATAGGTTATATTTTGAACCCATAACGGCTGAGAAAATTTTAGATATTATTGATATAGAGAACCCAGAAGGAGTAATTATTCAGTTTGGCGGACAAACACCACTCAAGCTTGCTAATGTTTTATCAGAAAAAGGTGTAAATATCTTGGGTACTAATGTTGATGCAATAGATAGATCTGAAGACAGAGAAAGGTTTCAAGAACTGGTTAAAAAATTAAATTTAAAACAACCCACAAACGAAACAGCTAAAAATACAAAGGAAGCCCTTTTGAAAGCAGAAAAAATTGGTTTCCCAATAGTTGTAAGACCTTCTTATGTATTAGGCGGAAGAGCTATGCAACTTGTAAATAAAGTGAAAGAACTTGAAAAATATCTTAATGAAGCAGTAGAGGTTTCTAATAGCAAACCTATTCTTTTGGATAGCTACTTAACGGATGCTATAGAGGTTGATGTAGATGTAGTTTCAGATGGTAAAAATATTGAAATTGGAGGTATTTTGCAACATATTGAACAGGCTGGAATTCATTCTGGAGATTCTGCGTGTTCATTGCCTCCTTATAGTCTTTCAAAGAAAGTTCAAAATAAAATGAAAGAACAAGCAATTAATATTGCTAATGAATTAAAGGTTATAGGGCTAATGAATATTCAATTTGCAATTAAAGATGATAAAGTTTTTATAATAGAGGTTAATCCTCGTGCTTCTAGAACAGTACCATTTATTTCAAAAGCTATTGGTAGCTCTCTTGCAAAAGTTGCTTCAAAAGCAATGATTGGTAAGAGCCTTAAAGAACAAAATTTTTCATCAGATTTACCTCATGGTTTATTTTTTGTAAAAGAAGCTGTTATGCCTTTTGATAAATTTCCTCACGTTGATCCAATTCTTGGACCAGAAATGAAATCCACAGGAGAGGTTATGGGCATTGGACCAAATTTTGGTGAAGCATATGCTAAGGCTCAAAAAGGAGCTAATAAGATTCTTAGAAGGTCAGGAGTTGTTTTTATAAGTGTTAAGTCATCTGATAAGAAGTATCTTGATAAGTTTGTGCCTGAAATAATTAATGCTGGATTTAAAATAGTCGCCACATCGGGAACTGCTAGCTATATAGAAAAATTAGGATATAAAGTTAAAACGATTAATAAGGTTACAGAAGGAAGGCCACATGTTGTTGATAGCCTATTAAATAATGAAATTGATTTAGTAATCAATACAACTGAAGGATCTCAGTCCATTGAAGATTCAGCATCAATAAGACAAAGCGCATTACGAAATAAGATTTTCTGTACAACAACGATGTTCGGAGCGTTTGCAATAATCGATGCTTTTAAAAGTAATGAAGAAAATTGGACTTACGATACACTTCAAGAAATAAATAATTAATAATCTATCTTGTTATAATGCTTTTATGAGCAGAGTTCCACTTACAAAAGAAGGCGAAATATTAATAAAAGAAAAACTTTCTAATCTAAAATTTGTTGAAAGACCTCAAATATCAAATGCTATAGCAGAAGCCAGGGCTCATGGTGACCTGAAAGAAAATGCCGAATATCATGCAGCAAAAGAATTACAAGGCTTAATTGAATCTAAAATTAATGAAATGGAGAATGCTCTAGCAAATGCTCAAGTTATTGATGTAAAAGAAATACCTGAAACAGGAAGAGTTATTTTTGGATCTACTATAAAAGTTTATGACATAGAAAATGATGAAGAAATTAAATATAAAATAGTCGGTAATTTAGAGTCAGACCCAGAAAAAGGTCAAATTTCTATTGATACCCCAATTGCAAAAGGATTGGTAGGAAAATTTATTGGTGATGAAATTAACATAGAAACACCATCAGGTAATATAAAATATGAAATTTTAGAAGTTAATCATATTTAATAAAATGCATGCTGATAATTGGACCAATAAAGCAAAACAAATGGGCTATCGATCAAGAGCAGTTTTTAAATTGGAAGAAATCTTAAATAAAATTAAACTTAAAAAAAATCTTAATAATGTTTTGGATATAGGATCTGCTCCTGGAGGATGGTCACAGTATATTATTAAGAATTTTCCTAGATCTAATGTTTATGCTGTAGATCTTTTAGATATGGCGCCAATTGATGGAGTTTTCTTTTTTAAAAAGAATATTGAACAAATTGATTCTATAAATTCGATTAATAATTTAAAAAGTAAGTTTAATCTTGTAATTTCAGATATAGCCCCAAACTTGAGTGGTATTGATGCAATAGATATAGAGAATGTTAATAAATTAAATAAACTTTCTCTTAAGATTGCCAACGAGTACTTAAATATCAATGGCATGCTAATTATGAAAACTTTTCAAAACAATATGTTAAAAAGTTTAAGAAAAGATATGGAATTATCTTTCAAGATAGTTCAAACTTACAAGCCTGCTGCATCAAAAAAACAATCAGGTGAGATATATTTATATGGAAGTAGATAATAAATGAATAGTTTTATAAGAAATCTTATTGTATGGGTTGTCCTTGGATCATTCATACTTTATGTTTTTAACAACGTTGAGAACTCTTCTGCAAGAGAGCAAATAAGTTATAGCCAATTCAAACAAGAGATTTTATCTGACAGAATTGTCAAAGTTGTCTATAAAGGTGATCAAATGACAATAATTGGAGATCGTTTAGATGGATCTAAATTTGAAACGACTCATCCAATTTTTAAAAAAGATGAAGTAGTTGATAATGCAATAGAAGAGAATGGGGTTATAGCTGTATATGAAAAGATAGAACAACCATCTATTTTTTCGCAATTGCTTGTTGGCGCATTCCCAATAATTTTACTTTTAGCAATATTTTTCTTCTTTATGAGACAAATGCAAGGCGGTATCTCTGGTAAAGGAGGTCCAATGTCATTTGGCCGAAGCAAGGCTAAATTAATGGAAGGTGGTAAAGTTAAAACAACCTTTAAAGATGTTGCTGGGTGTGAAGAAGCAAAACAGGATGTTCAAGAATTAATTGATTTCTTAAAAGACCCTACGAAATTTCAAAAACTTGGCGGCAAGATACCTCGAGGCGTATTAATGGTAGGTCCACCCGGAACTGGTAAAACATTAATTGCTAGAGCAGTAGCTGGAGAAGCAAGAGTACCTTTCTTTTCAATATCCGGATCTGATTTCGTAGAAATGTTTGTAGGAGTAGGTGCTTCAAGGGTAAGAGATATGTTTGAACAAGCACAGAAACAGTCTCCTTGTATCGTTTTTATAGATGAAATTGATGCAGTTGGAAGACATAGAGGAGCTGGCTTAGGAGGAGGTCATGATGAAAGGGAACAAACGCTTAATCAATTGCTTGTGGAAATGGATGGTTTTGAAGGTAATGATGGAGTAATAGTGATTGCAGCAACAAATAGACCTGATGTCTTAGATCCTGCTTTATTGAGACCAGGTAGATTTGATAGGCAGGTAGTTGTTGATCTTCCAGATATAAGAGGAAGAGAAGCAATTTTAAAAGTACATATGAGAAAAGTCCCTTTAGATGCAGACGTTGATCCGTTAGTAATAGCAAGAGGAACTCCGGGTTTTTCTGGAGCTGATTTAGCAAATCTAATAAACGAAGCTGCTTTATTTGCTGCCAGATATTCTGATAAGAAAATTGACCAATCACATCTAGATCTAGCAAAAGATAAAATAATGATGGGTGCAGAAAGAAAATCAATGATTCTTAGTGAAGAACAAAAAAGAATTACTGCTTATCATGAGGCAGGTCATGCTATTGTTGGAAGATTATGTCCAACTCATGATCCTGTTTATAAAGTAACTATAATTCCAAGAGGAAGAGCATTAGGAGTAACTATGTTTTTACCTGAAGAAGATACCTATATGCAAAGTAAGGAATATTTACTTGGAAGAATTACAACTTTATTTGGAGGAAGAATCGCAGAAAGCATTATTAATGGACATCAAGGCATTACAACTGGTGCATCTAATGATATTGAAGTAGCTACCGGCATTGCAACAAATATGGTAACTAAGTGGGGTTTTTCTGATGAGCTAGGAACAATTAAGTATGGAGAAGATGAAGGAAGTCCATTTTTAGGAAGGTCCGCTTCAAATCCTGCTCAAATTAGAAGTGATCAGACATCAAAATTAATTGACTCAGAAGTAAAGTTTATAATTGATTCATGTTACGAAAGAGCTGAGAAATTATTAAAAGAAAACTTAGATAAATTGAATATTATGGCTGATGCTCTCTTGAAATATGAAACAATTGATGCTCCTCAAATAGATGATATTATGGCTGGAGCAAAACCCAGAGAACCAAAAGGTTGGTCAGATAATACTCCTTCTGGTAAGTCGAATAAAAAATCTTCAATAAAAGGTACTGCTGAAGAGTTATAATCTGCTCATATGGATTTAAAATTTGGAACTGACGGTATTAGAGGCCCTGTCGAAAGTAAAATAACACCTGAGGCTTGTTTAAAAATTGGTCATGCAACTGGGATTGTAATGAAAGAGCTTGGATGGAATACAGTTGTTATCGGTAAAGATACTAGGATATCAGGATATATGCTTGAATCTGCACTTCAAGCAGGCTTTATAGCCTCAGGAGTAAATGTTAATTTATTGGGACCACTTCCAACTCCAGGGGTAGCGTATCTTACTAAAACATTAAGAAAAAAATTTGGTGTAGTTATAAGCGCTTCCCATAATGATTTCTTAGATAATGGTATTAAAATCTTTAATGAAGATGGTGAAAAAATCTCTAGAGACATAGAAAAAAAAATTGAGAAAAATATCTCTAAAGATCTAAAACCAGTTGAGACTTCTCAAATAGGCAAAGCATATAGGTTTGATGAGTCAGGACCAAGATACATAGAGTTTTGTAAATCTACAGTGCCTCCTGGCATTTCTTTTTCATCTCTTAGGATTGTAATTGATTGTGCAAATGGCGCTTGTTATAAAGTTAGTCCAGAAATCTTTCAAGAGCTTGGGGCTGAGGTAATTGAGATTGGAACCGATCCCGATGGCTATAATATTAACCAAGATTGTGGGTCAACTAACCCTGAAGTTGTAAAAGAAGCGGTTGTTAAACATAGGGCAGATTTTCGAATTTCGTTAGATGGAGATGGCGATAGAGTTATTTTAGTAGATAGAGAAGGAAATATACTTGATGGAGATGATCTTTTATATATTCTTGCTTATGCAAACCCTAATAGAACTGGGGCCTGGTCAGGGGTTGTTGGAACTCATATGAGTAATCTTGGGTTTGAAAAGGGCATTCAAGAGCTGGGTTATAAGTTTATCAGAGCCGATGTTGGAGATAAGTATGTTACCGAAATGCTTTCAAAAAAAGGTTGGATGCTTGGCGGAGAAACCTCAGGTCATATTATATGTAAGGATCTTGTGAGTACTGGTGATGGAACAATAGCTGCCCTAAAAGTTATATCATCTCTATTGATGTTAGAAAAAAATCCACAAGAGGTTTTATCTAATTATAAAAAAATTCCTCAAATTAATAAGGCTGTTTTAGTTAAAAATAAAGATATTATTAATGATAAAGATCTTCAGGCTTTAACAAAAGAAATAGAGCTGAATCTAACAGTAGGAAGAATTCTTGTTAGACCATCAGGCACAGAGTCAAAAATAAGAATTATGGTTGAGTCTCCTGATGAAAAGGCAGCAGAAAAATTTGCTAAAGATATTGAAAAAGTAATTAGGTCAAAAGCATGATAATAGCTAATTGGAAATGTAATGGAAGTATAGAAATGATACTTTCATGGTTTGAAGCGTATAACTTAGAAAATGATTTTAAAAACTATAATCAAGATATGTTTATAGGACTGGCTCTACCATCAATATATTTAAATCAGTTTGATCGAGAAGATAGTCGATATTATGTTAAATGGGGAGTGCAAGATGTAGACCATGCAGATGGATCAAGGACTGGTGCAATCTCAGTTGATATGTTGATTGACAATGAATGTGATTTTTCAATAATAGGACATTCTGAAAGGCGACAAATATTTAACGAAGACAATGATTTGATAAAAGAAAAACTTAAAAGTCTTAATAACAGAGTTATGACTGTTTTATGTATTGGAGAAACTAAAGAAGAGAATGATAAGGGCATAACAAAAGATATACTTAAAGATCAACTAGAAATACTTAATGGAATTGAGCTAGATGAATCATTAACAGTTGCTTATGAACCTGTTTGGGCAATCGGAAGTGGAATAACGCCAGAACCAAAAGATATAAATGAGATTCATAAATATATTAAAGATGTTGTACAATCCAATTCTGCAAACAACCTTATACCAAAAGTTTTGTATGGTGGAAGTGTTACAGATAAAAATGCTGAAAGCTTTTTTGTAGAAGAATTTGTAGATGGTGCATTAGTTGGAGGCGCTTCACTAGATGGCTCAACTTTTGCAAAAATAGTTAATATTTTTAATAGTACTAAATAAATATGATAATTTTTATTAAATCAATTTGTATCATCTTGGCTGTTGTTATTGTTGTATTAGTATTATTGCAGCAAGGAAAGGGCTCAGATTTAGGTTCTGCATTTGGTGGCGGGTCTTCAAATTCAATGTTTGGAGCCTTAGGGCCATCTGATTTTCTTGGAAAACTTACTTATACAGTTGTTGCTATTTGGTTAGTGCTTTCATTATTGCTAGCTTATTTATATAAAAGTGAAAATACTGAAATAATATTTGAGACTCCTTTGATAGAAGAGGCTGTTGAAGAAGGTTTATCTGAAGAAATTCCTATTGAATAAAAACCATATGGTGCCGAGAGCGGGACTTGAACCCGCACGAGTTTTCACTCACTAGCCCCTCAAGCTAGCGTGTCTACCAATTCCACCACCTCGGCAAAAAGATATTGAT
>MDSV01087449.1_pt1 | contig 19559 bp, 29 predicted proteins | sample 810851 | NCBI WGS metagenome assembly MDSV01 (sample SAMN05326640, study PRJNA326480) | marine metagenome | isolation source: seawater | place: Atlantic Ocean: North East | collected 2012 | reverse complement strand
TTTGTAAACTTTAGATTTACACCTGATTTTCTCTTTATCAAAGCAGAAAGAAAAGGAACCGAAAGACATGCTTCATTCCACTTCAAATCGTGACCTGTAAGCTCTAACTCAGGATCAATCACAACAAAATGATCTGGAAATTGTTCTTGCGGATACGGGTTTTCAATCTGAGCGACTGATGGGCTTATGGCAAAAATCCTCTTGTGTATTCCAATCTGAGGCGCTGCCAAGCCCACACCAAACGATGCCCGAAGTGTATCTACAACATCAGCAACGCTAGCGAGAACTTCTTCCGTAATCTCTGGCCCACAAGCTTTAGACTTTTCTGCCAGCTTTCTATTTGGCCACTGAAGTATAGTTCTGCAGGTCATGTTTAGTCCACATTATTCAAACAGAGACTGCCATTCACAGTGCTCATGATATTATCAAACTCTTGGTCAGAAGTATCCAGCTTTGCTTTGATTTTGGCAACTCGAATAGCTGCCTGTACTGCTTTGACATCAAGCTTATCTTTATACTCAGCAATAAGATGCTTTCTGTCTTCTGCCAACAGCTTTTGCTCACTTTCAATGCGAGTCAAGCGCTCGACTAATTCTTTTACTGTCTCACTATTCATCTTTACTTTCTCCTGTTGTATTAAAAAATGGAATCCAGCAGGCGACTGCTGAAAGTATATTCAGCATCGCCCAGTCATTGTGCTGCATAATGATGTTGAAAACAAACATTGCAGTGTTTAGAGCTATAGCTGCAGCACAAATGGCCTTAAACATATCTAGCTCTTCTTCTTAGTAGTACGCGTGCTTCGAGTTGACCTCTTTGTAGTCGACTTTCTCTTAGCAGCTGCCTTGGTAGTCTTCTTTTCTGAATACGAACCTTCGAGACCAGACTCCCAAACTTCAGAAGGGTCTTCTTCTGATTTGGGTTTAGTAATGGCGGCTTTTTCGGTTGCAGCAGGCTTCCTCGTTGCTGTACTTTTCTTAGCAGAAGAACTACTCGGTGTAGCCTTTTCAGTTGCACTGTTGTACTCTTCTAAAGACGGAGGTGCTACATGCAGCAAGTGAAGATAACCAACTAGCTTGTCATAAGTAGTTAGCTTTTCGTCTTTCACAAGGCTTGCTAGATTTAGCTTTCTTCGCCCTTTAAATGTCTTCCATGGAATCATATTTGTATCCTTAAATGTCAATAGAACCTGAATCTGAAGCAGCTACAATTTCAAAAACACTTTCTTGAAAACGCGGATCTTTTGCGGTTCTCATAATACTTGCCTCATCTGTAGGAATATCATACATTGTGTGAAGAGGCTCCGCAATCTTTTTCATAGCACGTAAAAATACATTTCGTGCCGTAGCATGATTCATCTTGTGGCCTTCACCTGTCATGTAATCTGCAATAGTTCTGTAGTCTTTAGCACCTTCAATTGAGGTGACTGTTGCATAACCATTTTCACTCTTATGTCCTTTAGGCATACTCATTATGCTACTCCTTGTTTCTTAATTTGTTTAAGTTCTGATTTTGTAATTGGAAAATTTACATGATCTGTTGGGTCTTCTTCGATCCCAAATCTCATGCGCATAATCTTTTCCTCACGCTCAGTGAGAGTAGCTAATGCATCTCGAATAATGGCACAAAGCTTTTGCTTGTCCAAAATTTCATCCGGACGAATAGCTTCAACATCAGGAACAATGTCACCAATGGTTCGACCTGAGTCACCGTTCGAGTACCTAATAGGCTTGTCAATCGAAATAGGCGTAGACCCACAAGCAATTACTGCCTCGAGGGTGTCAATAGAAACACCCAATAAGTCAGCCAGCTCAGTATTTGTTGGCAAAACGCCAAACTCTTCTTCGTACTCTTCCTTCATCTGGCGCGATTTCCACATCAGATTCTTTGCGTAAGAAGGTAGACGAATTGAGCTTGAGTGGCTCGCAACATGTCGACGAACTGCCTGCTTGATCCACCAGCACGCATAAGTACTGAACTTAAATCCTCGGCGCCAGTCAAAACGATCGACTGCTTTCATTAGACCGATGCTGGACTCTTGAATTAAGTCTTCAAGATCACAACCTCGATTTTGATACTTCTTTGCAATAGAGATTGCGAGTCGAAGATTAGCGTTGATCATTCTTTGACGTGCACGATCATCACCTTTCTCAATCCGCTTTGAGAGCTCAACCTCTTCATCTCGAGTTAAAAGTTTAGTCTTTCCGACCTGCTTAAAAAATTGCTGTAAATTGTCAGCCAATTTATCCTCCTAGTGTGTGTGTGTTTGATCTCTAAGCTGAACGGCGTCGAGATCGATTTTCATTAAACTTTTGTCGTCGTTGCCTTTCATCATCGACGTAGCAGTACTCAACCTCCAAAGTTTGAAGCGACTTAGATTCAGTGGCTTTGAGCGCTTTGTTCTGCTTCGAAGCTGCAATTCGCTTTTCAGATTCACGAATAAGACGTTTCAGCTTTGAGGCTGCATCATCAATTTGCTTGTCAGACATTTGAGTCAGAACGTCACGCGTATAACATGTCGAACTATCATTACTCATAAAACAATATCTCCCTGTCGCGTTGCGACACTAAAGGTTTAAGAATTCCTTTTGAATCCTGATATTATAATACCATGCTTTCGGTAGTTTTACACACGATTGTTAATTAAAAGTGGATCTTTTTTATCTGTGCCTCGGACATCATCTTCAACGATAGCACAGCCAATAGATATCAGATTGCACGCAGCAGAAGCTGCATTTTCAATTGCTGACCGGACAACCTTAGTTGGGTCAACAATACCTTCTGACAGTAAATCACTGTATGTTTTGGTCCTTGCATTGTAGCCTTTACCCTGCTTAGACTTTGTAACTTTTTCTAAGACAACTTCAGGAGAGCCTCCTGTATTACAAACTATTTGTCTTAGTGGTGCTTCACACGCATGCTCTACAACTCGAAGTCCTGCATTGAAGCTCTCGTCATCTTTCTTTATGCACTTCTTGATTTCAGACATCGCTCGAACCAATGCTGTTCCTCCTCCAGGAAGAATTCCTTCAAGATTAGCTGCCATAGTCGCGCTGACAGCGTCATCGACCCTGTCTTTTCTTTCACGCATTTCAACTTCAGTTGCCCCACCAACACGGATTACAGCAATTGCACCCGATAGCATGCTGGATCTAGAAAGATAGTAGTCTTTTTCTTGTTCTTCTATGTTGACTCTTTCAAGATTGTCTTTGACCACTTCTAATCTAGAGCTTACAGCATCCGGATCTGGTGTACATCCAACCAAGAGCGTTGCGCCTTTTGTAATTACAGCTCTTTTACAGCTACCTAAAGACCATCCCTCTTTTAGTGACCCATTTTTTTCATCATAGTTGCCGGCATTGATTGCTGCTGTTCCTGTGACTGCAGCAATATCTTTTAGTATCTCTACCTGTACATCACCATATAGAGGTGCTTTAACTACACATACATTTAGCGTTCCTTTAAGCTTATTGAGAACTAGTGCTTGTGTTACTTCTGGGTCAATATCAGCACACACAATCAGCAAGGGTCTTTGAGTTTCGTGAGACTTTTCTAGAACAGGTAAGACTTTCTTGATATTGTCAATTTTCTGAGTTGTCACAAATACTTCACACTTTGAAAACTCTGTGTGTAGGCGATCTTGATCTGTTACAAAATATGGAGAAACATACCCACGATCAAACTTGACTCCTTCAACAACGTCCAATACAGTCTCAAATCCTTTTGCAGGCTCAACTGTGACTACACCTGTTTTGCCGACAGAGTCTAGTGCATCAGCAATCATATTACCAATTTCTGAATCACCATTTGCAGAGATGGTTGCAACATTTACGATATCATCTCGGTCGCGCACATCAACTGAAAGCTTTGCGATTTCTTCAGACACAATACTTGCTGCAGTTTGAATACCCTTACAAATCTTCATAGGGTCAAATCCTGCAGCAACCATTTGCCTTCCTCGGGAATACATCTCATGGGCCAAGACTGTAGATGTAGTGGTTCCATCTCCCGCGACTTCTGCACTTCTCTGAGCTGCCTCTTTTACTATTTGTGCACCAAGATTTTCAAATCTATTTTTTAAATTTACAGACTGTGCAACTGTAACGCCATCTTTCGTAAGATGGGGTGGCCTTCCAGGCTTTTCAATTACAACATTTCGTCCAGAAGGACCCATTGTAGTTCTAACGGCTAGCGCTAGCTTTTCTACTCCTTCAAATATCTTGTCGGATGCTTCCCAATCAAATGAGACAACCTTAAAGTCTGACATTTAACCCCTCAAAACTCGTCTTTTACACTCCAACATTAAGTGAGGAGCTTCAATAATTCTTTTTGTTCCTGTCTGAATGTTCTCTGCAACAATTGTGTCGCCCATCATGTAGACAACATCAGAGTCTGCAACGAGACCATTCTCTTTTAGCAAGCGCATATCTTTTTCATTAAGCTTATTCATGGTTCTAAAATACCCTTATAGTTACAGCCAGTAAATCAAACTAAGCAATCAAAAGTATTGACAAACTTTGGCCAAGATGTCTTGTTAGTCATCGCGTAAAAACCATATTCAGTAAACATCTTGCGAAGAGCATCAGGCTGAAACTTTGCGGTAGTTTCCTCGATGGTTCCCATGTCGTCAGCCATGTCGTGTGTTCTGATCATCTTGATATTATGTTCAAACTTTTCTTGATGACCTTCCCTGCTAAGAAATTCAGTCAAAAGATCAGGACTAAACATTAATTTGTCTGCGGTTTTGTCACCAATGCCCTTAAATCCTGGAATGTTATCAGCAGCATCACCACGTAATGCTTTCCAGGATACGTAGTCGTACTCTGGTGGGCTTATAAACTTCTTTCTAACAGGATTATAAAGGCTGATGTCACAATCATTCTGGAGTACTTGTATGAAGTCTGTATCAGATGACACAATGAAACACTTATCGTCTTTGTGTCTATCAGTTGCCAAGTTCATAATCACATCATCACACTCATAATCTTCGTGTCGGGCGATGGTGATTGGAAAGCTTTCACGCATGATTTCAATAATCTTATTGCGCTGACGATTGAAATCATCTCTGTCATGATAGACTCTTTGTGCTTTGTAGTTACTATCCTGTGCTAGCCTTGCCTTGGGACGCCCTTCTAAGACAAAGTACGCGACATCGGGGCTGAATTTTTCAACAAGCGGTCTTAAGCTTCTAAAGAAGTTAAAGATGATTGGATTGTCACCCTTCGCAAATCCAGATCGAGCTCTGTACAAAAGATTGTACCCATCTAACAGTAAGACTCTTTTCATGTCTTATCTCCTATGATACTGGTGGAATGTTGTCAATTGGTGTTTTTAACTTCGCCTGAGTACCGTCTGGCATTGTCACGTACAACGTATCATCTTTAACAGGAGGACTGCTAGCTTTTGTTGCTGATTTTGTAGATGTCTTCTTAGGTGAAGATTTTCGAGACCGTGACTTTGTTGTCTTTTTAATAGGAAGCTGCTTATAACTAAAAAACTTAGTTGCATCATCAATAGCATCATTGACCAAAGAGTCAATTACTGACTTTGCTGTCTCATATAAACTCTGCGTTGCTTCTTCAGGACTACCGTAGATATCAGCATCGATCCTATCTAAATCGTACAGCTCTGTGTCTGATTCGTCACCTGTTCCAATTCGAACCCTGAACGTTGTTTCTTCACCGTCCAACGTTTTCTTTACATTTTGCTCACAAATTTGTGCAGCTAGAACAGACTGAGCCTTCCTAGACACTAGAAAAATGATATTACCAACTTCATACATAACTTGAACCTCCTGCGAAAAGGTACAGCCGAGAGGGCTATTTGTTCAAGTAAGAATGCGTATTAGTTATGAAATCCGAGACCACCAACAAAGCCTAACATACCGGCTCTTCGTTCAGTTGCAGCGGTTCCTGGTGCAGGGGCGGGGAGAATTCTGCCATAACGTGTCATGTTGATAAAGTGAGATGCTTGAACAAGAGATCTTGTTTCTCTTGCGTTGTCAAATGCATTTTTCTCACTAGCGTCAGCAACTGCGTCACTCAGCTCTTCTCTGATGATATCACGAATTCTTTTCTCATCTGATTCATTTACCGGGGCAGCATCCTCGTTTAAGAGCTTGGGCTCTTCATTCTCAACACCTGCCAACATGGCGATTCTATCAAAGTTAAAATTCATCGTGATCCTCCTGCTAACTAAATATGCACCTTACACATTAATGTCTTCTAAGACAACCGTAAATTTCTCAGGCTCGGTTTTCCAATAGTTTAAGCTTTTATTGTATTTCTTGCGCATGTAGGTAGGAATGTCATCTTTCTTCAAGAGACCTTCTAGTCGATTAATGTTTTGCTGAGACTTCGATGCCAAGTCACCATAAACCTTATTGAGCTTCTTATTTGCTGCATGTTTCTTCATTGAGACCTTGCCTCTTGCGCCTGGTGATAGATGACGAAATTCATTCACGGTTAAACCCTCATAATGAAGAACAGTAAACTTTTCAAAGTTTTCATCAGCAACGACATAAAGATAATCTAAGCTTCCTTTTTTCTGAAGAGTTTCATAATCTGACTGAAAACTGTAAGCACCTGACTTCGTTTTAGACGTAAGCTTGCATTCAAGTTCTTTGCCCAGCGAATTGATTACGATATCAGGCTGACCGGTTCGTCCGTCACTCTCAACACCTTCGTAAACTAAACTAAGCTCTTCGGCAAAAAACTTTTCTTGTGCTTGGGAAAGCAAAATGTTTCTTCGGCCTAGATTCGACTTTAGATCCATTCCGTGTTCCTGAAACAGATTATCTAAGTCGCGATGAAAACTTGCCATTTTTCTAAGGGCATTTTCTGCCGTTTCTCGAGTAATGTAACTCATAGAGCCTCCTTTTAAGTTCTTTTATATTTTACACCGCTTTTGGCTAGTTTTACACTTTGTTCAGCCATGAATGTCACTTTTTATATATTTGTTGGGTTTTTGGTGGGAATAGCTGTTATGTGTGCGATGGTCATAGCTGTATCTGTCAGCGACAAAAACCATCTACAGCATGACAAGCCTGACCCACAGCCGGATGTCGACCCTAATCAGCTTGTCTATAGAAAGCGTTCACAGGATCACTATACATATAATGCCTCAGGGAAAAAGAGAAAAGTGAAAAACGTCAGATATCGGGATTCGTAATACTCTCTCGTATCTTCTGTGTGATCTGTGTACCTTTTTGGGATGCAACCTTAAGTGGTTCTAATCCTAATACTGCGCGTACACGGTCGTACTCTTCGACGCTTAGTTTTGCTTTAAGAGTATTCATATTGCAGAACTGATGTAGTTCTAAATCTGTAACGGGAAGCTCTTCACCGTCAGGACCGGGTTCAAATTCACCTGTATCTCTAGACTCAAAAATAAAAAGAACGCCAGGCATTACTTCTTCTGCCGGTACTTGAATAAAAGGTATGTTGGAAGTCAAGCCCTCTTCGGCTTCTTCGTACATGATTTCCGGAACCCACCGATTAGATCTTTCAGATCTAGATGACATAGCTAAATTCTCCTATTGAAAATTAAAATTTATTTAGAGATTCTACCACGCAATTATGAAATGTAACTCATTAACTCGCTTTTTGCCTTTTCGTAGATTTCATAATATTGCTTCCCTATAGGAGTCTTTTCAATGATCTTTTGACTTGCTTCATCAGGCATATCGTATTCAATAGCTTCGAGTGCCTGATTTACAATTTCTTCGCCGCCGGCTTCGAGCTGAATCTGCAGTTCTTCCTTTGAGTTTGAAAAAGCAGTCTTTTTCGCCGTTTCTAAAACTTCCTCATCTGTGACTGATGGGTTTTCTTTTTCTAGACCTTCTCTAAACTTAGGATCGCTAGCTATCTCTTCAGCCTGCTTGTCAAACTCCTGCATAAAATTAGGAGGAACTGCCTGAGCCATTCCTGCCTCTTTAGCACCTTCAAGTGCTTGCGCAAACTCTTCCACTGTGGCTGCTTCCATTAAACCCAATAGCATATCAAGTTGTGGTTTGACTTTTGAAAGCAAGTCATCAAGCATCTCTTCACGCATATCCAAGAGCTCATCAGCACTTTCCTGAAATACTTTGTCTAATCCTGTTTCTTCAAGATAGTTTTCAATTTCAGCATCGATATCTTTAATTTGTTGCTTAGGCTTCTCTTCTTCTGGCGCTTCGTCGCCCTCTTTTTGAACAGTTACTACGTTTGTAACATCGTGATCATCTGCTTCAGATAGCATAGGTCCTGATGGTGCATGATGTGCAATAAAGAAAATATCAGCTAATTTACCTACAACATCCTTTGCAGTTCCCAATATTCCCTTAGGGGCCTCAATCTTTTCTTTTGGCTCGCTGACGCCTGGAATCATTCCTCTAAGTGGTACCGACCAGCCTGCGTCATCCATGTAGTCATAAACATCAGGCACAGCCTTAAGAGACTTTTCAGCAAACTTTGCTCCAAGAAAAGCACCAGGCGCCACAGCAAAAGCTAGAAGAGCAACATCGCCGCCTCCTGCAGCTGCATTGGCGTCCTTCAAAGGTTTCCACTTAGCGTCTAGATCTTTTTTTCGTTTATCGTAATTGTCATGTGCAGCCTTGACCTTATCAGGATCAAATGCTAGGAGAACTTCTAGATTAAGCTTGACAGCGCTTAGAATATCTTGACCTGAGAGGGCAGCTGCTTTGACAATATCAGTAAAGGGCGCAACAAAAGTGTTCCACAAGTCTGAGTGGCGTCCACCTTGTCCGAAAGCTTCATTTATCAATCCTTCTTTTACAAGGATCTTTGCGATTTCTTTTTTGATCCACTCTTTATCTTGGTTCATTATGTGTTCATCTCCATATCTGCGCGTAGAATTATTATACGTGTGCAGAGAATACTTATTAACATTAAATATGGAGTAGCAATATGAAAATCGGCTTAGTGCCAGTATCAGCTAAACCTTATCACGCAGGACATCATGCACTTGTGGAAATGGCAGCAGCTGAAAATGACTTGGTAAAGTTGTTCGTCTCTACGTCTGATCGCTCACGTAAGGGTGAATTTCCGATTCTTGGCGATGATATGATTCGAGTTTGGAAAGAAGAACTAGAAGGCATTATGCCGGGTAATGTCGAGATTGAATACGGTGGCTCTCCTGTGCGAAAAGTATATGATGCCTTAGGTATTGCTGACAAAGATCCGGGAAATGAAGACACGCTGGTTGTATACTCAGACCCTACAGATACTGCACAAAACTATCCTGAAAAGAATTTAGAAAAGTATTGTCCTACTCTCCGCGCCTCAGGAAATTGCGTTCTAGCAGCTGAAGAGAATCCTAACGCTTTTACGAGAGGCGAAGGTACTCCTAACATTAGTGGGACAAAGGTTCGGACAATGCTTCAAACTGGTGACTTTAAAGGATTTGCTGCTGCCATGCCGCAAGGGGTAAATGCTCAAAACATTTTCAATATTCTAGCTAAAAAGCCAGTAAGTGAGAATCTTCTTCGATCTTACGTTGGGTTGGTTATCAACTCGGCCTAAATCTGGCCAGCGGAATATCTTTTCTTGTATATCGCGTGGCGTACTTAAACTGATCCTCAGCGTAAGCTCTCTGTAGTTCCTGATAGATTCGTGCGATCACCTTGTAGAAGGCATCGTTTCTGAAGAGTGTCTTATCACGGTCATCGAACATTTTGTCGATCTTCTTCTCGTGATCTTTCCACTTCTTATCGATCTGCTTGCGAGCCATAGTCTCAATAGCACGCTCATCTGTCTTTGTGAAAGCTTCTGTGAGAAGGGCTTCACGGATGAATTCTCTGAGCAAATCTTTCTCATCGCTATAGAATGACTCCCAAACTCCCGACCCTGAAGCGCCTTTTAGCGGTGTCTTGAACTTAGGTTTTCCTTGTGTGACTCGGGAAAATTTAATTTGACCTCCGTACCCAGCACCTTTTCCTTGATTAGGAATCATCATAAATCCTTGACGCGATACAAGAATGACGCCTTTAAGGTCAAACACTTCAGCAGGATCCACAGTCTCTTCCCATTTTTGCCTAAGCAAAGACGGATCAGAAAAAATTGGACTATTGAGAGACGTCAAAGCAATTGCAGCATCAGCAGCGTCACCTAGTGATCCAGACGTGTCGGAATCATCTAAACCTAACAATCTACTAATTTTTACCATTTTTGTAGGGGAAACTTGAAAGTCTCTATCATCAACTTTTATATTAAGCAAGTCCCCTTGCATATTCTTAATCAAGTCAGATGTAGCTTCTATTACACTCATTATTTTTTCAAATCGTGCAGCAGTAATTTCACCTGAACCTATCAAATCTATATTTGTTTTACCTGACTTTGTAACTGCTTCTGACGCAAAATCAGTTAGGGCTTTGTATGCTTCCTTAGAACCGCTAGCATCCGCTAAGTCTTCAACTCCTGGGAAGGCAAGAAACTCAGCTAGCTCATCAAGAGCATTTCTCAAAGTTTTGTTAAGCGGTCCGAATGCGGTGATTCCTTCTGTTCCGGGTCTAATCTCACTGGAACTGTCCGGAGCTTTTACTTCCCATTTTCCTTTGTGGAGACCTGTTGCAATTGCAAGATCGAATGATTCTGACTGGCCTTGTACTACTCCGCCCAATATCTCAGCAAGCCTATCCTCGCCCGGGCCCACACCAGATCTTCCCCCTAAGGGCAAAGTACTTTCAAACTCATCCCAAGACAACAATTTGTTATATTCAATCTTACCCATTTATCAACCCATCAAAAATGGCAAATAGCCCATACGTCTTAAGTATCCACCAAGTGCCGATTCATTCTGCTGTTCTGCAGGTTTCATTCTTGCTGCGCGCCCTACGATCTGATTCATCATAGCAAAAGCCCCTGTCAGCTTATAGAGCTTGTGACTCCCAGGCGGATGCTCAAATACGACACCTTCCATTGTTGAAGCTACGTTCTCAATAGGGCCAAGCTTCTCTAGTTGCACAGCCAACATTTCACCCATGGCTTCTGCATCTCCACCTTGCGAGCCTTCGATCTGACCAATTGCAACCTCAAGTTGTTCTCTCATTCGCGCGATTTCTTTATCTTGATCACCAATGAAAAATGACTTTAACCCTCTCAAGACTTCAATCGCAAAATCAGATATCGCCCTCTCAACAGGAGCAACCATAGACCCAATTGTCTTTCGTCGCTTGGCTTTCGTAGCAAGGTTAGCTGCTGCCTTATGAACAGACTTTGGAAGTTTTTTCTTAAGTGCACCATAAGCAGGTGCGCCAGGGGCATCTGTGATTACTTTAATTAGCTCCTCCTGCTGGTAAACAGGAATTTGTAGGTTACCAACGACTCCAGTCCGAAGTTTCTCAGAGACAAAATCTCGCAATGTGGCGTCATCAGACATTCCAAGTGCATCTAAATCTGCAACAAGCTTCTCATACGGAGCGTTGTCATTTTCAGCAAAGTTCTTTAGTTCAGCGATTTGTGGGCCATAAATCGACCACTGCTGCTCTTCAATTGTTGACTCTGCACCTGATACAGCATCAACCAGGGCTTGGAATTGGCCTTCTGGGTTGATCTCTGGGTCACCTTCTCCAAACTTTTGTATATTATGTAGGACAATGTAATTACCGTTATAGACGATCATATTCGGGTTCCCTACGTACATAATTTCAGCATTCACATAAGTGTCTGTATTCTCACCAAAAATTTGGACTAACTGGTCTTGACTTAGAGAATTGACTCCTGTTTCAATCGCTTTTAGTCCTTGTGTAAATGCCTCGCGAACTGTAGGCACAGGATGGTTGGCCCATTTGTCTGCGTATTCTGTTGGGGTCATTCCACCCTTCTTAATGTCTGAAGGGTTTCGGGCAGTGCGGATCTCACCTGACTTCGCGTCCCAACCGAAAAATAAGTTTTGTCCGTCGACCTTTTCAATCGCTTCAATGTTAGCAGATGCAACATCGCTAAGGACAGACTTTATTTCCCCAAAGGTAAAGTCCAGGTTTTCGTGAATGTGATTAAGATGACCAGCTACTCCACCCATGGGTGACCTCCTCGTAGATTACTCTTGTTCGGGATCTAGAAGAATCTCTAATTCGAGACCTTCCTCCTCAGGTAATTCTACTGCGGGTGGGTAAAGAAGTTCATTTTCCTTTTTGGCAGATCGAGTCTTTTTTCTAAGCATGTGAAGCATACCATTTAAGTAAGCCCTCGTATCAGTTCCACAAGATGCACCGTCTCTCATTGATCGAGTGTCATCCATTCGTGCATCAAGGTCATCTAAGCACTCATCGCTCCCAAAAGGAACTAAGGATCCGTCGAAGCAACGATGATCTCCTCCTGACTCCATAGAAATCATTTCAGAGATGACTTTTCTCAATGCTGATTCCGTTAATTTCATGATCGATTCCTCTCTAAAATTCTGTAAATCCAGTCTTTGTTTTGAGACTCACCTACAACAATCGGCTTCATCTCTTCTGTTCCATCGCCATCTTCATCAGAGCCGGCATCTGCTTTCGCCTGATTCTTAATTCTGTCTTCGGCGTCTTCATCATCTTTCTTCTTCTGCTTTGCGCTAATTTTAATTCCTACTTTCGCAGGTGCGGGAGCGTTAGCACCACCAACCCCTGATGTTAGAATTTGCGTTAAGCCGCTGAGCAATACAAATAGTGCTTGTCGGTCACCGGGCGGCAAACCATCAAAGTAGTCCCCAAGCTGCTTTTTGACAGTTTCGTCTTTCGTTGATTTTCCAGACCTAAGCATGTTGAGCATGTTGATGATTTGTCCTACATCTGCTTCAGCCATGTCGTCAGCTGTTGGCATTACAGCACTAGGTGCATCACCATCGCCATCCGGGGCTTCTTCTTTTCCTAACGCAGCTTTGTTCGATGGCTCTTCTTCTTTTTCTTCATCATCAGCTTCGTCTAAGTCACCTGATTTTTTAGATCCTGACTGTAAATCTTTAATGTCTTTTGCAACATTTTTCTGGCGTTCTCTTTCGTCTTCATTTTCAATTAAAGGAGAAATCTTTTCTTTAAACGCTCTTCGTGTTGCCTCTTCTATGATTGCTTGCAAATCATCTAAATTCAAGCTCATTGCTCATCTCCAAGTTTGGGAGTTTTTTGACATGATAAAGTGACATAGTAAACTCTGCCGTCAGTATCGACGCTTAATGACAAATTGCCTTCCGTACCTATCTCAAAAGTCGTAATAACATTACCCTTATCATGAAGCTCTATCTTCGACTCATGAAGCTCGTCAAGAGAGAAAGAAAGTATAACAGCAGCATCTGATGCATCAACACTCATTTGACAAAGCCATGCATCCCTTGCCATATCTAATCGTGTAAGAGGTGCGGCTATCTCAAGTCCGCCTACATCTACTGATATTTCTAGAATACTACTAACGTTTTCACTAGTAGAGAATTCATCTGGCAAGGCTGATCTTAGCACATCTGAAACAATTAGATTGTCTGGATTGCTCATTACTCTTGACCATTCTGTTTGCATGGTCTCGTTATCAGGAAGCCCGGCATCCTTTTTGTCTTCTTGTTCGTCGCTCATCTTAATCTTCCTCTGCATAGTAGGCAACATCTCTTCTGATTTCGTCAGCCTCTGCAGCATATTCTAAGTCTAACTCAGTAATTCCATTGACGTCATGGGTGTATACTTCTATGTGAACGTTTGGAAACTCACACAAAACTTTAGCGTAATGACCCGTCTTGGATTCGTAATGCATAACTTCATTTATAAAGTTTTGATATTCCATGTGACTACCAAACTCAAATGTCTTGCCTAGCCTTTCAGGGTCTGTCATTCTTTCCCAGTCGAATCTTTTCGGCTGGATCGGAGCGCTTACAGACAATGTGATAGCAGCTTCTTTAAGAGGACTTCTACGGTCTTCTTCTTTGAAGTAGCCACCCATTATTTCCTGAAGTGTTCTCATTAAATTCCCTTTTCCTGGAACTCAGCAGTCTGATCTAATGCTTGATCTAAAACTGCCGTTTTCTTTTGCTGTGACATACTTGACCATCCGTCCATGCTTTTCTGAACTAAGCCATCTCCCATTTCGCCTGCTGCCTGGAGCTTTTCAAACCCTCTGTCTAGATTCTTTGCGATATCAGCCTTGGCATCTGCAGAAACCTCGCCTGCCTTTACTAGCCTTTCAAGCTTTACGATCAGCGCTTTTCTATCTCTCTTAGCAGAACCTGTCACCTGATTCAATACAGTCTGTTCAAGCTTTTCAGGAATTCCCATGGATGACATTTGATCTTTAATTCTTTTCTTGGCTTCCCTAGCAACTTTTTGATATGCTGGCATGAGAAATCCGGCGACGAAAAAGAACCTAAATGAATCTAGCTCATTAACAGCTTGAGGTGCCTGCTGAAGCTCTACGATATCTTCCGGATCAAGAAGATCAGACTGTGCCATGGCATCAATAAACTCACCTGTAGCAAAATCACGGAGCTTATTCATATCCTCAGGCTTTACTTTCAAGGCAAAGTATTGTGTCTTCTTAAGAATCTTATCAATATATTGCCGAACCCCAGGCGCGCCTGAAAAGCCCATATCTGCTGCAAGATCTTCTAATGTTTCACCTTCTTGGTTTCTAGACCTATCGCTGCTTGATGAATCGTAATCATCAGGCTCAGTGACGCTATAACCATCACCCCTAAAGTCGTCAAACTCTTTTTTTTCATCGTCGCTGAGCATTTCCAGAAGTACTTCTCGAACCATTCGTCGAAACGTTTCTTCCTTCACTTCTTTTTCATCTTCGCTTTTTGGATTAGGAGACTCAACTTCTCCTTTTTCCGCCTCTGACTCTTGGTCTCCCAACGCAGGTTTTGTATCAGGCATTTCTTGATTGTCAGTAGCACTATCGAGAAGATTGTGAAGCTCTTTGTAGAAAAAGCCAATTTGTTCAGCAGGAACTAACTGTGCTATCGCTGCAGCACTCTTGCTTAATTGAGCAATGTTGTCAGGCTTAAAATCTTCATCCTCAATGGGTGGTCTTTCGGTAGCTAGCTGAGATGTACTCATCATTTCAGTTGGCTTTAAAGGAACTTCATCTGGGACAGTAGGATCGAAATCCTCATCAGCAGAATCTACAGGCCCAGGCCTGTCATATATACCGTATCCACCGCCCGAGGCGTGCCCAGTATCACCTGTACTTTCAAATAAAGCCATTCTAACTGCTTTTCGAAGAGTACTCTTTTTAATCCGTTTCATTCCACACTCCCGTGTCTTTATGATAAATATGTCTCTAGCGACTTCAATGCACTCGCTAGTTGTTTGCCTGACCTAAAGACCAGCCGGCGATTGCTGTAACTGCGATTCCTGCAACCAGCCCTGTGACTAGCCAGAACTCATTTGAATCATGCCACTTTGTCTCAAGAGAATAACCTTCAAGAAATTTGATCTGATCATTTTTAATAAGCAGAACATCTTGGTGTAACTTCTGTTGACTTGTCAACTGTGCCTTTAGCAGATCAATATCTAGCTGCAACTTAGAGCTTATTAACCCTACTTCTCTAGTAGTTAACAACTTACACGATTCTTCTGTAAACTGAAGATCTACTTGTAACCGTGCAGCTGCAGCTGTACTAAAAAGTGTTCCGCTATACGGTGCTGCTTGACCTCGCCTTAGAGTAGTTATTTTTTGCTCAGTTTCATCAGCATAAGCAATCGACGGAATTCCGCAAAAGACATACACTAGCAGTGTGAAGATTGTTACGATTTTTTTAGTTTTCATAGGCTAAACTTACGTCGAAAAGCCCAAGTGTTTACGTTTTAGCTGCCTTGGATTTTTATGCCCATGAGCTCTGAAAGTTTTTTTGTAATAGCTTCGGGATCTTCAGCGTTCTCTTCAATGATTTTGTTTACTTCTTCGCGCTTTTTCTTATCTAACTCTTGATTTGAATCCTCAAAAGCCTTTTCTACAGCAGCGATTGTCCGTTCATGTTTTTTGACTGCTTCTTCTCGTGCGGCCTGTTCCATTTCTTGGGCATTCTTGATAGCTTCAAGCTCGGCATCATGAGCCTCATTAGACTTTTCAAGAACTTTTCTTGGGTCAGGCTTCTTCTTAGTTAAGACAAACAAGAAAATGGCAGCTACAAATCCAACGATTATCTGCCAGTACTTTTTACACAAAGAAAAAGCTGTCTCAAACCATTTTTTTGTAGCATGCCACCACATATTAACTCCTCGGTCCGTGCTTCCACTGAGTTGCCATGTCAACTAGTGCTTGTGTTCCAATGTATGCTAAAGTCACGGCTACCCAGTTATCACTAGTAACCATGCCGCCAAAGCACAAACCTGTAGCAGTCAACCACGCAAGAAATTTTCGGGAAATAAATCGCTCTACGTGCTTGTCAGCAAATGCTTTTGCCTTCTCAACCATTGTCTTCTCCTGTTTAGGTTCGGGAGTGTTCATCAGTTTAAATAACCTCCTCCTTCATCGTCACCGCCGACTAAACCCTTTAGATATTTTTCCATAGGGTCTTCAGCAGCTTCACGTGAAGATGTCGATCTCATTTCTGTAACCTCCGAAGCTAAATAGGCTTGATTCGCAGCAAGTATTTGAATTGCTGCCTCTGCTTCTTTTAGTTTTTTAAGAAGAACCTCATTTTCGAGACGAAGCTTTTCAATTTCGATCTCTGCGTTGAGAAGACGCTTGCTTTGGAAAAGACTTAACAAATTACCTCTTTGCTAGAGGGCTTTGATCCTCTATTACGTTAAAGATAGACTCTGCGTCTGAGTTTGTTACTTGTTTTATTGATTTTTCTTTCTTTTTTACTTCAATTTCATCTAACATTTTGTGTAGTGACGGATCACCTTCACATATTGCTGAAGCAAGTGCATTAAATACTTCCTGCATAGAAAGACCTCGCTCAAATAGCTCGATTCTAAGGCCTGAATGTGTGGACTTAGTTAGATTTATATGAACAGATTTCTTTGTCTCAAAATCAATTAGTTTAGACATCTTGATCCAATCTTTATGCAGGAGTCATTGCACCAGCAGCAACAGGTACAATTTCCTCAGATGTAGAGGACGCATCACTTCCTGCACCTGTGACAAAACTAATCTGATGCTGATCTGAAAGAATGCTTTCAAATTGGTCAGCTATTGGTTCACCATACTTGGCAATTATAAACGATTTTGCCTTATCAAAAATCATTTTTTCAACATCGAGAAGGGTTTGATAGTTGTCTATTACTCGTGCGATGTTATTAGCAAAGTGTCCTACATCAAACGTCACATCATCCGCCTCAAAGAGCAAATTAGCAATTGGCTTTTTGTGTATAAACGATTCACCTTTAAGTGCAGCTTCTTGTTCTGCTGAAGCTACTGCTTCTGCTTCGAAGTCGCTCAATAGATTGTTGACTTCTCCGTCAATTGTGTCATCAGCTGGGCCTGCTGGCTCATCTTCTTTTTCGTCATCGTCGGAACCTGAATCGTCTGCATCGGCGTCTGACTCTTCTTCATCGTCGCCTTCTTCTTCGTCGCCTTCTTCTTCGTCGGCGCCCTCGTCGCCATCGCCGTCGTCACCGGAATCGTCTTCGTCTCCGCCTTCGTCGTCGCCGAAGATATCATCGCCACCTTCATCTTCATCTTCTTCTTTAATCAGACGATCATCTTCAAATAGAAGCTCTGCTAAGGACTTTTTCTTTTTTCTCATTTGGCAGCTCCGTAAATCTTTGCGACCTTTTCAGACTTTTTAACCCGCTCTTCAATTTTTTCCCAGTTGAGTTCTTTCATCATAGCGATGATATAAGTCTTCCTGTCATCCAAGTAATCCTTAAAATATGCACCCTCAGAAACATCCAGACAAATAATTGGAAGACAACCCACAGGAACGTTTTCTGATTCTCCATCAATACAAACATTCATATAGCGCCCTAAGAAAGTGTTATAGGCCGTAACGGCGTAACCGTCTCGGGACGACATTCCGCATGCAATAAAATCTTTTTGCCAGTCATCAAATGTGCCGAAGTCTCTTTCAAGCCTCATAAAAGCAAGTGAGTCCATAGAAAGTTCACTCTGAAGGTCACTTATATTTTCAAAATGAAACGCTCTCATAAAAGAAGCATTTAGACAATAAACCTCATCAACTCTAAGTTGACGATATTCAGATGCTGAATTGTTTGCATCTTCGCGAGATGCTGTATCTAGACGAGCGCTAGTCTCATTAAGAGCATCGACATACGCTTCAAAGTCTTTTTGTCTAGCTGTCTTTACCTTGTCTGACAGAAATTCTGTTGGCAGCTTAAACTTCTTGGCTTGAGTGACATAAGCCTCTTTAAGCTTTTTCACCCCCAAAGTTTCTGCAACTGCTTCTCTAATCTTTTTTTCCAAGTTCATTTACTTTACCTCGTAATCTTTTTCAAACTCTGCCTGATCTATCACAATCACATCGTCCGGACCGATCAATGGCTCTTCAGAGGGTTCTGTATTAACCTTGACAACAGGTTCATCATTGCCCATAGGTGATTTAGACGACGGCAGAAGTCCATCTTCTTCACCGAGCAATGAATCAGACTCAGCCGGCTCAAATCTAGGTGCATCTGGGTTTCTAAGTTTTACTTTATACTCACCGTCCGGACCTTGTTCAACTGAGTCTACTGTATATTCATACTGTGAATCTTTGTGCCGAACTTTAAGACCTGCTCCGACGACCACTTTGCCGCCTTTGTCTAATAAGTCTGTTTCAGTTAATGCTTCCAGCAAACGCATAGTATACTCTTTGCGAAGCATGTTCAAAATTTCTTTACTCATTATAATCCTGCCAAACGTGCCCATCTATCAGAAGGTTTTTCACCAGACAAATTAGACGACATCTTAGTGCGAGTACTTAAAACTTCTGTCATCATGCCTCTTCTGTCTATTGAGTGTGTCTGTATATTACAGTAACTATGGACAAAGCTATGCAATACTTCTTGTTGATCCATCATTTTTATCTCTGACCTGGTATAGCCAGCTTCTGTGATCAAGAATCTGTGGATCTTAGTAACCAAGGACCTTTTTGCTTGTGAAGGATCATGTGCTTCAGATCTAACAACAGTTGAAATAAAGTCGGATAAGCTCTGCTTAAGTGTATCAATCTGTTTATCTGAAACATTTGGCTTCTGGAGCACCTTTTGTGCGCCTCGCCAATCGTCAACAGCCTTTTCAACTTCACCCTTAAGCTTATCTGCTGCAGTATCAAGTATTGGGGCTAGCGTTCCTTTGAGTTTTTCTCGTTGCTTTTTAGAAACGTTCTTCGCAAGAGTTTTACCTGATTCTGCCCACTTAGCAACAATTTCTTGTGCACCTGCTGAAGGTGACAACCCTTTCGACTCTGCTTCTTTTTCTGCAGCAGCCGAAGCTGATTCTGCTTCAGAGTCAGTCTCTGCCATTTCATCTTCTGATTGTGGCTTTCCTTCGTCACCACCGTCATCCTCAGTTGAGTCATCAGGTATTCCGTCGACCTCGATACCTTCCTCGCCAAGAACTGGAGCCACAGCCCTTAAAAAGTCAGCGAGAACCGCATCCTCTTTTCCTTCATAGCCAAGCTCTTTTGCAAGATCACCAATCTCACCCTTCATG
>MDSV01034779.1_pt1 | contig 19559 bp, 22 predicted proteins | sample 810851 | NCBI WGS metagenome assembly MDSV01 (sample SAMN05326640, study PRJNA326480) | marine metagenome | isolation source: seawater | place: Atlantic Ocean: North East | collected 2012 | reverse complement strand
TTTATTAATTAGTTTATTAGTTTATTAATTAGTTTATTAATTAGTTTATTAATTAGTTTATTAGTTTATTAATTAGTTTATTAATTATTTTCAAGTAACAAGATGCCTTTAAATGTTGACTGAGCTTTAAATTTCAAAAGATCTAATTCTTTCGTTGATGTTGGAAATTCTTCATAACCATAAATATCTTGTAAGCATAACCATTCAAACAATCCTCCAGGATAAATGTAAACATTTAAAAAACCCAAGTTATTTAATTGTTCATATTTTTTTAATAGATTTGTTTCGTGTGAATTTTTGTCATAAATAATAATTTTTACATTTTTATGTTTGTTTAAACATTCATTTATTATTTTTTCTTCATCTTCTATTGATGTTGTATTTTGTATCAAACAACTTTGTTCCGTATTTTTTAATGTATTTATTAGTAAATATTTTTGTTTATTTTTAATGCATTCTTGTATATCTTCAAAATTTACTTTTTTTAAATATGTTGAAGAATTTCCCATTAATAAAGTAATATATTTATCTTTATAACTTTTTTTTCAAATATTAAAATTATATCCATCCCGTTTCTCTCCAATTATCTCGACGTTGTTTATTTTGTTTAAATTTACCTGATTTATCCATATCCTGTTCTTTTCTTGTTTTACGTTGATATTCGGCATATTTTGTTCTTACATATTGTTCTGGGTCTAATAATCTCCAAAAAGGAAAATAATCGTGTTTATAATTATTTTTTGTAATATAAATATTTGTTGAATCCTTCAATAATTGAACCTCTTCTTTTTTATCACCAAGTATACCTTTCTTTGTAATTGTTAATATTCTATGATAAAAATTGTCTTCGTCGTTTTCAGGTGCTATTAAATCACTAAGAAGTTTCCCATTTTTTTTTATTTTTGTTATTCTTAATTTACCATCTTTTGTTATAAAATAACTATCGTTATTAGCATATTTTTTTTTCATAGCATATCTAAAATCTTCCCAACACATTTTAACCCAAGGAAAATTTATATCAATACTACCTATATTATCTATCCATAATTTTGTCTTATATTCTTTGTCATCTAATTTAATTTTTCCATTGTCACGTTCATTTTTTGTAGGTAATTTACCATTTAAATAAAGTGCAGCAACCAAAGCATCATCATAAACATTATTTTTATTACCATTTTCCATACTGTTCTCAAGTTTTTTAATGGCGTTTATTTTTTTTTGTATTTCGCTTTTAAATTTTTCGTCATCCCAATCATAATGTATACCTTCTTTCCACACGTTTTTAGGTGGTTCTGGTCCATCATTTTTTACTGCCCAATAATATTTATATGTGTCTTTTTTTCCTGGTATATACTCTGCAGGTGTTTCTAGGACTCCTTCTCCTTTTAAAATACTATTAATGCAACTTTTTGGTCTTGTAAATCCATAATCTCTTTGTCTGAATCTTTTGTCACAATCATTTGGAAAATGCGTAGTATTTTTATCTGCATTATCACCCAAACAAATTTTTCCATTTCTTTCAGCTGAATTCTTTTTAGCAGCTATATCATTCACATTGTTACCTTCTTTATCGATATATGACGGATTATATTGTATACTTTCAAACATTTTTTTAGGTATTTGTTTAAAGGCATTTTCAACTGAAGGAATAAATGTTTTATTCCATTTATCAATTGTATCCTTTCTACCAAAATATTTTTCAATACGTTTATATCCACTTGAATCTATATCTCCAATATCATTACAATTCTCTATTTTACCTGTATAACTAGTATAATTTTTCCACATATCATGATAACATTCTTTTGTATGTTTTCCTATAGGATTTCCCGAAGCATCTCTATTAAAACCCATATAATTAGGGAAACAAGGAAACATACTGTCTAAAACTTCACATTGTTTTAAATCTTGTTCTTTTATTTTTACTGTGGTTCCACTATTATGAATTAATCTATTTAATGTATTGTCAGCTTTTTTCCATATTCCCAATTCTCTTGTAGGTTTACCCCATTTTTCTGTTTTATTACCTGCAGCATCTACTTCACCAAACCAAGGACAATAATCATCATCATATTTTGTTTCATTTTTGTCATTGCCTGTTCCACCTTTTCTAACCATTCCTTCGCCTACTCCATCACCCTTTCTACCTGCAATACACCATCCACAAAGAGGTGTTCCATCTGCCCCAACGATACTTTGGTCTCCACAATTTTTCATTTTAGAGCATTTATCTTGTTCATGCATTTTAATTGTATCGTATTTAAGACCTTTAGAACCAAATTTTTCTCCAGATGTTTTGGTGGGATTTTGTATTTCTTTATCAAAAGGATATTCTACAAATAAATTTTTTGTTCTATCTGAACCACCTTCTGGACCTCCACCTGGTTTAAGCCAATTGCCGCAAACTTTTATACCATTACTTGAAGGAAATGGTCCTTTTTCATCACCAAATAATATTTTACCATTATCGTAACAAAAACCACAACCATTTAATTCTCCGCGTGAATTTTTAAATGTTTTTTGAGTTAAAGCATTTATTCTTTGTCTCCAATCATTACCATCTTCGTCGTATTTTATATTGTTAGCTACTTTACATTCATTTTCTATAAGTGTGCTTGTTTTACTTTGTTCTATACTACCGAAGGCTTCATAACAATGTTGTTGTTTCGTAAGTCTTGTTTTATCATCACTTAACTGATTACACTCTGTAGCTTTTCCATCTGTTTGAACTATTTGATGTTTCTTTAAATGCCAGTCCATCATATTTTTTCTAAATTTTTCTCTATCAAAACTGGTATAATTCTCTCTAAATACTATTTGAATAAATACCATCAATATTATAATTATTAATATACCGATTATTGTTAATTTCATACTATATTAATAATTTATTTTATTTTATAAATTCGAATTCATATTGTTCCCAAGTATCCGCGTTATTTCTATCACAAATCATAGTTGCGCCACCTGGTGCAAAAATATCTTTAGCATTCGAGCAATATTTTCCAGTATCTTTATTTTTTAAAGTACACCACCCTGGGTCTATAAATCCATTAAAATTAGGATCTTTTGAAAGAGCTTCTATATTTTTTTCTTTCCAATCATTCTTTAATGGTTTAATTATAAATATAAATTTACTATCTTTCTTTTCCCTACCTTTATTACCCCAAGTGCATTTAATATACCAATCTACTCCTTTTTTTTCAAAATAACAATCTTGACCACCAGGGTAAGATTCTATTCTATAACTATAACTGTCATTTCCGGTTTTATCTATTGGTGTAATCCACCACTTATCACTACCACTTCTGTTACCACAATGCATTCGTTTTTTTTGGTGAGCAGCTGCTCCAGAAGCATTGTAACGACAATATACTCCATTTCTTTTACTTTTAATTTTATAAATACCAGCTTTCAATACATGAAATGGAGGAGTATATTCAAATAAGGTAATACTTGATAAGTCTCCATTTATTGATGCGTTATTGCAAATTTCATCGCCGCCACAACGAGTTATTGGAACATTTCCAACGACTGATCCTTTTATATTGAGTTCTACTGAACAATTATTTGTAGCTAAACCACCAACACCTTCTAAAGAAAAGGATGATATTTTATCATCATCTATTGAATATTCTTTGCCATTTTTTACTCCAGCTTCTTTTTTCTTTTCAAAATAATATGTTTCGTTATTATTAAAAGTTAATTTACAACCGGGTAAAACTTTTTTTAATTTAATAGAATCAGTGGGGTATTTGTTAAATATTTTATCACCATCCGTAATTGCTTCACAATATTGTCCGTGTAATGAAATACTTCTTATTGTTCCATTTTTTAGTCCCATTTTTTCTAAATCACCTTTTGAATATTGTTTATCGTGTCTAATATAAGCTCTGTTACCACGATAACCATCTTCGTCATATGCTAACGCATAACAATCTTCTTTATTATAAAATTTTTTATGAATATCGTGTTCATCGTCATAAATTTGACAATTTTCTCCTTCGCCACCGCACATATCTTTACAAAATTTTCTACCATATTTTGCACCTTTTTCTTGTTTAAAACACATTGTTTTTTCGTGGAAATATTGTGTTATTGCACCATCAGCGTTACCACCTTTACAATAAAATCCTTTACCTAATGGTTTATCATTTCTCGAGTCACTTTCACAATAATATGTTATTGGATATCTATTTAATATTTCTGTTCTTCTTTTATCACAATTTAAATTATCACAATCAGTATCTTTTTTACATTCAGTCATTTTATAAATTTGTTTTGGATCAACCTTTCCATCATCAATAAAAATACCTGTCCAATTAGCCCATCCTTTACCATTTTCTGCGACAAATTTATCTTCTTCTTTGTCTGGGTGTCTTTTCCATTCATGATAAGGCCAACCAAATTCAGCTATGTCATTTTTAATATTTTTATTTCTATTAACCTGAACACCTAAATTTTTTGTTTCGGTTCTTTTTCTATCTTTTTGTGTTGTTCCTTCATTTCCTTGACTATCCCATAAAACTTCTACTTTATCTTCAGCTTTATTATAATCGTTTATAACAATACCTGTATAATATTTACTAATATCACTATTTTCATCTTTTTTTATTTTCACTCTATCACCTAATTTTGGATAAATATAATTTCCTAGGTTTGAATTGGTATCATAACATCTTTTCCAAGCTGTAGAAATACCTACCGCATCCCTTCTATTAATTTTTTTATTTGATCCATCTGAATTTTTACCTATGTAAATATAATAATTGTGTTCTTTGTGTAATTTATCAGCTTCCAATTTATATGCCTTTAATTCTTCTTCATAATCTTCGGTTGCCCATTTATCTTTATTATCTTTATTATTTGTAGTGGGTTTATATGATCCATTAGTGCATCCTATTTTATTCCATATTGTTTTTGCTTGTCTTAAATTAAAATCGTATAGAGCGGAATCAACAGGAGGTTGTGATTTTGCTGTTATTATTTCTAAACCTTCTCTTATATTTTTAAAATTATATAGAAAAATTATTAATAATATTACTATTAATATTATATTTAAAATAGTTTTCATTTAGTATAAATTATATTATGAAAATAATTTATAATATAATTTATAACATTATTTATACATCTATATCGATATTTTTTGAATTCTTTCCAAAACATCTCTTCCATAATTTATCTACTGACACTTTCCCATAATCTTTATTTGTATGATCATCAGGTCCTCTATATTTATTACCCGGTATATTATCTATTTCCCAATCTCTCCTGTATTCTCCTCCTTTTATGTCCCATTTATTTGTATCTTTATGTTGTTTTATTGCTTTTGTCATAGGTTGTTGAGTATCTTTAATCATCTGAGCTCCAATGTCCCAATAAGCTCCTTTACCTTTATAAATATTAGCATTATTATTATCAGCATTATCATAATCAGTAGTGCAAGATAATTCATAACCACTTGGGTCAACAAATGTAGCTTTCCATAAAGAATTTAAACAAGCATCAGAATGAGGACCTATATGACCAACATTAACACCGTTAATGGGTGCGTCACATACTGAACAATCACCCGCTTTTGTTAATTCAGAATAATTTACCTGATTTGTAATAGAATTTGTTTCACCTAATCCCGGACATTTATCACTTGTTATATCACTGTTTGCATCCAATGATGATGTTCTATCATACATAAGTAATGCTGTATCACCAGGAGTTTTTACTTTTGCTTTACTATCACCGGGACACCATCCACACCATTTACCAGCCTCTGTTCCTTTAGCCATTGAACCACAAGAAGTTACTTTATCACACATATTTTGTCTTTTAACTTTATTACAATCGAATACAGTTCTTGCCCATTGATTTCCTCTTGCTATTACGTTACCATCTTTATCAACTGCATTCATTGCTTCACTTTTTGGACAAAAATCTGGTCCTCTTTCACCAAATTTTCCACTATTATAATCAAATTTATTTGTTGTTCCACAATAACCACATTTTGGAAATTCTGCTAATTGTTCACAAGTTGTTAAATTTCTACACATTTCAATATCATTTGATACCTTTTTTGTTGTAACCATACCTTCAGTTATCCCATTAAATGTTTCTACTAAATTATTATTGGCATCTAATCTCAACCAATTAGTAACATTTTCATGTTTTTCTATGTCATTAATTACTATTTTTAAACCTTTATCCTTTAAAGATTGATAATATTGAACTGATTCTCTATGAAAATCGTTATTTATCATATCTAAAGTTTCCTTTACTATTTTATTTTTTTCATTTATTATTTTATATATTTGTCCAATTAATATTAATAATACTAATAAACTTATAATTATTATTTTCATATTTTATATATATACATATAACACGATAAATTTATAATGAAATTATTATAAAATTTATTTAAATTCAACTATAATTTTTATTTTTTCTTTTTTAATACTTTTTGAAGCAAATACTGATAACTCTTCTCTCTTTTTCCTTGTTTTTTTATTTGTTTTTAATTTATTTTTTGAAGTGCTATTTCTTTTTAACATATCATTATTTATTTCAGAAATATTTTCTTTTATATAATCTAAAATGTTGTTTTCTAAAAGCCATTTAAAAAAATTTAATTGACCTATAGTTGTTTCCATCAAAGATTCTTCATTATATGGAATTGTAATTCGGTCCCATCTACAAAATGGATCAAAACGTTTTTTTGAATAGGCTTTTAATTTTAACTTATAATCAATATAAACTTTAAATCGTTTATTACCATTTTTTATTAAAGTATAGTTTTTTTTACTATAATTTGTAACAAACCAATCTATCAAACGTAAAGATATAAGACTTTCGCCATTTATTATTGATAATATTTTATCAATATTATTGTCTTTTTTATAAAATTCCATTAATTTATTTAATAGTAAACTATTTTGAGTAGTGTAAGATGATGACATAATATATTATCTTTAATAATGTTATTTAAATACTTAATATCAAAATAAATATTATTTTGATATTATTTTAATATTATTTTTTCTTTTTTATTGATTTCATTTGTATTTCTTGGTCGTAAAAATTTATCTTCATTAGAAATATCATCTAAATATTTATTTGTAGTTAGAAAAGGATTAACGCAACCATAAGACATCCTTTCGCGGCTATTCAGTCTTTTTTCTAAAATTTCTCGATTATTGTTACGTTTTTCCACATTAATTTCTATACTATCTCTAAAATTAATTAAATTCATATTGGTTTGATTATTGTCTGGAATTACTTTATCTGTAAATTTATTATAAAAATCGCTTTCTGTAGCATTTTTAATTTCCATATTTCTCTCTATTTCTTTTTCTAATATCTTATTTTTCTTTTCTCTTTTGCTTTTTTTTATTTTTTCATCTTTTATTTTCCAAACTAAATAAATAAAACTCATTACTATTAAATTGATATTATTTTATTTTTCATTTATTTTAACATAAATGAATTTACATTTTATCAGAAATTGGAATGAAGAATATGGATATTCAAACGATGAAGAAAAATATGTAAATTATTTTAAAAAGAAAAAATTTGTAATTTATTCTTTTGAAAATAATGAAATTCACGATTACAATGAATGGTTATATGATGAAGTATTTATCGGAAAATCATATATTTTTAAAGAAAGAACATTTTGTAATATAAATTATTCATTTTTACATTTTCAAAAAAAATGTAAAAAATATTATAAAGATAGAATTAATTATTATAAAAATCCTAAAAATCTTATTTCAAGACAATTATTTGCAAAATATTAAATTAGGAAAAAATATTAAATTAGGAAAATTTTAATATTTTTCCTAATTTAATATTTTTTTATAATGTTCATTTGTTTTGCAAATTTAAAATGCTCTTCGTTTCTTCTTCTTTTTTGTAAATTGCATTCCAAACACGATATAACCACATTATTATTATAATGTCCTATATCATTATTTTTTCTATCCAAAGTCCATTGTAGTTTTTCTCTCTTATTTTCGTATATAAGAAGACATTGTTTTTTACAATAATAACAACATAATTTTGAAATAACTAATTTTTCAAATAATTCATTAAGAGTAATGATTTTATCTTTATTAAATCTATTTTTCTTTATATCTTGTTGTCTATAACTGCTTATCTTTGATTTCAATTCTTTTATTATTAATTTGTTTTCTGAAAAGTCTTGTTCTAAATACAACATATTAATAAATTTTGTATGATTTTTTTTATTTAATATGTCTTGAGACCATTTTTTTTTATTTTTTGTTGTATTCTTTTCTAATATTATATTTTTTTTTAGATCTGCGTTTTTTTTATTGTTTTTAATGATTTTTTTTATCATATAATTTAAAATAATATAAACTTTTCACAATATATTATATATTGAATGAAATCTAAAAAAAATAACGATGATTGTACTGAATTAAAAAATATTAAATATCAAAATATGTTACTTAGTAATTCTAAAATAACAGACGAAAGAAAAGAAAACATAAAAAATATTGAAGATTTTTTAGACAAAGAAAAAAAAGAACAAAAAACAAAACCATGGAATAAATTAGGAAAATCATCTAAAACCGTAATCATAAAAAAATTTATTAATGATTATTCTGAAAAAAATAATTTATCAGAAAAAAATGTTGAAAAATTATCCAAATTTTTATCTACCTGTATTGAAAGGAAAAAATTACAAAAAGTTAAAGATATTAACTATAATAAAACAACTGGTTTAATTGTTAATATACCAAACTTATATTTCAATCCAAAAAATGAAAAATTTATTTTAAAAAAAAATGATAAACGTGTTTCTACATCAAAACATTTGGCTCCAAAATCAAAAAAGAAAAAAATAAAATCTACAAATAAAACAGAAAAAGTTGATAAAAAAAAGAAAAAAAATGACAATAAGAAAAAAAATGACAATAAGAAAAAAAATGACGATAAGAAAAAAAATGACGATAAGAAAAAAAATGACGATAAGAAAAGACTATAGAAAAATACTAATAAAAAATTAATTAGTTAAATTGATAATTAAAATATATTAAAAAATATATATTAATTATTTAATGACTAAATGGACTGATTTACCTGTATTGGAAAACATACTGGATGATATTAATGCAAAAAAAATAGATAATAAAAATATAGAAGATTTCAAAGAAACTATAATTTATTTTATTGAGGATTTTATTAAAAGTAATCCAAGAGTATATGAAAAAGAAGACTTTTTAGAAATTGTTAAAGAAAATATTGAAAATAATATACAATTAAGTTATAATTATGATATTATAAATCATTTACCTTTATCATTAGATATAATAATTGATGAATGTATTGATTTGCATTTATTAATAAATGATACACCAAGATCATTTCAAAAAACATTGATTATAAAAAATCCAAATATAGAACACGTTAACTATATTTTAGAAAATGTTAAATATAAAGAACAACCTGAACAAAGAACCGATGCTTGGTTCGATTTTCGTCATAATTTATTAACAGCTAGTTCTATTGGTCATGCAATAGGTTCTGATGCTGAAAAAAATAAAATTATTTGCGATAAATGTAAACCCATTGATAAAAATAAATTTTCAGGAACAAACATAACAAGCGCTTTCCACAATGGTCATAAATATGAACCACTATCTACCATGATATATGAAAAATGGTATAATACTACTATTGGTGAATTTGGTTGTATAAAGCACGATAAACATACGTTTATTGGTGCGTCTCCTGATGGAATTAACATTGATCCAAAAAATATACGTTATGGTCGTTTATTGGAAATAAAAAACCCCTGTTCAGACAGAAAATTAAATGGGATTCCAAAAAAAATATATTGGATCCAAATGCAAATTCAAATGGAAGTATGGGATTTAGATGAATGCGACTTCTTTGAAACAAGATTCAAAGAATATTCATCAGAAGAAGAATTTAATGAAGATGGAACTTTCACTGAAACAAAAGATGGTAAAATGAAAGGAATTCTTATACATTTTCAGGGAAAAGAACCTATATATAAATATGCACCCATTGGTCTTACAAAAGAAGAATTTGATATTTGGTATGATAAACAAATGGAAGAAAAACCTGTTGAATTAAATTGGATTAAAAATATTTATTGGTATATGGATGCTTATTCGTGTGCGTTGGTTGTTCGAAATAAACCATGGTTTAATGCTGTTGTTCCGTTATTCCAAGATGTTTGGAATACTATACTCAAAGAAAGAATATCGGGATATGAACACCGAAAACCAAAAAAAAAACAAAAAAAAATAATTGTAAATAAATGTAACGAAAAAGATAAAACAAAACAAAAAAGTAAAAACTCTAAAAGTATGCCTACAATTATTAAAGTTGATATTTAATATTAACAAATGATTTTAAACCAGTGTAAAATAAATTGTTAATATTTATAAATCCAATATTTCGCTTATTTTTGAGCAGAAAAAACCTACGCGTCTACACATAAATCCAGGCATACAATTCTCTCCGTGTTTCATAATTATTTCATTGTTTTTATATAATGCTTTACATATTCCTCCATCATATTTTGAATCGTCACACGGTATTGATAAATATCTTACATTATTAGTTGTCTCTTTAAAAGATTTCAATAATTCTTTTTTTTCCCTTTTTTCTTTTAATATTTTAGCAAAATCTTTATGTGGTGTAGGATTTATAACAAAATTTTTTAATATTGCACCATCGTAAACTTCATCTAAAGACGAAATTAATGCATTACCAAATCCTTCTTTTTCTTTTAATAATATGAACACAATGCCTAAAAATATCAATACTAATAAAAATCTATTTAATCTATTTAGTCTTGCTGCTTTCATTTATATTATAAATACATTTTTAATTTTATTTTTAATAATAATTTTATTAAATTTTTAATAATAATTTAATAAAATTTTTAATAATAATTTTATTAAATTTTTAAACTAATAAATTATTAGTTTAAAAACTAATATTATTAAAAATATATTATTTTTCACAACAATTTAAATAATATATAGGAATATATATTCATACTATGGAAAAAACAGAAGACTATGTTTTAAAACGTTCAGGAAAAAAAGAGGTTATATCGTTTGATAAAATATTAAATAGAATTAAAAAATTAGGTAAAGAAGCAGGCAATTTAGATGTTAATTACACTTCTCTTTCTGTCAAAATCATTGATAGACTATATCCTAATATTCCAACCAGTTTAATAGATGAATTAACAGCACAACAATGTGCCTCTTTATCTACTACACATCCTGATTATAGCGTTTTAGCAAGTCGTGTTATGATTTCAAATCATCATAAAAATACTGAAAATAATTTTTTTAAGATAACAAAACAACTTTATACTTTTAAAGATGTAAATGATGTTAATCATCCGCTAATTTCTAAAAAATACTTTGCAGTCGTTAGAAATAATAAAAGTCTTATCCAGGGTTGGTTTGATTATAGTAGAGATTATCTACTCGATTATTTTGGTTTTAAAACATTAGAAAGAGCATATCTTATGAGAATTAATGGTAAAATTGTAGAAAGACCACAGCATATGTGGATGCGAGTAGCTATTGGTATTCACGGTAATGATTTAAAAAAGGCAAAAGAAACATATGATTATATGAGTCAAAAATATTTCACACATGCTACTCCTACATTATTTAATGCAGGAACACCACGTTCGCAATTATCAAGTTGTTATTTAATTGGTATGGAATCAGACAGTATTACAGGAATCTACAACACTTTAGCTGATTGTGCCAATATTTCAAAATGGGCTGGTGGAATTGGTATGCATATTCATAATATTCGCGCTTCCGGTTCTCATATTAGAGGAACAAACGGCACTTCCAATGGTATTGTTCCTATGCTGCGAGTGTTTAATAGCACTGCGAGATATTGTGACCAGGGTGGTGGAAAAAGAAAAGGTTCTTTCGCCATTTATATGGAACCATGGCATGGTGACATTGAATCTTTCTTAGATATGAAAAAAAATCACGGTGACGAAGAAATGAGAGCAAGAGACCTTTTCTATGCTATGTGGATTCCCGACCTGTTTATGGAAAGAGTTATGGCTGATAAAGATTGGACTTTAATGTGCCCCGATCATTGCCCTGGTTTATGCAATGTTTATGGTGATAAATTTAAAGCTTTATATGAAAAATATGAAGCAGAAGGTAAAGGTATTAAGACAATGAAAGCCAGAAAAATTTGGATGAAAATATTAGATAGTCAAATTGAAACTGGAACACCTTATATGTTTTATAAGGACCAAGCTAATAAAAAAACAAATCAAAAAAATATTGGCACCATAAAGAGCAGTAATCTTTGTGGAGAGATAATGGAATACTCAGACAGTAAAGAAACAGCAGTTTGTAATTTAGCCAGCATTGGATTGGCAAAATTTGTTAAAAAACCTTCACCAGAATTATTCCCAAAAATAGAAAAAATAAAAATTTATTCCAAAACAAAATGTGGTTGGTGCAGAAGAACAAAAACATACTTATCAAAACATAATTTCGAGTTTGAAGAAATAAACTTAGATGATGATGAAAAAAGAAAAGCTTTTTATAAAGAAACCAATGAAAAAGAAAATTTAACAGAAGAAACAAAAATCAACAGTGTTCCGCAAATTTATATAAATGATAAAAGAATAGGTGGTTATATTGAATTATTGCAAAAAATAAAACCTTCTTATGATTTCGAATTATTGCATAAAATTACAAAAATTGTAACACATAATTTAAATAAAGTAATTGATATTAACTTTTATCCTACAAAGAAAACAGAAGTATCCAATAAAAAACATAGACCTGTTGGTATAGGTGTTCAAGGATTGGCTGATACTTTTGCTATGATGAATTTACCTTTTGCTTGCGATGAATCTAAAAAATTAAATAAGCTTATTTTTGAAACAATATATCACGCTGCATTAGAAGCCAGTGTAGATATTGCTATTGAAGATAATCCATATTCTTCTTTTGAAGGTTCTCCAGCATCAAATGGTATTTTGCAATATGATATGTGGAACGTAGAACCAACAAACAGATATAATTGGAAGCAACTAAAAAATAACATTAAGAAATATGGTCTAAGAAATTCCTTACTTGTTGCCCCTATGCCTACTGCTTCTACCTCGCAAATTTTGGGAAATAATGAATGTTTTGAACCATTTACAAGTAATATTTATGTTAGAAGAACTTTAGCAGGTGAATTTATCATTGTAAATAAGCATTTGATAAAAGAGTTAATAGAAAATTATGAATGGAATGAAGATATAAAAAATAGTATTATAAAAAACGGTGGTTCTATTCAGCATTTGAAATTGCCAAAACATATTTTGGAAAAATATAAAACAGTGTGGGAAATTTCAATGAAAGATATCATTGATATGTCGGCTGATAGAGGAGCTTATATTTGCCAAAGTCAAAGTCTGAATTTATGGATGAAAGAACCAAAATACGACAAATTAACATCTATGCATATGTATGCTTGGAAAAAAGGATTAAAAACAGGATTGTATTATTTACGAACTGAAGCTAAAGCTGCACCACAACAATTTACAATTGAACCTGAAAAAATTGAAAGTAAAGATTTGGAAGATGACGGTATTTGTGATATGTGTTCTGGTTAATTTAATAATAGTTCATTCAGTAAATCCATTTGTGATTTTTCCACATCTGTAAAATCTTTATTTTCTAACTTAAATATTTTTAAAATATCTTCTTGTGTATTATCTTTTAAAATTGTATCTATTTTTTTCTTTATTAATTCAATAATAATAATATTCTCCAAAAAATTAACACAATCTAACAAACTAAACAATTTTTCAATTGTAAACTTTTCTGTTAATTTTAAATAACTTGTAACACTTCTATTTATATCTTCGAAATTTTCCGCTTGTCTTATTTTTTCTTCAGTAATATTATTTTCTATTATGTTCATTGATAATCTTTTAATATAAAATAAATTATCAATATCGACTTTTGGTATTTGAAGTTCCTTTTCTTTTTCAAATTCTTCATCAAAAAACATTGTTTTTAATAATCCTGATAATCTTATTTCATCTTCAGTAAATTCAATACTTTGATTATCTACTGAAGTTATTTTAATCATTTATATAAAAAAATATATAAAATATGGTTTAATATATTTTTTTTTATTTTAATTACATAAAATATCGTGGTATAAATTTTTAAACTCTTTGTTTTTCCCCCATTCTGCATCTGAAAAATCATTATACATAAGAGGATCACAATTATAATGCAATTTACAAAAACAACGAAAACATACAAACACATCTATCAATGAATTATGTAAATTATGTGGAACTGTATTAAACAAATATTCGTGTAAGTTAACTAATTTCATCCACTTTTTTTTTATTTTTCTGCTTCGTCGCATAGTGCAATATTTTTGATTTTTATAATTATCAAACATATTATAATCCAACCAACGCAAAGATTCTACTCCAATAATTGTTTCGTCAAAATCAATATTATGAGCAACAATTACTTGACTTTCCATTAAATCATTATTAAATTTCATTAATATATCAATTATATTTTCTCCCTTTTCTTTCATAATTTCATTTGTAATACCATGAACTTTTATTGATTCCTCTGGAATTTTAATCCCTTCTTGTAAACGAGTAATATGGTCATTTATTGATATAATTTTTCCATTTGTTACATTAAATACTAACCAACTTATTTGAACAATATGTGGCCAATTATCAAAGTCTGATATTTCTGCTTTTTTTCTTTTAGGCAATCCTGTCGTCTCTACATCAAATATAAGAGCTAACATATTTTATATTTTTTTAATAATATAAAAAAATATGTTTATTTTAATAATCAATTTTAATTTTGTTGTTTAATAATTATAAATTCGGGTAACATCAAATATAAGTCATTTTCAATATTACACATATCCAACAACAATAAACTATTTTTATAATTAACATCCATCATAGTTATTCTTATCCTATTGTCTTTGTGTAGTGATTTATCAGTTATTAATGCGTTATAATATTCTTTTATTTCATTTTTATTTAAAACAAAATTATAGTATTTCAAACACGTGTTTGAAGGTTTTTCATTTGTATATGGATAACCAGAATCAAACCTATTTAAATCTGATTCTATTTTATCTTTACTATATTTAGAAATTAATAACATAAAATGTATATCGTCATATAAATCTTTTTTATTTAACTTATATGTAAACCATAAATCTTGTAAAAATACTCCTTTTATCTCATTATTTGTTTTTTTTTCTATAATAAATTTTTTTTGCAAAACCTTCCAAGATTTATCTTTGCTTGTATCAAATATTGCAAGATAACTTTTCATATTTTTTTAATATGTTTCTATCAAAACATATTAAAAAAAATATCAATTTTTTTGTTTAGTTTTTATGTGTTTGAATTTTGTGTGTGAAATTTTTGTTTATTTTTGAATTTTTACAAGGACCAAATGATTTTCTATGCCACGGCGAAATTCCATATTGTTTAATACCTTCCATATGTGTTTTTGTGCCATAACCCATATTACTACTTAATCCGTAAAATTCATCTAATAAAGGGTTTTTTAAACACATATCTTCAATATATTTATCGTGTGCTACTTTTGCCAATATAGAAGCTGATGCAATTGAAGCAAATAATCCATCTCCTTTCACAAAACACCTATGTGGAACAATATCATCATTTTTCATATATAATTGAAATTCCGAACCATCTACTAATAAAAATTCTGGTTTTACAATTAAATTATCGAGAGAATTATGCATACAATCAAATGTTGAATTATAAATATTATTGTAATCTATATCTAAAGCTTCTTTATAACTAATTGAATAATCAATAGCGTTATTTATTATAAAATTATATGCAAATTCTCTCTTCTTTTTACTTAATTTTTTACTATCTTTTATAAAATCTTTTTTAAAAGTATCATCGTTTGGTATAATTACAGCCGCCGTATAAACTCTACCAAACAAAGGTCCTCTACCAGCTTCATCTATTCCAGCTTCTAATAAATTTTTATTATAAAAAGTCTTCAACATAGCTCTCCTTAACATTAAATAATTATATGTTTTTATTATTATTATTTTTTATTATTAAATTAATTATTGTTTTTTATTATTAAATTAATTATTGTTTTTTGTTGCATTCACAAATAGCTCTGTTTTTAATAGCTTGACGAACAGCGATACTTTTTCCACCAACACCTCCTACTATAGCTTTTTTTCTCATTGTGTCTGCTTTAACAGCACCTGCAACTCTAGCATTTTTTACACCCAACCTTGCATTGTTTTTTCTAATTCCACCATTAAATCCATTCTTTACACGATTATGTGTTAAAGCAGGCATATATATAACTTGTTATATTTTTTATTCTTTTTTTATTTTAATTTTTTTTTCATTATATATTTAATTTTTTTTTTTCATTATATATTTAATTTTTTTTTTCATTATATATTTAATTTTTTTTTTTCATTATATAATTTATATAAATGAAACTTACAAAACTACATTTATTTCTTATGTTATTATTAGTATTATTATTTAGTTCTTTAGGTATAGGTGTTTTAGAAGGATATGGTATTATTGAAGGAAATACAAATATTGGAGATAGCAGCGTTGCATTAAAAAGAAAAAAAAAACAAAAAGCTCCTCCATCAACAGGAATAGCTCCTAATGTTAGAGTCTCTTTTAAAAAATTAGGTAATGAAAAAAAATCTATGGGTTACGGCGCTGTATCAGGAATTACAAAACATGCTATTCCACCTGGTGATGAACATTTATATGTTCTTAAATCAGAAATAGTTCCACCTGTTTGCCCTAAATGTCCTGAAACTGGAAGTGCTAAATGCAAAAAGAAAAAATGCCAACCATGTCCTCCACCAGCAAGATGTCCGGAACCATCCTTTACATGTAAAAAAGTTCCAAATTATCAAGCTTCTGCTGTAGATGATGTTTTACCAAGTCCAATGTTTCATACTGGAGAAGGCGTTCAACCAATATTAACTTCATTTGCCAATTTTAATTAAAAATCTAAAAAATATAAACTTTAATAATTTATATTTTTATTATAGTTTTTGTTTTAAACATTGTTTGTCTATCTTTAATGTAGCTTCTCTATTTTCTTTAGGAACTATTCTAATTAAACATTTTGATTTTTTACCATATAAAGGGTCTGTACAACCTTTTTCTTTCTTTTTTTTTTGTTTTCTTACTTTTTTTTGTTTTTTCTTTTTTCACTACATCTTTTATTTCATTAATGTCTAATGTGCATCTCGATCTAAAGTGTTCATATCTTTCTCTTACTTGACAATATTTTAATCCTGATTTCTTTTTTAACATTTTATTAATATGTTCATGTAAACAATACATCCATTTTGAAAAGTTAGTTCTATTTGCTAGAGCTTTTCGTGTTAAAGGAACAGCTTTTAAATTGTTCTTTAAATTTTTTCTACAATATTTACAGGGTAATACATTATTTAATGATAAAATAAAGTTTTTATAATTTTTCTTATCTTCATTTGTTGGACATACAGGATAATTAAAGGACATTGTATGTAAATAATGCCATAAACTTGGTCCCCATACACTTGTTAACATACCATCACCACTTTTATAATCTTTTTTATTATAAACGCGGGTTTTTTTTGTTTTGCGTTTTTTTTTTATAAAACGTCTTTTAGTGTGTTTCTTAGTGCGTCTTTTATAAAGTTTTTTTTTTGTAACACGCATATTTTTTCCTTTCTTTTTTTTTGTTTTTTTTGTTATATAAATTTTTTTTTTCATTTACCTATATTTAGTTTAGACTTTTTTTTACAACTATTTTTTAACGCAGAACAAATTTTCGATGTTACGTTTTCCGATTTTATAATAATATTGTATTTTTTTTTCCATAAATTAATATAATATTGTTTGTCTGAGTAATAGTCATTTTTTTCAAATTTTATTAAATTACCATTAATGGTTCTTATCATAATATAATATATTTTATAAAATTATATTTATATTCGTTAAAAAAACATCTTTCTTTTATTTAGTTAATTTATATGAGTGATATTAAAAGTAAAGTTGCAAATTTATTTTCAGGAAGAAAATTTGTTATAATTATTATACTTATTGCTACATTTTTAGGAGCAGCATTTTACGTATATAATAAATATGTTGCACCTAGATTAGATCCAAAATTTGTTTCAAATAAAGAATTTACACAGCAAGAATCAGTAGATAATGCTATTATATATTATTTCCATGCAGAATGGTGTCCATATTCTAAAAAAGTTACTCCCATATGGAATGAATTAAAAGAAAAATATAATAATAAAGTGGTTAATAAATTTTCTGCTGCATTTCAAGAATTTGATGGTGATAAAAATGAAAAAGATATTGACCAATTTTCAAAAACATATAAAAAAAAAATAGATGGGTATCCTACTATTATTTTAATAAAACAAAATGAAGTTATTGAATTTGATGCAGAACCAAATAAAGAAAATTTAACAGCTTTTATTGAAAAAACATTATAAATAATTAATACTTTTTAAAAAATCTTCCGCATCCTTTCTACCTGTTTCATAGTATTGCATTCTTTTTTCTTTTTTATTAACGACATTATATATTTCTTCTAAAAATAATTTTTCACCACAATTAACATAAATTATATTTTTTATTTTTTTTGTATAAATCTTCTTTCTTGATGACCACCATTTTGTAATACCATTATAAATCAAATCTATATTAAAATTAAGCATATTGTTATCATTAATATGATTATATGATTGGTCAAATGATATATCAATGCCAAAAATTTCGTCTAAATCACAACCTGAATTATCTTTTAAAAATTCATACATAGGAAAAGGTGTAGATAAAGCACCATCTAAATGGAATATATTATTGTATTTAATGGGTTTAAATACCAATGGTATACTACAAGACATATAAACAGCATTCATTACTGAATAATTTGGTGTTTTTTTATATGAAAATTCTTCAGAGTTTAAGTTATTACAATTAGTTGCAAAAAAATTTAATTCTTTACCTGAATATTCATATATGTCTTTAAAAGTGAAATTGTCTCTTAAATTAGTCAATTTTAATATTGGTTTAATAGATTTTAAAAATATATCTATATTAAATATTCCATTATTATTATAAGAATTAAATAATCTATCAGTATCTATTTTATATAATTTTTCCCATGGTCTATTAAGCAAATAATCATAAATAATTTTTATATCCAAATTAAGTGATAATACTAGAGCTATTATTGAACCTGACGATGTTCCGTATATTTTTTCAATGTTATTTAAATCTATATATTTTTTTTCAATCAATGTATATATCGTTGAAAATTGTTTTATTATTTTATGTGCACCCGATGATATCACCAAATATTTTATCATTATTATATATTTTTATATGTTTTTAGGTATTTTAATACCCTAAAAATATATAAAAATATATAAAAATATATAAAAATATATAAAAATATATAAAAATATAT
>MDSV01244666.1_pt1 | contig 19565 bp, 20 predicted proteins | sample 810851 | NCBI WGS metagenome assembly MDSV01 (sample SAMN05326640, study PRJNA326480) | marine metagenome | isolation source: seawater | place: Atlantic Ocean: North East | collected 2012 | reverse complement strand
TTCAGCAGCTTTTTTATTTATATCTGCACACTTAATTATTTTGAAATTATTAAAATATTTATGAGCTCTAAAATATGTTTCAGCAATATGGCCGCAACCGATTAATCCAACCTTTGTAATTTTTTGCATTTAAAAGCTTATACACCTTTTCTTTGCTTTTTCTTTCCCTCCAAGTGTTCTTTTAGGGCTTTTTTATTTTCCTCAGTTGAGGATATTCCAAGAGTAGGGCTTTCCCAATAAGCTGATCCTTCTAACCATTGATATCCATCTGTGTGAATTGATATTACGTAAGTTTTTTTTGATTTTTTTGCTCTTTTAAAGGCTTCTTCTAATTCAACTATCGAATTAACATGTTCGCCATCTGCGCCCATGCTCTTGGCATGACCTGCAAAATCAACAGGCACTAGATTAGGAGTCTTTGAGCTTTTTAGTAAACAATTAAATTCTTTACCACCTTTGTATAATTGCAATCTATTTATTACAGCGTGACCGCCATTATCACAAACAATGAGTATTAATTTATTATTTGTAATTACAGAGCTGTATATATCAGAATTATAAAGTAGGTAAGATCCATCTCCAACAAATGAGACGACTTCTTTATCTGGATTAGCCATTTTGATACCTAGCGCTCCAGAAATCTCATAACTCATGCAACTAAAACCCCATTCTGTTTCATGAGTATTTAATTCTCTAGGTTTCCAAACCTGTATCACTTCTCCAACTAATCCTCCAGCTGCTGTTACAGCTATATCAGAGGGATCTGAATTTCTATAGCATGCTCCTATAACTTGAGCGTAACTTGGTAATTTTTGATTAGTTGGTCCGCTTTCTTTTTCAACGTAAGCTTCCCAATTTTTTAGTTCTATTCTTGATTTTTTATACCAATTATCATCAGCTTTCCAATTTCCTAATGCTTGAGACAATTCAATTAATGAAACTTTAGCGTCTCCAACTATTGCTTGAGCCATATGTTTGTTTGCATCAAATCTTGCGGCATTTATAGAGACTAGTTTAAAATTAGGATTTTCAAAATTAGCCCAAGATCCAGTTGTAAAATCAGCAAGTTTAGTTCCAATAGCAATTGCAGTATCTGTTTCTTTGCTTAAATTATTTGCTGCTTTTCCCCCTAAGCCTCCAATTGTTCCTAGATAATGAGTATGGTCTTTCTTAATAGATGAATAACCCATAACTGTTTGAGTAACTGGAATATTGTGTTTTTTTGCAAACGCACTAAGCTCTTCAGTGGCATCTGAATAAAAAACACCTCCTCCAGCAATAATGATTGGTTTCTTAGATTTTTTTATAAGATCAGCTGCTTCTTTAATTTGAAAATCATCAGGTTTAGGTCTTCTTATTGAATGAATTCTTTCTTTAAAAAATTCTTCTGGATAATCATAAACTTCACCTTGCACATCTTGACTTAAAGAAATGCATGCTGGTCCACAATCAGCAGGGTCTAACATAACTTGAATTGCTTGTTGTAAACTTGAAATAATTTGTTCAGGTCTCGTTATTCTGTCAAAATATCTTACTACAGGTTTAAATCCATCGTTTTGTGTAATGCCAGGATTATTAAAATGTTCAACTTGTTGTAATACTGGATCAGGCATTCGATTTGCAAATGTATCACCTGGTAAAAAAAGTATAGGTAATCTATTACTCATTGCAACAGCTGCTGCAGTAATCATATTTGTAGAACCAGGACCCACTGAAGATGTTGCAATAAAAATTTGTTTCCGTCTTTTCGCTCTAGAATATGCAATACCTGTTAGAGCCATATTTTGTTCATGATGACCTCTCCATGTAGGAAGATCTTTTTGATTTTCTTGAAGAGCTTGACCTAAACAAGCAACATTACCATGCCCAAAAATTCCAAACACACCTGGAAATAATGCCACTTTTTTTCCATCTATAAGAGTTTTCTGAGCAATAAGGAATTTGACTAAGGCGTGTGCACAAGTAAGTTGAATATTTTTCATAAATTCAATATAAAGTATTTAATTAACATTCTTTATTCAACAATAATTTATGTACGATAAATACGGACAGTTCATTGATGGTAAGTGGCAAAAATCTGCTAGCGGGGAAACTTATGACGTTATTAATCCAGCTAATGAGGAAGTGTTGGGTAAAGCCTCTAAAGCAAATAGTTCTGATATACAAAGAGCTCTAAAATCAGCGGAAAAAGGTTTAGAAATTTGGCGAAATACTTCTCCTTGGGAGAGAGCAAAAATAATAAGAAAAATTTCAGAATTGATGAGGCAAAAAGTTGATATTTTATCAAAATGGCTAACACTTGAAGTTGGAAAACCTTTAACAGAAGGACCAGGGGAAGTAGGCGGAGCTGCAGATATATTTGAATGGAACTCAGAGGAAACTAAAAGAATATTTGGTGAAATAAATCAAAGTCGTTTCCCAAACACACGTATACACGTAATATACCAACCAGTTGGAGTTGTTGCTGCGTTAGTTCCGTGGAATTTTCCAGTAGTTCTAGCATCTAGAAAAATCTCTACAGCATTGGCTGCAGGTTGCTCAGTAATTGTTAAACCAGATGTTATAACACCTGGTTGTGTTATGGAGATTGTGGACATTTGCAGAGAAGCAGGAGTTCCTCCAGGAGTAGTAAATTTGTTATCTGGTGATCCAGCAAGTATTTCGGAAGAACTTATTAAATCTAATACAATAAAAAAAATTTCAATTACAGGATCAACAAGAGTAGGAAAATTAATATTAAAACAAGCCGCAGATAAAGTGCAAAGAGTAACAATGGAATTAAGCGGACACTCACCATTTATAGTTTTTGATGATGTTGATTTAAATAAAGTTACGGATATGGCAATTACAGCAAAGTTTAGAAATAATGGGCAAGTATGCATATCCCCTAATAGATTTTACATACATGAAAAGAAAAAAGATGAATTTGCAGATTTAATGGTTAAAAAAACAAAAAAATTAAAGATGGGCAACGGTATGGATAAAGATACTTTGCTTGGTCCATTATGCACAAAACAAAGACTAGAAGGTGTGGAAAAACTAGTTGAGACTACAAAAAAAGAGGGTGGAAAATTATTATTAGGAGGTAAGAGAGCGGCTAATTTTAATAAAGGTTATTATTATGAACCAACAATTTTTGACGATGTTAAAGATAATTTCACTATAATGAAAGAGGAACCATTTGGTCCAATAGTTCCAATATTAAGTTTTAAAGATTTCGATGAAGTAATGAATAGAGCTAACAATAATGATTTGGGTTTATGTAGTTATGTCTATACTAATAATCTGAAACTAGCTAACAAAGCATCTGAAAAATTAGAAACCGGATGCGTAGCTGTAAACACACCAGTTGTCGCTGTTGCAGAGGCACCATTTGGAGGCATTAAACAAACTGGATATGGTCGAGAGGGTGGTTCAATGGCAATTAAAGATTATTTAAATATTAAATATACTCATTTCGGAATTTCATACGAATGAGAAAAAATAAATTAAAGCAAATGTTTAAAGACGGTAAGCCAATTGTTAATGGCTGGTTGCAAATACCTAGTTCTTTTTCAGCAGAAGTAATGGCTCATCAAGGATGGGACTCATGTACGATCGATATGCAACATGGAGTTGTTGATTATCCTAATGCATTAAATATGCTCCAGTCAATATCATCAACAGACGTAACACCATTAGCAAGAGTTAATTGGAATGAGCCTGGACAAATAATGAAAATTTTAGACGCTGGATGTTATGGTGTAATTTGTCCAATGGTTAGTAATAAAAAAGAAGCCGAAAATTTTGTGAAATCTTGTTTATATCCACCAAAAGGTTTCAGAAGTTTTGGACCAGTAAGAGCTCTTTTATATGGAGGTAATGATTATGCAAAACATGCTGATAATGAAATTTTAAAATTAGCAATGATAGAAACAAAAGAAGCTTTGGAAAAACTAGATGAAATTTTACTAACTCCCAATCTTGATGGCATATACATTGGGCCAGCAGATTTAAGTTTAGCTATAGGAGAAGAACCGGGTTTTGACAAGTCAGAAAATACAAAAGCTTTCAAAGAAATTTCTCGGATTTTGGAAGCGGCAAAAAAGAGAAATTTATTTACAGGTATTCACAATGGAACAGCTGAATACGCTGAAAAAATGATTAAAAAAGGATTTGATTTAGTAACAGTAGGCTCTGATCAAAGATTTATGAGCGCTGGAGCAAAGACAGCTATTGAAAAGATAAAAGGAACCAAAAAAAATCCTGACACAAAAGGTTATTAATTTGAATGAGATACTATGTTTATATGCTCAAATCAAAGAGCATTAAACCAATAACTTATGTTGGATACACTAATAATTTAAAAAAAAGACTAGATTTACATAATTCTGGTAAAGGAGCAAAGTTTACAAGAGGTAAAAAATGGACTCTAATTTATAAAGAAACGCACAAGTCAAAAAGTGAGGCAATTTCTAGAGAATATTATATAAAGAATAATAGAAAATTAAGAAATAAAATTAAAAATGAAAATTTCAATATTACTACCTTATAAAGAAAACTTTTCACCTGAGTATCCTGGAGCTGTTTCATTATTCGTTTATGAAACTACGAAAAATAGCAAATACCATAAAAATATAGTCATATTTGGTAATACCGAGTATAAAAAAACGTTTGGTTTAAAATACGAAAATATAGATTTAAAAAGAAATATATTTAAGAGTTTAACTAAAAATTATGTTAAGAAATTTATAAGTATTGAAAAAAAAATTAATTCATCAATTATAGAAGTTCATAATAGACCAAGTTACATTCACATTTTATATTCTGAAACCAAAAATAAAATTTTAACATTATATTTTCATAATGATCCTTTATCTATGGATGGCTCTAAAACAATTGAAGACAGAAAAAATTTATTAAAAAGATGTTACAAAATAATTTTCAACAGCTCTTGGTCTAAAAAGCGTTTTTTAGAGGGTCTAGAAAATAAATTTGTTAACAGTGATAAGCTCTTAGTTTTTCATCAATCTGCAAAAAAAATGAATATAGAAATTATTAAAAAAAAGAAAAAATGGATAACTTTTGTAGGAAAATTAAATAGGGCAAAAGGTTATGATGTTTTCGCTGCTGCTATTAGAAAGATTCTAGATAAAAATCCAGATTGGACTGCTAAAGTTATAGGGGATGAAAAAAGAGAAAAAATTACACTTACTCATAAAAGAGCTAATATACTTGGATTTAAAAGGCATAACGAAGTTCTCAAAATTTTTGAGAAAACAAGTATTGCTGTTGTGTGTTCAAGATGGGAAGAGCCATTTGGCAGAACTAGTTTAGAAGCTGCCGCTAACGGGTGTGCTGTTATAATAACAAATAAAGGAGGTCTTCCTGAAACAGTCACTGATGCTAAAATTTTAAAAAGACTAAATATTGTAGAGCTAAAGAAAGCATTAAATTATTTAATCAAAAATAAAATTTCTCGAAAAAAACTACAAACACTTTCAATTAAGAATTTTTATCTAACACATAAATATGTAACAAAATGTATTGATAATTATAGATTAGAAAAATTTAGTTATTTAAATAAAGTAAATATTAGAAGAAAAAAAAATAATTTAAGAATATTACATATTACAAACTTTAATGAAAGATTGGATGGAAGACTTTTTTTTAACACTGGTAGAAGAATTAATAATGGCTTTATAAGGCTGGGTCATAGTGTTTTAGGTTTTAGCGATAGGGACATTCAAAAATATTATAGAAACTTTAAAGACTTTAAAGGAGCAAAAATTTTAAATGAGAAACTCAGAAAAACTTGTTATAATTATAAACCTGATATTATCATGTTAGGACATGCAGACTTAATATCAGCAGAACAAATAGGAGAGCTAAGAGATGATTATCCAAATGTTAAATTTGGTCAATGGTTTTTAGATCCATTAAATAAAAAAGGACCAGATTACGAGAGAAATAAACAAAGAATATTAGATAAAATTGATCATCTCGACACGTCGTTTGTCACTACATGTCCAACAGCTTTAGATTTTTTACCTAAAAAAAGTGAGAGTTATTTTATACCCAATCCTAGTGATAATTCATTTGAAACGCTAAATAATTTTTCTAAACCTTGCAATGTTGATGTTTTTTTTGCCTTAAGTCATGGGGTTCATAGAGGTGTTCTTAAATCTGGAAAAACTGATGATAGAATTAATTTTTTAAAAGAATTAAAGCAAAAAACACCGGATGTAAAATTTGATATATATGGTATTGATAAAATTCAACCTATATGGGCAGATCATTATTTTAAAACAATTTCAAATGCCAAAATGGGATTAAATTTGAGTAGAGGAGAGGCTATAAAATATTATAGTAGTGATCGTATAACTCAAATTGTTGGAAACGGTTTGGTTTGTCTAATTGATGAAAAAACACAATATAGAGACTTTTTTGATAATTCTGAAATGGTTTTTTATAAGAATTTAAATGATTTATCGGAAAAAATTTTAAGAATTTCAAGAGATGAAAAGCTAAGAAAAAAAATAGCTAGAAAAGGAAAAAGTAAATATATGAAATATTTCAATTCATCTTTAGTTGCAGATTTTATTATTAATAAAACTTTAGGTTTAAATGATAAAAAAAAATATTTTTGGTATGACTAATGAAAGAAATTCTTATTTTTCGTACTGATAGAGTAGGTGACCTATTATTCTCTTTAATATTTATCAAAATAATAAAAAAAAATTTTCCTAATTGCCGAATAACTTTAATTACATCTCATAAAAATTATGAGTATGCAAATACTTTTAAAGAAATAGATAAAATTATACTTTTAAGGAATAATATTTTTTCAAAGATAAACCTTATATGTAAAATAAGAAAAAATTTTTATGATGCGATAATAGTACATGATGGAAAAGGAAGATCAAAATTTGTATCTTTTTTTTTAAGATCAAAAAAAAGAGTTATATGTATTACAAACTTAATTAACACACAAATTGATATAATCAAGAAAACTTGCCGAGAGCTTCAATTAAAATATGATGAAAATTGTTTAAATTTTTTAGATCAAAGAAATCACTCATCTGCAAAAATACCCTTTAATAATTATATACACTTACATTTTGATGAAAAATGGATTCATAATAAATATATAAGAAAATATACTAGTATAGAACCAACAAAAGATGATTTAATTAATTTCATTAAAAATCTAATTTCAAAAGATAAAAATATAATTATAACCACTGGAAAAAATGGATCTAATTTACTAGGTGAAATTAAAAATGATATAGATAGTGATAAAGTAAAAATTTTTGATAATCAAAGTTTATTAGAAATTGAAAATATTGTTTTTAATTCTGATCTATTAGTGACTTGCCATGGTTGGATAACACATATAGCTGGAGCTAAAAAAATTAAACAGATTGATATAATTGATAGTTCGTATCCTTATCATACATGGACGAGTCATTTAAGAAATTACAATTACTTAAATAGAAAAGAATTTAAAATTTTAGCATCAGAGATTTTAAATTTAATTTAAATTAGATGGTAAAAAAAAATAATTATTTTCAACAGATTTATCTTTTAATTTATTAATTGGTATTAAATTTTTTTCATTTGCAAAGAAACATTCATATCCTAAATTATTAATAAAATTTATTGTTTCTTCAACCGGTCTTTTACTGTGCCTCTTTTCAATTTCAACTAATAAGACTGGCTTATTTTTATTGAGGGTCTCTTTTGCCCCTTTTATTACTTCTAATTCATGGCCTTCGACATCAATTTTGATAAATCCAATATTTTTAATGTGAATATTATCTAATTTTTCCATTCTTACATTAACTTTTTTTGACTGGTTAAATTCATTGTTAGGATGAATTGAAGCAGCTCCTAATTGATAAAGTTCTTCAATATTATCTTTAAAAATTGAACCTGATCTTAAAGGCAATTTCAATATTGTTTCTCCTGAGGAATCAGACAGTGCCAAATTGTATAATTCAATATTTCTTATTATTTTTTTTAAATTTTTATCCAAATATGGAAATAATAGGGGATTCGGTTCAAAAGAATGCACGTGTTTAAAAAATTTTGAGAATTTATATGAATATACCCCTCTATAAACACCAATATCTAAAGCTACTTTTGATTTATCTCCAAATTGATCAATAAAAAAAAGTTCTTTTTCATAATCTTTATTAATAGCTCTAATTAATCTTTTTTTTAATAAATAACTATCAGCAAAGAAAATCTTTTTAAAAAAAAATTCTAAATCTTTAAATCTTAATTTCATATTTTTGAATTTTTATTTATAAAAACTAAATCTGAATTTACCCAATTAATTAGTTTATAGTTATTCTTAATTAATAGATTATATATTTTGCTTTTAAGAACGTAATTAAGGTTTTGATTTTGAGTCTCAATTTTTTTATTTTTGATATTAATTAGTTCGATAACAATACAATCAATTTTATATTTATTGAATTTAAAGTTCTTTAACGCATCATATTCATGATTTTCAATATCAATACTTAAAAAATTAATTTTTTTTTTTTTAAACGGTGAATTTTCTATAATTGAATTAAGAGTACTTGTTTCTTTTAAAATAATTTTCTTTGGTTTTGCTTTTCTTCTTTTTACTAAAAGATAGTCAACTGTATTAAGTGGTGACCTCTCATGATAGAAATAGTATTTTATAATTTTTTTTTTGTCACTTATTAAAGCATTAATATTAAAATCTTCTGGTCTAAATTTTTTAAATTCTTGTATTGATTTGGTATCAGAGTCTATATTGATTCCTCTCCAGCCTCTTTTTTTTAGTAAATAAGTGTTATTGTGCTTAATTGGATGGTTGCATCCTAAATCTAAGTAAATTCCATTTTTTAATTTAGTAAACATTCTATCGATGATCAAGTCAACACCACTGATAGAGTAAGAAGTCTTTGAATATTTATTATAATAAATTTTTTTTAATATTTTCACTGAATAATAATTTTAAGTTTAGATATCATTTATTTGTTAGTTTGTTTAATGCATTATTTTTAAATAAATCTGCTTCTTTTATGTATCTTCTCACCATATCTACAGATTTGTGACCGGTCATAGCCATTATATTTCTTTCGCTTGCGCCTAATTCGGCAGTAGTTGTTGCAAAACCAGATCTTAAGCTATGTCCTGCATATCTTTTATCATCAAGTCCTGCTACTTGTGCATGTTTTTTAATTATTAGTGCAACATTTTTATCTGATATTGGAAAAACAAGACTATTTCTGTTTTCAGTCATCCAATTTTTTAGATGATCAACTGGACAATATTCAATGTATTTAAAAGAGGGGATAGCTTTGACCATCCCTTCACCTGATTGATCTGATTTTGATTTTTTTACAAATATTTTTACACCTTCTTTAACAAATTCAACATCATCTCTAGTAATTGCAACTAGCTCAGACCTTCTAAATCCACCTGAAAAGCCAACTAAAATTACAGATTTATCTCTAAGTTTTTTAAATTCGCTTGTTGATGATTTGTTAATTACATTAATTAATGCTTTTAGATCATTAAACAATAATGGTTTTTTTGCTTTTTGATGAATGCCTATTTGTCTTTTAATACCTAGTAAGTTTTCAACAATTATTGGATGTTTAGTATCTAGATAATGACCTTTATATTTGTGCATGACATTTATTGATGCCAAACGCCTTTTCAAAGTACTAAATTTTGAATTTTTTGATAAATAAGTAAGATATAAAGAAACAATTTTAGGTTCCGTGGGCATGCTTTGCATACTGTGTTTAGAACAAAACAATGCAAAGTCGCTAAAATCAGATTTATAAGCTCTTATAGTGTTTTTAGCTTTTGAAAGCTTTAAATTGTCTAAAGTTTCTATTTCTAATTTTTTTATCTCAGTCGTTAAATCATTCATAATTTTCCGATAACCATTAATTATCGGAAATAATATATTAAGTGATTTTAGATGTCAATACGTATAATTTATAAAAATGATTAAATTTATTCTTCCCATAGCAGTATTTATAGCAGCTGTTTATGGAATCTCGTATTTTTGGACTAATTCAAGCTCAAAAGGACAAAAAATGATAGCATTTGGCTTGATAATAGCCCTTATATTGGGAATATCACTAACAATTTACCTAATTTTTGATTAATGAAGCTAAATGGCACTAAATTTCAGGTAAAAGTATGGGCTTATTTAAAAAAGATACCCCTAGGAAGCGTTAAAACCTATTCTCAGGTGGCTAAAGCCATAGGAAAACCTCTTGCTGTACGTGCTGTAGCAAATGCGATAGGAAAAAACCCATATGCACCCAAAATACCCTGCCATAGAGTGATTAGATCAGATGGATCACTTGGAGGATATTCTGGCAAAGGAGGTATTAAAACTAAGAGAATTTTGCTAAAAAAAGAGGGTATAATGCTCTAGAATTGTTATTTGACGGGCGATCTAGTCTATACTCCCCTATTTACCTCTATTTTTTATCCACACACTAATAAGTTGTACTCAATTAATCCAAATCGAAAAAAAATAGCTACGTATGGCCGTTTAAACGCTATATTCTTAAATTGCAAAGCTTCTAAAATTATTGGTAATTAAGAGTAATAATTAGTCTAAATTGCCCGTCAATATTGGTTTATAAGCCAACTACTTCTTAAAATCCGATAAATCAAATAAAAAACTATGTTATAAATTCGGGATTATAGAATTATAGTTGTTAAATTTTTCATATTTATCAATGTTTATTTAACTTTTTAAAACTATGGGTAAATACTATTGATATATATGTTAATAAAACACTTTAATAACTATACGTAAGTCACTGTTTTTATTGATTAAACATATTTATATATATTGATACTACGAGAACTAATTTTTAATGAATATAGTAATTTCATGGAAGCAAAAACTTCACACTTGCCTTCAGTTAAATTAACAGTAACAAACAGAGGTTTTTGGGATTGACCAAGAGATGAGATTATAGTTGTAACTAACCTATTGTGCTCCCCAACTTCCTTAAGTGGATCATTTAAAAAATAACAATCATAGGTGTTTTTAAAGTTTAGATCGAAAAAACTCTTTTTAATCAACTTAACATTATGGTTATTTTTAAAGATTTTTAAACAACTATTAAAAGCATCCTCAAACAACTCAACACCTAAATAGTCAATTTTCATTTTTTTATTAAAAAAATATAAAACCCTTCCATTACCACATCCGAGATCTACAAATGACCTAATGTTTTCCTTCTTAATTATGTCGTATATTTTATGTAAAAAATAATAGGGGCAAGGAATATTGTCAGTAGATTGATGATCTTTTCTGATGTTAAAACTGTTTCCTTTATAACCTAATAATATATGGATTAATTCATAAAAGAGAATATATATTAATGAAAACTTGTAGGAAATAATAAGATCGATAAATTTTTTCATGTTATATAATAGAAAATTAACAGTATAAATAATATAAAAAAATGAATTTAGTATATAATTTAGTGGATTTCTTTTTTATGAATAACAATGAAAAAGAGATTTTTAACTATATCAAGAAAGATAAGAAAAAAATTATTTTTGATGTTGGTAGTTTTAAAGGGAAATTTACAGAAAAAATATTAAAAATAGATAAAAATAGTGCAAATTCTAAATTTTATTTGTTTGATCCTAACCCTAATGGTTTGAAATATATAAAGAAACTTAAGAAAAATAATAAAAACATATATTACAATTGTATTGGTTTAGATAATAAAATTAAAAAAAAAATATTTCATTTAAATAGTTTTTTTGAAGCAAGTGGATCAAGTTTTCAAACTATACTGAAAAACGATAAGATGTGGAACACATCAAGAAAAAAGATACTAAATTTGTTTAATGTTTTTAATAAAGAAAAATTAAAAGAATTTGAGAGAATTGAGGTGAAAACAAATACAATAGATAATTTCTGCAAATCAAAAAAAATAAAAAATATTGATTTGTTGAAAATTGATGCAGAAGGTCATGAAGAATTTATTTTAAAAGGTTCAATTAACTTATTAAAAAAGAATTTAGTAAATATAATTTATGTAGAAGTTTTATCGAAAAAAAAAAGTTATGAGTTTAAAAAGAAAAAAATAATAAGTTTTTTAAATAATTTTGGATTTGAATTTATTAAAGAATATCCAATAAAATCTGTTAGTGTAATGAGCAATTTAAAGTCTTCAGATTTGCTATTTATAAACGAAAATTATAAAAGTGAATAAAATCAATTATCTACGAAAATATAAAGACTATTCAATATATGTATTTATTGGATTTTTCTTTATTATCTGTTTGTCTTTTTTAAAAGATTTTGGTGTTACATTAGACGATGAAATTTACTACTTAAATGGCCTAAATACCTACAATTATGTTAAAAATTTGCTTTTAAGTGTAACAAATTCAGAAATTAATGTTGATGCATATAGAAACCAATTAAAAGAATGGCCGATTATATTTGAATTTTTTTTAGTTTTTTTGTCTGAAGTTTTGGGAATTAAACCTATTAATAAAATTTATTTATTTTCTCATCAAATAAATTTCTTTATTTTTTGTCTTAGTCTAATTTTTTTTTATAAATTAATAAATAAAAGATATAATAATTTTCTCTTCTCATTTATTTCAATAATTTTCATCATTTTGTCACCACGAATATTTGGAGAGTCATTTTATAATTCAAGAGATATTTTTTTTATGTCATTATTTATTTTTTATATATATTCTGGATATATTTTTTTAGAAAAAAAAAATATTAAGAATATTATAATATTTGCTATTTTTACTGCCCTACTTTTAAATACAAAAATATTAGGCCTTATACCAATTTTATTATTTTTGTTTTTTTATACATATAATTTTCTCAATACTTCAAAAAAAATATCAAATGAAAAAAATATTATTTATTTATTTATTTTATGTACTGTAATTTCAATTTATGTACTTTGGCCATATCTCTGGAATAATCCAATATTAAACCTATATCTAGCTTTTAAAAATATTTTAGAAGTTCACGAAAATTTATTAGTGATAAATTTGTACTTTGGCAATTATATTCAATCCGACATCATGCCTTGGCATTATAGAATAGTGTGGTTTTTTATTACTACACCTTTAGTTATAATTCTTTTATTTTTAATAGGATCCATTTTTCAATGCTCCAAAATACCTAAAATCTTAAGTAAAACACTTAATAAGAATTATAATATGTATACCAGCCAATTTTACGATTTATATCTTTTTTTCTGCTTAATCTTTACCTTTTTGATAATTGCTGAATTAAATACATCAAAATTTGGGGGGTGGAGACACTTATACTTCTTATATCCTATAGTAATTTATTTTACTATTTTTGGTTTAAGTTTTTTAAAAGATAAATTTAATAAAAAACATTTTGTTATTATAAGCTTATTAATTTTTATAAATATGACTTATAATATATTATGGATGTTTAAAAATCATCCAAATCAATATTTATATTTTAACAATCTTAAGAAAAATTATTTTGTTAAAAATTTTGATCTAGATTGGTGGGGCTTATCTCATAAGTCAGTTTTAGATCATATTTTAAAAAATGATAATAGCGATAAAATTCACGTTTATGCAAAAGGATTTACTAGTTTGAGAAATACTTACCTATTTTTGTCTGAGGAAAATAAATCTAGAATCGTTCTTTCAGAAATAAACAAAGCTGATTATATAATTGATAATAAAATGAAAAGAGTACGCGACTACAAAGATTTAAACTATAAAGAATTTCTTAAATTCTATGTTGTAAAAGTAGACGATCAGCCAATAACTGAAGTGTATAAAAGAATTAACAAATTTTGATGGTAAAACTTATTTTATTAATATAATTAAAGTAAATGAGAGAATATACGATAAAAATTATTATCGCATTAGTTGCTGCGTATATATTATTCAAAATTACTATTGGATCCGTAATAAATACTTATGTTGCTAAAATAAAATCTATAAAAGATTACTCACAAAGATCTGAGATTAAGGAAAAAATTCTTACAGAAATGAAAAAAGGTACTGAAAAGGAGTATTTTTTTAATGAAAATGAAAGAGTTATTATCTCAAATTTTTTAAATAAAATAATTAACGAACTTGATTTAAAAGTTAACAGATAATTTTATTAACTTTTTCACAAATAATATCTATTTCTTTATTGGTTAAAGCTAAACCTGATGGCAAATAAAATCCATTTTTAGATAAATACTCTGAATTTGGAAATTTGAGGTTTTTTTTAAAAATTCCCTTTTTTAAAAGAATAGATTGCTTGTGCATAGGATAAAAAAAATTTCTTGTTTGTATATTGTTTTTCAATAATTTTTTCGTGATAAAATCTCTTTTATGTTTATAGTTTTTCCTTAACAAGATACCAAAAACCCAAAAGATATTTTCTGAATAAAAATTTTTTCTTTTTTGAATAATTATATTCTTATTTTTCTCTAATCTTTTAATATATCTTCTTCCTATTTCTTTTTTTCTTTTTACTATCCAATTAATATTTTTAAGTTGGCCCAACCCTATTGCGGCTTGAATATTTGTAAATCTATAATTCCAACCTATGTCATCGTGATTAAATCGATTTCCTTTTGTCCCAAAACATAAATTTCTTAAAGATTTACATTTTTCATAAATTTTTTTATCATTAGTGATTATCATCCCCCCTTCACCTGTTGTTATGTGTTTGTTTGCATAAAAACTAAAAGTACTAACTTTTCCAAAACTACCACATAGTTTACTTTTATATTTTTGCCCTATCATTTCAGCAGCATCTTCAATAATTATGATTTTTTTCTTATTAGCTATGTTAATAATTTTCTGCATATCAACAGGAAAACCATAAATATGAGTTATTATAATTGCTTTGGTTTTCTTATTGATCTTTTTAATAGTTTGATCTACGGACATGTTCCAATTATCGATATCGCTATCTACCAATACTGGTTTTAACCCTTGTTTGATCAAACACATGGCCGAAGATATAATTGTAAAAGTAGGTATTATAACTTCATCACCTTTTTTTAAATTGAGTGATTTAATAACTATTTCCAAGGCAGCTGTACCACTTGAAACAGCTACACCAAATTTCTTTTTATTAAATTTAGAAAAATTTTCTTCAAATTTTTTTACGTATGGTCCCTCAGAAGAAATCCATCCAGAAGATAATGCCTGATTAACGTATTTTTTTTCCTGCGAAAAAATTTTTGGAGTATTTACAGGAATAAATTTATTTTTTAATTTTGATTTTTGACTCATTAGTCTCATCGAATTTAATTTTATCTAGTTTAGTTATATATGGGCCTTGTTTGATCTCTAGCATTTGAACATCTCTTATTACTTTAAATCCGTGTGCTCCATGAACTAACATTATAATATCTTTTTCTCTTAAAAGCTTACTAAACAAGTAAATTTTTTTTTTATTATAAAAATCAACTCTAAGTACACCTTTTAAAATTAAAATAACTTCTGATGTGTGAAGTAATTTTCTTGTTTGTTTTTTATGTAAGTGTGGTTTGATTATGTGATTTTTTTTATGGTTCATATAACCAAATTGTTGAATGGCTTTATTATCTGTAAAAAATGAAATACCTCTTTTACTTCTGTATTTACCTCTCACAATTAGTGCAAAGAGTTTATTTTGATGTTTTATCTTTTCAATCATAATTTAGTTTCTACGAAATCTAGTTATTATTACTCTTAAAAAATAAAAAAAACCCAATATAAAAAAGCGAAATAAATTTGGTGATGTTGTTGTATTCCCATCTTCTTCGTCTTTTTTTTGCATATATGGAACTTCTTTAATTAAAAATCCCTTTTTAATTACAGAATATAAAAATTCGATGAAAAAGTCACCATGACCATATCCTAAAATAGATGTTTCATTTAGTACTTTTCTTTTCATTATAAAAATTGAACTTGTATAGTCTTTAATTTTGTTACTTAAAATTAATCTACAAAAAATGTTAATTAATTTACTACAAAAAACTCTTATGAATATTCTTTCATCAGACCCTCCTTCTACATATCTTGATAAAAGAATTAAATCATGGTTTTCTAAATGATCAATCATTTTCGGAAAAGACTCAGCCAATTCACCCATATTAGTATCAATCCATCCAATGTTTTCTCCTTGGGACTCGATTAAAGCTCTCTGGAAAGCCGATCCTAAACCCTTAGATTTAGATCTATTAATTATTTTTAATATACATTTAGTTTTTAAGCTTTGAATTATAGATAAGGTATTATCTGTTGATGAATCATTAACTACAATAATTTCTAAATCAGGAATAGATTTTTCCAAATTAAGAATGGTATTTTTGATATATTTTGCTTCGTTGAAAGTGCATAAAAGAATAGAATTTTTAATCATTATTTTTTTCAATTTTTAAATCATTCTCAACCATAATTTTGATTAGTTTTAATATATTTGTCTTTGGATTAAAGTTAAAATATTTTTTTGCTTTTTTGGTATCTGCAACTAATGTTTTGGTCTTATTTTTTCTGATCAATTTTTTATCAATTGATATATATTTTTTATAGTCAAGACCTACATGTTCGAATGCTTTTTGTGCGAAATATTTAATTGAATAAGCTTTACCTGAACCAATAACAAAATATTCTGGTCTTTTTAGTTGAGTTAGCTTATACGCAGCCTCAACATAATCTCTTGCGTAACCCCAATCAATTTTATTATTTATATCACCAAGATATAATTTTTTTTGTTTGTTTAAATAAATTCTAGCAACTGCTTTAGTTATTTTTCTTGTAACATACTCGGGTGTCCTTCTCTCCGACTCGTGATTAAAAAAAATCCCCCCGTAAATTCGGAGATTAAATACATTTTTATAAAATTCACATATATGAAATGCACTAGCTTTACTTAATGCATAGATACTTAATGGCGCAAACTTTTCGTTTTCATTTAACTTATTTTTTGAAATGTTTCCAAACATATTTGATGTAAATGGCTGAAAATATTTAATCTTTTTATTAGTGTTTTTTATAATCTCTAATATCTTTAAAACTGAGAAGGCAGTAACATCAAATGAGTAACTTGGTATTTGATAGCTCCATCTTACATGATCTTGATCTGCAAAATTATAAATTTCATCTGGCTTAATTTCTTTAATAATTTTTTCCATGGAAAAAATATCTAATATATCACCGTTAACTAATTTAAAATTTTTGTTTCTGATAAATTTCTCTAAATTTTTATAATTCCTGTTAGATGACTTTCTTATGAGTCCATAAATTAAAAAGTTTTTGTTAATTAAATACTCAGCTAACAAAGAGCCGTCTTGACCGGTGATACCTAAAATTAAAATCTTTTTTCTCATATTTAATTTATTATTCTCAATTTAGGAAAAGGTACAATGAATTTACCTCCCTTTTTTAACCAAGGCAATTCTCTTTTCTTAAATTCATTAATAAAACCCCATGGTGTCACTAAAAAGTAATCAGGGTTTAATTTTCTAGCTTCTGCTTCACTAATAATTTTAATACCTGTGCCTACAGTATATTTACCCCATTTTTCAGGACTTCTCTCAGCAGCAAAAGGAATTATTTTTGAATTAAGATTATAATATTGTAATAATGTGTTTCCTTTCGTAGAGGCTCCATATAAATAAACTTTTTTTTTCTTTTTAATTTGATTAGATATAAATTTGTTCATTTTAATTCTGTTAAGTTTTGATCTTTTAACAAATTTTTTCATCATAGACTCAATATTTTCTTTTTTTAATTTAATACTTCCTTTTAATAATTTTCTACAATAAATTCTATAACTACCACCATTAATTTCATTTTCTTCTATTTTAAAAATTTCTAAACCATTATTTTCAAAAAGATATTTTAAAGATTTCAGTGAATAAAACTCAATATGCTCATGACATATATTTCCAATATCATTTTTTTCAATCATAGATTTTAAACACATTAATTGAGCAATAAAAATACCATCGTCATGAAGTGAAAGAGCTGCATCTTTAATAAATTTATTTGGATCTTCTAAATCATAAAACATTCCAATCGCTGTAATTATTTTTGGTTTTGCTAAATTATTTTTTCTTAGTATTTTAATTAAATTTTCATAAGACCAAAAATTATCTATTACGTGCTTACAATTTTTTTTGAGACTTTTTGTTAGATTTTTAGCAGGTTCACATCCAATGGTTGTAAAATTTTTTTTATAATATTTAAGTAAAGTTCCATCATTTGCTCCAATATCTAGAACAGTATCTTTCTTCTTAAGTTTTATATGTTTCAAACTAGATAAATATAATTCCCTCAGCCCGTCTCTCATAGTTTTAGTAACACCAGATTTATACCAGTAGAATCTTCTGTACATTAATTCTTGTGGAGCTATGTGAGAAAGTTGTATTAAAGTACATTTTTTACAATATAATAAATTTAAAGGACACTTAATATTACCTTGCGTAATATTTTTTTTTGAGACAAAATTACTTACATAGAAATTACCAAGATAAAAAATCTGCTTTAATTTTTTATTTGAACAAAGCAAGCATTTTGTAACTTTTTTATTTTTAAGCTTTTTAAACATAGTTTAACTTATACAAAATATTTTAACGAAATATACACTACAATAGGTATTGTGAAAAATGACATTACAGTAGAAGTAACGATAACACTAGCTACACTATCAACCACCATTTTCTCTGAATACATTGATCCTACTAAATAGGTTAAAACTGCGCTTGGCATACATGATTGAATTAGAAGAACGCCAGCTGCAAAACCATTTAAATTAAGAAATTTAATTAACGCAAAACCGATTAGGGGCCCAATTATTACTCTAACTGCTCCTAAAATAGATGCATGTGTCCAAGAAACCACCTTTAATCTTGATAAGGCAATACCTAAGGACATTAGAACTAAAAATATAGTAGCATATGTTAGTAAAAACGTAGTATTTTCTAAATATCCAGGAACATCCCATTCAAAATATAAAAATATGACTGAAACGATTATTCCGTAAATTGGCATATTCTTAATTAATATTTCTAATGAAAAACTTTTTTTTGCTAACAAAACTCCGAGTGTAAAGTGAAGAAGAATAATTACTGATGCAATTGCAGATGCTATACCTAGTCCAGCAGTACCATACGCAAACAAGCAAATAGGAATTCCCATATTTCCTGTATTAGGTAAAATTAATGGAGGTAATTCGCTTATAAAATCTTTTTTTAATAAGAGCAGAAACAGAATACCTGTTAAGGAAAAACCTCCAATTATAATTAATGCATAGATGAAATATTCAGTAAAAACACTTAAGGTTACTCCGGTAGTTGTTATCGTGTAAAAAATCATTGCAGGTGTACCTACGTTACCTGCAAATGTAGTTATGAAATCTGTGTTTATTTCTGGATTTTTTCTTCCAAGGTAGTATCCTACCCCTATAATAAAAAAAACAGGGGCAATTACGTCAATGAGTTTTAGGTAGAGCTCCATTAAGCTCTTACATCAGATTTCCTAGGTTTTCTCAACTTATTTTTAAAATTAATAGCTTCTTCAAATTCCATTAAACGTTTATG
>MDSV01102978.1_pt1 | contig 19566 bp, 21 predicted proteins | sample 810851 | NCBI WGS metagenome assembly MDSV01 (sample SAMN05326640, study PRJNA326480) | marine metagenome | isolation source: seawater | place: Atlantic Ocean: North East | collected 2012 | reverse complement strand
GAAAATATATTATTTAATGAGATAATAATGTTTAAAAAAAACAAAAATATTTTTCCATTATATTATTTAAATAATTACCGAGATTATCCAAAAAAAAATACAATGGATAGAGTAATAGATGAAGTTCTATTTTGTTTAAAAAAAGAGTATTTAAATTATAAAAAGTATAAAAATGATAAAAATTGTCTTTTCATTGAAAATGAAGATTTTGCAGTAAACTCAGATAAAAATATTTCTGAAATATGTAAATTTTTAAAAACAAAAAGAAGTAATTTTACCAAGAAAATAATGAAAAGAGAAAACTGTCCAAGAAAAATTGACCCTGAAGTTTATCAAGAAAAACTAAAAAAAATTAAATTTTTATCCACAAAAAAATCTTTTCAGAAATTGTTAGATTTTGAAAAAGTTTTTCAAAAAAGAAAAACGGATACTTTGAATAAATAAAATGTTTAATTCTAAAGCTGAAACTTTAAATTCTTTAGATAAAAAGATTAAATTAAGCAAGGTACCAAAATCTTATTTTTTTTCTGCTTTAACTTGGAAAAAAGATAAAAAAAATATTATCAAAGAAATCCAAAAAAATTTTAACGGAAAAATAGTAATAAGATCTTCAGCTGCTGATGAGGATGGAATTTCTAGCTCTAATGCAGGGAAATATATATCATTTTTAAATATAAATTCTAAAAAAACTTCAAGTATTAGTAAGAAAATTGACCTTGTCGTTAAAAGTTACAAAAAAATTTCACTAAAAAAATCTCAAGTATTAATTCAAAAAATGATTAGTTCAATTAATTGCTCAGGTGTAGTGTTTAATAGAGACTTAAATACTGCAGCTAATTATTACGTTATTAACTATGATGATATAAGCGGCAAGTCAGATACAGTCACATCTGGTAGTACATTAAATTCAAACAGACTTTTATTTGTTTTAAAAAAAAAATTAACTGATGTTAAATCTAAAAGATTTTTAAAACTTTTAAAAGCAATACAAGAAATAGAGAAGATTTATCAAGAAACACCTTTAGATATTGAATTTATCATCAACAAGAAATTAGAAATTTATGTTCTTCAAGTACGACCGTTGGTATTAATAAAAAAAGTTTCAAAAAAATTAGATAATAAAATAAATTTTAGACTTGAGAATTTAAAAAAAAAAATTGAAAAGAAATTTAGAAAATGGAAAACAGTTTATGGACAAATGCCAGATTGGAATCCAGCTGAAATTATAGGACAAAATCCTTATCCATTATTATCATCATTTTATAAAACTTTGGTACTAGACTCAGCTTGGACAAAAGCGCGAACTATAATGGGTTATAGTGACAGATTTAAAGAAAAAAATTTAATGTTACTTTTTTTAGGTCAATCTTTTATTGATGTTAGAAAAAGTTTTATTTCATTTATTCCTAAAGGTGTTCCGGTTAATTTAGAAAAAAAACTTGTAAATTTTTATGTTTCAAATTTGAAATTAAATCCATCGTTACATGACAAGATCGAATTTGACATTGCAATAAATTGTTTTATTTTTGATTTCGAAAAAAGAATAAAAGAACTATGCCCTAATTTGTTAACTAAAAAAGAAATTCAAATTCTAAAAAAAAATTATCATGAAATCTTAAATAAAAATTTATTATTTAAGGGTTATGGCTCTATTGACCATAATTTAAAAAAAATTGAGAAATTAAATCAAAATTATAATGATTTAAAAAAAGAAAAAGATTTAAAAAAAATATTAAACTTTACTATTAATTTTGGAATAATTCCCTTTTCAATACTAGCTAGGCATGCTTTTATTGCTGAAAATTTGTTAAGATCCCTTGTTCGTCTTAATATTATAAATTACGAGGATGTTGAAAATTTTAAATTTAATCTAGAAACAATAACATCTAAGTTTATTTATGATTGTGATTTACTCGCAAAAAATTTGCTTAGTTTTAACAAATTTAAAAGGATTTATGGTCATTTGAGACCCGGTACCTATGATATTAACTCAAAAAATTATTCATCATTTAAAAAAGATTTTTTTGCAAGAAAAAATTCAGAAATTAAAAATAAAAAAAAATTTAGACTGAATAAAATAAAAGTAAAAAAAATTAAAAAAATTTTAAAATCAAATAAAATTAAATTGAATTTTTCTCAGTTTTTACTTTATTTAAAAAAAGGTTTTGAGAGTCGTGAATATAGCAAATTTATTTTTACAAAAAATGTTGACTTAATCCTAAAAAAAATTGCACAGCTGGCTAAATCAAAGAAACTTTCGAAAAAGCAAATTTCGTTTTTAACAATTGATGACCTTATACATCATAAATTTAACAAATTATCAAAAAATAAAATCTTAAATAGAATAAAAAAACAAGAGAACGATTACAAAATTAACTGTAATATAAAATTACCGTTACTTTTAATTGACTCAAAAGGTGTAGATGTTATTCCATTTCAAGTATCTTCACCAAACTTTATTGGAAATAAAAAAATAATATCAAAAGCCATTTACATTGATAATAATTTCAATTTAAAAAAAATAGATGTTAGTAAAAAAATAGTTTTAATTGAAAATGCTGATCCAGGTTTTGACTGGTTATTTAACTTTAACATTAAGGGATTAATAACTAAATTTGGTGGTGCTAACTCACATATGTCAATTAGATGTAATGAATTAAAAATACCTGCAGCGATTGGAGTTGGCGAAAAAATCTTTGAAGATATCAGAAATAATCAACAGCTTATACTTAACTGTGCATTAAAAAAAATTGAGGTAAATTAATTATTTTTAAAATGATAAACCAATATAGAAAAAATATAAATTTATTAATAAAAAAAAAATATAGAGAAGCTGATTATCACGATAGATATTTTATGAGAGATTTTTATAATTATAGAAATTCTTTTAAAGAGGAAATAAAAAAAAAATTATTTAATAAAAATTTGGATAAAAGAGACACCACATATTTTGAATTGAAAAATTCTTTTGAAAAAAAAAATTATAATCAAAGAAGAATTGAAATATATTATAAAAAATTTGAAGTTAACTCTAAATTGAGGAAAAGATATAATAAAAATTTAAGGGTTTTGATGAAAGAAGAAACCTTCTTTCAATCTTACATTTATTTAGGACTATTAATAATAAGATTAAACAGAATTGATATTTTTCAAAAATTAAACATTATATTGAAGATTGTAGACAAGCTTTCTGTAAGTAAAAAAAAATATAAATATTATAATTACTCATTATTATTAAAGCTATTGCTAATTGAGGAAAAATTAATAAAAAAAATACTTAAATCATGAATAAATCTCTTTCAATTATTATTAGTAATAATCTTAGGTCACTTGAATATTTGAATGTGTTCAAAAAATTAAGAAGAGAACCTAAAAAAATTATTTATATTAACGATAATAGAAATTCTTCGTTAAAAAAAAAAATAATGGGAATTCTTAATAAAAATCAAATTTTTAAAAATAAAAAAATATTTTTTAGTCAAAATTTTAATGAAAAAATTATTAAATATTTATTAAAAGAAAAAGAAAAAAATTTTATTTTATCTTTACCTCATGGTGAAATTATTAGAAATAGACAGTTGTTAATAAAAAAAAAATTAATTCATTTTCATCCAGGTAGACTACCTCTTTTCAGAGGTGCAACCTCAATTTATTACAGTTTATTGAGAAAAACAGAGATCTGTTGTAGTACTATAATAATGTCACCCAAAATTGATGGAGGAGATGTGTTATTTTGCAAAAAATTTCCTTTCCCTAAAAACCCAAAAGATATTGATAGAAAATATGATATTAAAATTAGAAAAATTTGCTTAGAATATTTATTAAAAAACTTTAATAAGCTAAAATCTAAACCTCAAAAAAACATAAAAAAATTGCATTATTATCTTGCACACCCAGTGATTAGAAAATTGGCTTTGATAAAAATGAGAGTTAAATAATTTAAGTATTAAGTTGAAATTTTAGTTAAAAAATTCATTTAGAGGCTTATCCAAATTAGCAAACTTAAGTTTCATCTGCTCATATCCTTTAGATGTGCTAAATGTTCTTTTGACCATATGCTCAATTTTTGCAGGATCTAATTTGGAATAATTTTTATCTAAAATAGCATATTGAGCATCAGAGTGCTCTAAATCTGCACCTTGGTGCGCAATAAAGATTTCTAACTCCTCATCAGTGAATCCTCTTTTTTTATATTCTACTTCAAACATTTTAGAAACATCTGGATACCAGCCTTCTATAGCACAATGACAAGCCATTATTTCCCAAAGATTTGCCTCTTTACAAATGTTTACCCACTCGTCATTTATTTTTTGTAATTCATCATTTTTTTTGGGAAATTTTCCTCTTTTAACATCAGTGCCAACGAACAGCTTAAATCTCATGTCCAAATGATCTATATGATCATGAGTTTCACCTTCATCATCAATTACCTCAGTCATTAATTCTAGATCCTCATTTTTTATTAATCCTTGTTTTAAACCATCATCTAATTTTTTTTTGTAAATATCTTGAATCCTTTGTCTTGTATCTAATGCACGGTATAACTCTACAATTTCACTTCTTAATATTTCTTCTCTTTGAAATTTTCCAGATGTAAGTTCACTCATAAATGCCATTTCATTTATTTTTGGATGTAAAGAAGTTAATAGTTGTTTAGATTTCATAGAAAAACTGTATATTAATTAATAAAATCAATGTCAACAAAAAGTAATAATTCTACTCTAAGTGTGACAAAATTAAACCATTTTTAAGATGTATTATACCAATTTCAATTAAAACTCAATGAATTTTTGTTGAAAATTAAACTATGAAAAATTTGATAATTAATCCAGATGTTTCATTTGATAAAGAAAGAGACGAGGTTAACGATAAAATTGATCATGCTTTAATTAATTGGTTAATTAAAAATTCTTACAATCCAATAATTATTTCAAATAAAACTTTGATACTTTCAAAAAAAAAAATAAATCTATTTTTACATACACTGAAAATAAGAGGAATATTACTTACTGGAGGGAGTTATAAAAAGAATAGTATTCGTTATAAATTTCAAAATTTTTTAATTGATTATGCTTTAAAAAATAGCCTACCTGTTCTGGGTATATGTCAAGGAATGCAATTAATTGGTGTTAGGTTTGGAAGTAAATTAAAAAAAGTAAAAAATCATGTTAGAACAACACATAATTTGATTAATTTTAGTAAAGAAAGATTTCCAATAAGATGTAATAGTTATCACAATTATTCACTTAAAAATTGTCCAAAAAATTTTTATATTACGACTAGGGCATCAGATGGAAATATAGAGTCAATCAAACATAAAAATTTACCTTGGGAAGCTTGGATGTGGCATCCTGAAAGGGATAAAGAAATAGATAAAATTAATAATCATAGATTAAAAAAAATTTTTAAATAAATGAAAAAAGAAGAAATTTACAAAATTAATACATCTAAATTATGGAATAATTATAAATACGTAAAAAAATATGACGATTTTAAGTATACAAATAAAGACGGAAATACTTATTACATGAACTCAAGACGAGATGGTGTATTGAGATATTTGGAGGATTTAAATTTAAAAAATAATAAGACCATACTTGAGTTAGGTTTTGGAGCAGGACAAAACGCAAAATATTTTATTAAAAATTGTAAAAAATTTTATGGAATAGATATTTCTTCACCCCTCGCAAAATTTGCTAGAAAAAATAATAGAAGTGCTGTTAAAAAAGGCAAAGCTAAATTTATAGTTGGCTCGATGGATAAAAAATTTGCAATTAAATCCGACTCTGTTGATGTAATAATAATTGTAGGGGCTTTACAATATGTAATAAATCCAAATTTTTGTTTGAAGGAATGTAAAAGAGTATTAAAAAAAAATGGACATTTGATAATAGCACAAACAAACACATTTCAAATTAATGAAATGATTCACCCAAGAAAGTTTTTAATTAACTTTGTTAAATTTTTGATCGATGAACATCATCAATATTCCCATTCTGATACAATTCGTTCTTTATTTTTAGAAACTAAACTTAAAAGATATTTTAAAAAATATAAAAAATCATGGTGGATAAATAGTTGGCTTTTTACTTATGGCTGGAATGATGTTTGGAAGTTTGAAACAAATAGAAGATTATTGTCATACGGAAGATTAAATAATATTCTTAAAAAAAATGATTTTTTAGTCAAAAAATCATGTGGATTTCCTTTTTTTTATAATAATAAAAATATTTTTACAAAAATAATATTACCAGCTTTTGATACAATTTTAATGCTACTGAACAAAATATTTATTTTTTCTTTTTTTTTAAAATATGTAGCTGGAAGTAACATATTTCTCTGCAAAAAGAGGATTAGAGTTTAATGATTCAGGGTATAATTTTAGCTGCTGGAAGAGGTTCAAGATTAGGACATTTAACAGAAAATAAACCAAAGTCTTTTAATAAATCTGGAAATAAAAGATATATAGATATAATCATAGATAATTTTATCAATAATAAAATAAACAAACTAAATATTGTTGTAGGTTATAAAAAAAATTTATTTAAAAATTTCCCTTTTAAAAAAGTTCATAATCCAAAATGGAACTCAAGTAATATTTTTTACTCTTTAAGTAGAGCAGATAAAATACTGAAATTAGATACTTGTATAATTTCTTATGCAGATATTATTTATGATCAGGAAGCAATTGAACTGTTAATTAAAACAAAAGGAGATATAGTTATACTTAATAATACAAATTGGAAAAAAGTTTGGAAACTAAGGTTTAAAAATCCCTTGGATGACTTGGAAACTTTCAAAGTTTCAAAAAAAAAAAATATTAAGTACTTAATTGATATTGGGGGTAGGCCAAAATTGATTTCTTCAATTAAAGGTCAGTTTGCCGGTCTTTTTAAAATTACACCTCGTGGATGGAAAATGATTTCTAAGTATATTAAAGTAAATAAAGTTGATATAATGAAATTAGATATTACTTCTTTTTTTTCACAACTAATAAAAAAAAATAAAAAAATTATAAGAGTTGTAGATTATAAGAAAAGTTGGTTTGAGATTGATACATTGAGTGATTATAAAAATTATAAAATTTATAAGAGAAAAATTAAAAGAAGTAAATTATGAAAATTTTTTTAACTGGTTCTGAGGGATTTATCGGTTCTCATCTCGCTGAAAAAATTGTTAAACATGGTCATGATTTAACTTGTTTAGTTTTTTATAATTCATTTAATTCTTGGGGTTGGCTAGATACTATTGATGATAAGATAAAAAAAAATATTAATGTTGTTACTGGAGATGTGCGCGATGAGTATCTTTTAAAACAATTAATTAAAAAAAATACTGATGTTGTAATTAATTTAGCAGCTTTAATTGGAATTCCTTATTCATATAGAGCGCCAAAATCTTATTTTGAGACTAACTCAATAGGTCTAATGAATATTTTAAATTCTTCATTGAACTCAAATGTAAAAAAAATAATTCATACTTCGACCAGTGAAGTTTATGGAACACCTAATTATATCCCAATTGATGAAAAACATTTGGTTTCAGCTCAGTCTCCTTATGCAGCTAGCAAAATTGCTGCTGACCAAATTGCTCTATCTTATAATAAATCATTCGACTGTCCTGTAACTATTTTAAGACCTTTTAATACATTTGGACCTAGACAATCACTTAGAGCGGTAATTCCTACTATAATTACTCAAGTTTTATCTAATAAATCTGTTAAACTTGGATCACTCTATCCAACAAGAGACCTGACATACATTGAAGACACTACAGATGCCTTTTTAGCTACATTAAACAAAAAAAAAGATATAGGTGAGATTATAAATATTGGTAGCGGTTTTGAAATATCAATTAAAGAATTAGTTTCAAAAATCTCACATATTTTGGGTTGTAAAATAAATATTCAAAAAGACAAAAAAAGAACAAGGCCAAAAAAAAGTGAAGTGGATAGACTGTATGCAAATAACAGAAAAGCAAAAAAAATTTTAAGTTGGTCTCCAAAATATTCAAAAACTAATTTTGAAAAAGGCTTAATAAAGACAATAGAATGGTTTTCAAACAAAGAAAATATAAATCAATATAAAATAAATATTTTTAACGATTAATTAAGATTTATGAAAAAGATTATCTTAATAGGTGCTGGAGGACATGCAGAATCATGTTTAGATGTAATTAAATTGACAAAAAAATTTAAAATTTTAGGTTTTATTGACAAGAATAAAAACAGAAATATTTTAAATTATAAAGTTTTTGGAGACGAAACTTATTTAAAAAATATTAAAAAAAAATCGTTTGGTCTACATATTAGTTTAGGATTTATCAAATCTCCTAACAAAAGAGTGAAAATATTTAATGACTTTAGAAAATTAAAATTTAGTTTTCCTGTAATAATTTCACCACAAGCACAAGTTTCAAAAAATTCAGATATTTTAGATGGTACAATTATTCATCATAATGCAGTAATTAATTTTGGTGCAAAGATTGGTTATAACAATATTATTAATACTTCAGCAATAGTTGAGCATGGGGCAAGAATTGAGGATCATTGTCATATATCCACAAGAGCAGTTGTTAATGGAGGAGTGCTTGTTAAGGAAAATACATTCATAGGAAGTGGAGCAATAATAAGAGAAGGTTTAAAAATAGGTAAAAACTGTTTTATAGGGATGGGAAAAATTGTGACTAAAGATCTCAAGGATAACAGTATTTTAAAATGAAAATTAGAAATAAAATTTTTGTAATTGCTGAAGCAGGAGTAAATCATAATGGTTCCGTAGCTAATGCTTTAAAAATGATAGATTTGGCCTCTAAAGCTGGTGCAGATTTTATTAAGTTTCAAACATTTGATCCTGAATCATTAGCAAATGCAAATTTAGGATTGGCAAAATATCAAAGAGAAAATTTAAAACAAAATGATCATTTAAAAATGTTAAAAAAACTAGCTCTTTCAGAAAAAAATTTTAAAAAAATTTTTCACAGATGTAGAAAAAAAAAAATTCGTTTTTTATCAAGTCCGTTTGACATTAAAAGTATTAAGATTTTAAAAAAATTAAAAATTAATATATTTAAAATTCCATCTGGGCAGATTGATGATGTCCCTTATCTTGAAAATCTTGGATCTTTAAATAAAAAAATATTTTTGTCTACTGGCATGTCTGATCTTTTAGATATTAGAAAAGCTATAGATATTTTGGTTAAGAACGGAACATCAAAAAAAAATATTGAAATTTTACATTGTGTTTCTCAATATCCTGCAAAAAATGAAAATTTAAATTTAAAATCAATTCCATTTATAAGGGATAAACTAAAATTACCAGTAGGTTTTTCTGATCATTCGATTGGATTTGATGCTGCATTACTGGCAATAGGATTGGGAGCTAGAGTTATAGAAAAACATTTTACTCTAAATAAAAATCAAATAGGACCAGATCATAAATCAAGTTTAACCAAAAATGAATTAATTGAATTTATTAATAAAATAAGAGAAGCTGAAAAATCACTTGGAGATTATTTAAAGAAACCCCACAAGCAGGAATTAATAAATTTAAAGTATATTAGAAAAAAAATTGTTGCAAAAAAAGAAATTTCAGCAGGTGATAAATTTACAAGCAAAAATTTAATTACAAAAAGGTCAGCGAATGGATTACCTGCTTCATATTGGAAACAAATTCTAGGAAAAAAATCCAAAAGAAAATATAAGTATAATCAAGGAATAGTAGTTTGATGAAAATATGCACAGTAACTGGATCAAGAGCTGAGTTTTTTATTCTTAAAAATTTAATTTATAAAATACAAAAAAATAAAAAATTACATCACAATTTATTAGTGACAGGATCACATAACTCAAAATTTTTTGGAAAAACAATAAATGATATAAAAAAAGATAAGATTATAATTTCGAGCATAATTGACTTAAATATTAAAGGTGATAAAGCCCGTGACATTACAAAATACTTTTCAACAGGGATTAAAAAATTTTCAAAAAAATTTTTTGATTTAAAACCTGATATTATTTTAGTTTTAGGTGATAGATATGAAATTTTTTCAGCAGTAATCTCAGCATATTTGAACAATATACCTATTTGTCATATTTATGGGGGAGAAACAACCGAGGGCTCTTTGGATGAAGGTATCAGACACTCAATTACAAAACTCTCAAATATTCATTTTGTATCAACAAATAAATATTTTGATAGAGTCAAACAATTAGGTGAAAATCCAAGCTCTATATTTAATGTTGGTTCAATGGGTGTAGAGTCAATTAAAAAACATAAAATAGTAAAGAAAAAACATTTAGAAGAATTGCTTAGTCTTAAATTTGATCAAAAAAATATTTTAATGACATTTCATCCAGAAACCACAAAGAGTAAAAATGAAAATATTAAAAACTTAAAAAAATGTTTAAATTGTTTAAAAAAATTAAAAAATACCTCGGTAATAATTACTATGCCAGGTGCAGATCATCATTATAAAATTATTTATTCAACTTTAGAAAAATTTTCAAAAAAATATAAAAACGTCTATCTATTTAAATCTTTAGGTCATGATTATTATTTTTCAATTTGTAGAATTGTTGATTTAATGATCGGCAATTCCTCAAGTGGAATTATAGAAATGCCATCATTTAACAAACCAACTATTAATCTTGGGAACAGACAATTAGGTAGAATTCAAGCCAAGTCAGTATTAAATGTTAATTTTAAAGAAAATAAAATTTCTATTGCTATCAAGAAAGCTTTTTCAACAAAGTTTATCAAATCAATATCAAAAATTAATAATCCCTATGAAAAAAATAATAGTTCAGATAAAATACTCAAAGTATTAAGTACAATTAATCTTAAAAAATTAAAAACTAAAAAATTTTTTGATTACAAAAATTTATGAGTAAAAATTTAGATTTATATTTTATAGGTATTGAAAACTCTATAAAAGAGTCAATGATAAAGATAAAAAAAAATGGAACAAGGACTCTTTTAGTTGTAAAAAAAAATAAATTTCTACTTGGCACTTTATCTGAGGGAGATATACATTCTGCTTTAATTAAAGATTATAGTCTTAAGTCTAGCATAAAATCCATTTATAATAAAAATCCAAAAAAAATTTTTTCTGAAAATTTTAATACCAACAGAGTAAGAAAAATGTTTTTAGATAAGCAAATTGGCATAATACCTTTGGTTGATACAAAGAATTTAGTGAAGAAAATAATTTCTTGGGAAGATATTTTTGGATCTAAAAAAAATTATTCTGAGTTAAGAAAGGTTGAAGTTGTAATAATGGCTGGTGGAAAAGGAGAACGTTTGAAACCATATACTTCAGTCTTACCCAAACCATTAGTTCCCATAAACAATAAACCAATGCTCGAGCACATTATTTCAAATTTTAAATTATTTAATTTTCATAATTTTCACCTAGTACTTAATCACCAAGCAAATTTAATAAAATCATATTTTAATAACAGTGATCAGAATTATAAAATTAATTTTGTTACAGAGCCAAAACCTTTAGGTACAGTTGGAGGAATTAGGCATGTTAAAAATATTAAATCAAATAATTTTTTATTATCTAATTGTGATACTTTGTTTAAAATAGATTACATAGAACTTTATAATTATCATCAAACTAACAATAATTTTTTAACGTTAGTAGTTTCAAAAGTTCATCATGAGTTTTCTTATGGATTTTGTAAAGTTACAAAGAAAAGATTAATTTCAATTAAAGAAAAACCAAAACTTGACTTTATTGCTAATACAGGACTTTATGTGATGAAAAAAGAAGTTTTAAAATTAATTCCCAAAAATAAAAAATTTGATTTAACAGATTTAATTAATAAATGTCTTGTTTTAAAAAAAAAAATTGGTGTATACGAAATACAAAGTAATTCTTGGACTGATTTAGGTAAATTATCAGATTTTAGTAAAGCTTTTAAAGATTTTAATTAAATTACGATGTCTAATTTATGTGTTATTTGTGCAAGAGGAGGTTCGCAAGGCATTAAAAATAAAGCCTTAGTTAAAATAAATGGCAAACCTCTTATTTCATTTACTATTGATCAAGCAATAAAATCTAAAATATTTAGTGAAGTAATTGTTTCTACTGACTCAGTTAAAATCCAAAAAGTTGCAAAATTTTATGGTGCTAAAAGTTGGTTTTTGAGACCAAAAAATATTTCTAGTAGTAACTCTTCCAAATTATTAGCTATACGTCATGCATTACTAGAGTCAGAAAAATTTTTTAAAAAAAAATTTAATATATGTTTTGATCTTGACGTTACATCTCCATTAAGAAATATAAATGATATAAAAAAAGCCCTTTATAAATTTAAGAATGGAAATTATTCAAATCTAATTTCAGCATGTGAAGCTAAAAAAAATCCTTATTTTAATCTAGTAGAAAAAAAGAAAAACATCTTTGTTATTTCAAAAAAAACTAGTAAAATCTTCTTTTCAAGACAAAAATCACCAAAAGTTTTTGAAATGAATGCTTCAATCTATATTTTTGATAGAAATTTTTTAATTAATAAAAGCAAGTTAATTGGCAAAAGAACTTCAGTCTTTTTAATGCCAAGAGAAAGATCTATTGATATTGACGATAAATTTGATTTAAGTCTAGTTAAATATTTATTAAGAAAATGAAAAAAAATAAATTAGGAAAATTTAATTTTAAATATAAAAAAGTATTTATTGTAGGTGGTTCAGGGCTAATAGGAAGTGAAATAATAAAGCTTTTATTGGAAAATCATGCATCAGTTATTAATTTAGATATTGTTGATAAAAAAAAAGGTTTAGCAAAAAAATATTTAAAAAATTATCATTATCAAAATTTTGATGCTTCTGATTTAGAAAATCTAGATAATGAAATGGACTTAATTTTAAAAAAATTTGGATGTCCTAATGTTTTTATTAACAGTTCTTATCCTGTATCAGCTAATTGGAATTTAAGTTCTTTCAAAAAAAATAAATTTTCTATCTTAAGGAAAAATGTTGATATTCATCAGAATTCATTTTGTTGGTCAGCACATAAAATATGTAAAAAAATGAAAGAAAAAAAAATTCTTGGTTCAATTGTTTTGTTAAACTCAATTTATGGTTTTTTAGGGCAAAATCTGTCTATATATAAAAAAACGAATATTGAAGAAAATATGAATTACTCAATAATTAAAGGTGGAATTTTAAATTTTTCCAGACAATTAGCTTCTTATTATGGACCAAGTGGTATTAGAATTAATTCAATTTGTTCTGGTGGCGTTAAAGGTCACGTAAAAGGTATTACTAAAAAACAAGATAAAAACTTTGTTAAAAATTATTCTAAAAATTGTCCAATGGGAAGATTAGCATTACCAGATGAAGTTGCACATTCTGTTTTATTTTTAGCATCTGATGCTTCTTCTTATATTACAGGCACTTCTCTAGTAGTTGATGGGGGGTGGTCTGCAATTTGATGTTTTGGTGTAAAAATTGTTTAAATACTTCTACTAGGCCAAGAATTACTTTTGATAAAAATGGCTTATGCAATGCTTGTCAGTGGATTGATGAGAAAAAAAAAATAAATTGGAAAAGTAGACAATCTGTTTTAAAAAAAATTTTCTCAAAAAAAAAAGATAATTACGATTGCATAGTTCCAGTAAGTGGAGGAAAAGATGGATCATACGTTGCTTATACTTTGAAGAAAAAATTTAATATTAATCCTCTATGCGTAACAATAAGGCCACCCTTGGAGCTTGAACTTGGAAATAAAAATTTAATAAATTTTATAAATGCAGGATTTGATCATATTCATGTTAGTCCCAATAATAAAGTTATGAAGGACTTAAATAAAATAGGTTTTCAAGATAAAGGTTTTCCTTATTATGGTTGGTTAATTTCAATTTTTACCTCGGTATTAAAAATTGCAGTTTCAATGAATATAGACTTAATTGTTTATGCTGAAGATGGTGAAGTTGAGTATGGTGGATCAAATGCTTCAAAAGATAAGCCTTTTTTTGATGCGTTATATGCTAAAAAAATATATTTTGAAGGAGGTTATGACAAAGTTTTAAAAAAAATTAAGGCAAAAGAGTCAGAGAAAGCTTTCTTTAAGTTTCCAGAAAATGAGAAGTTAAAAAAGATAAAACTTACCCACTGGTCATATTTTGAAAATTGGGACCCATATAGGAATTACTTAGTGGCAAAAAAATATTGTGGTTTGAATGAACACACAGAGACAAATGCTAGTACGTTTACTAATTTTGCTCAAAATGACCAAGCACTCTATGTTTTGCATACTTATATGATGTATCTTAAATTTGGTTTTGGAAGAGCTACACAGGACGCTGGCATTGAAATTAGAAGAGGTGCAATGACTAGATCACAAGGTTTAAATTTAGTAAAGATGTACGATAATTATTATCCAAGAGATTTTATAAATTTATATTTAGATTATTATAAAATTTCTTTAAGACAGTTTAATTATATTTTAGATAAATGGGCAAATAAAAAACTCTTTAAAAAAAATAAAGGGATTTGGGAACCAAAATTTTCTATAAAATGAAATCCAAAACTGTTACGATAATTGACTATGGTATGGGCAATATAGGCTCTTTATCAAATGCTTTTAATTATTTGGGAGCAAAAGTAAAAATTTCTAGTGATCCTTATAAAATTGAAAAATCAAATATAGTAATATTACCTGGTGTAGGATCTTTCCATAAAGCAATGAAAATAATTAAGAAAAACTCTATTGATAAGGCAATATATAATATTATTTCAAGGGGTGATTATCTTTTTTGTATATGTTTAGGTATGCAACTTTTAGCTTCAGGAAGTTTTGAGGATAAATTTACAAAAGGTCTAGGAATTATACCAAATAAAGTAGATAAATTTTCTTTTGAAGAAACAAAAAATAAAATTCCTCATGTTGGATTTAATCAAGTTTTTTTTGAGAAAGGAAATAAATTATTTAAAGGACTTCCATCAGGAACAGATTTTTATTTTGTTCACTCTTACAGAATATTACCTGAAAAAATGAAAAAAAATATTTCCAGAACAAATTATGGGGTTAATTTTATGTCGTCATTAGTAAAAGATAATATTTACGCAACCCAATTTCACCCAGAAAAGAGCCAATCAAATGGAATTAAATTACTAGATAATTTTTTAAAAATTACACAATGATTAAAAAGAGATTAATTTTTACCTTATTATTTGAAAAAGACTCTTTTTTCTTAAGTAGAAATTTTAGACTTCAAAAAATAGGAAATTATGATTGGTTGAAAAAAAATTATGATTTTTCAGTAATAACTGAATCCGTAGATGAAATTATTTTGTTAAATGTTTCAAGAGATGAGAATGAAATTCAGAATTTTTGTGAAATAATTAAAACTTTCACTAAAGAATGTTTTATACCTATTTCTGCTGGAGGAAAAATATCTAGTTTAGATGTTGCAAAAAAATATATTCAATCCGGTGCAGATAAATTAGTTATAAATAGCAATCTGTTTAAAAAAAATTTGTTAAAAAAAATTGCTTATACTTTTGGAGAGCAATGCATAGTGGGGTCTTTGGACTATATGAATGTAAATAATAATTTCATATTTTATATGAAAAATGGAAGTACAAAAATAAATATTAAAACTAAAAATATATTTGATACGTTAGCTAAATTGCCAATTGGTGAGATAATTTTAAATTCTATTGATATGGATGGGACTAGTAATGGTTTTGATTTTTCAATTTTAAAAAAAATTCCTAAAAATTTTCAAAAACCTATTATATACGCAGGTGGTGCAGGAAATTATAAACATCTATTAGATGCGTTTAAAAAAAAAGAAATTGACTCAATTTCCACAGCTAACCTATTAAATTTTGTTGGAGATGGCCTACAAGAAGCAAGAAAACAGTTAATTAAAAAAAATATCAAATTAGCTAAATGGATTTAACATGATTAAAAAAATTATAATTATTGGCTCAGGATCTATCTCAAAAAAACATAAATTAGCTATAAAAAAAATTCGAAATAAAGTTAAATTAAAAGAAATCTCCTCTCGAGAATTTGAAAAACTAGGAAAGAAAGAAGTTGAAAAATTAATATCATTTAAACCTGAGTTGATTATAATCTGTTCACCTACCTCAAAACATTATAGTCATTTCAAGCAAATTGAAAAAAATTTTGAAAATATTAAAGTTTTAATTGAAAAACCTATTTTTGAGAAATTTTATAAAGTTAAAAAAAAATTAAAAAATAATTATTATGTTGGTTACAACTTAAGATTTCATCCAGTTTTATTATTTTTAAGAAAATTCTTAAAAAATAAAAAAATATTTTCAATAAATATCACCTCACATTCATATTTGCCCGAATGGCGAAAAATTGATTATAGAAAATCTGTATCTGCAAAAAAAAAATTAGGAGGGGGCATTTTATTAGAGCTTAGTCATGAACTTGATTACTTAAACTGGATTTTTAAAGAAATAAAAATAATACATTCATTTAATAAAAAAATCTCTAAACTAGAGATAGATACAGATGACTTTCTAAATATAGTTGGTCAAATTAATAAAAGTATTTTATTTACTTTAAACATGAATTTTTTTTCTAAAATTCCATCAAGATTAATTAAAATTGATGGAAATGATTTTAGTATTAACGCAGATTTAATTAAAAACGAAATTTTAATTGTTTCAAGTAAAAACAAAAAAAATAAAAAATTTTTAAATTTTAATTTACAAAACACTTATGAATCTCAATTTAGAGAAGTATTTAGTCATAAAATTTCAAAAATATGTACATTAAATGAAAGTTTGGAAGTAATTAAATTAATTGAAAATATTAGAAAAAAACAACAATTAAGAAGTATAGCAAAATTTAATACAAATAAATAATTATGAAAGTCGTAATTTTAGCAGGAGGAAAAGGGACAAGAATTTCAGAGTATACAAAATTAATTCCAAAACCTATGGTAAAAGTTGGTTCTAAACCAATTTTGGAACACATTATTAATTATTATATGAAATTTGGATTTAAAGATTTCTTAATTGCAGGTGGTTACAAATATTCTATCATCAAATCTTTTTTTAAAAAAAAAAGAATTTCTGCCAAAATAGAAGTTTTTAATACAGGCCTTAATACATTGACTGGTTCAAGATTGCTTAAATTAAAAAATAAATTAACTGATACATTTTTATTAACTTACGGTGATGGACTATCTAATGTAAACTTAAATAGACTTATAAAATTTCACAGACAAAACAAAAAAAAAATTACAATAACAGCAGTTCATCCACCAGCAAGATTTGGTGAATTAGAAATAAACAATAACCTCGTATCTAAATTTGAGGAAAAACCTCAATTACAAAAGGGCTGGATAAATGGAGGTTTTTTTGTTGTTGAACCAGAATTTTTAAAATTAATTGGAAATAAAAATGTAATGTTAGAAAGATCACCTTTGCTTAAAGCTGTTAAAACAAAAAATTTATCTGCATTCAAACACACAGGATTTTGGTTTTGTATGGATACTTTAAGAGATAAAAAAGTTTTAGACAAAATGATAAGAGATAAAAAATCACCCTGGATTAAATAATGATAAAAGTAGCTGTTATAGGTGGTACAGGTTATTTGGCTTCAATAATTAAAAATCAGAATAATTTTAAAAATCATAGGTATTTTTTTTTTTCGAGAAAAAAAAAATCTAAAAATTTAATAAATTTTTCAAATATTGAAAATTATAAACATGTTCTAAAAAAATTTGATTTTATAATATATTTGTTGGGACCAAGTCAGAGTCAAATTAAAAAAAAAAAAAATTTGATTAAAACAAAAAATGAAATAACTGCTAAAATTTGTGACCTTTGCACGAATTATAATATAAAGTTAATTTATATCTCCTCTTTGCAGGTTTACAAAAAATATGGTACTAAAGATATCAATAATAACTCTATTATTGATTTGAGCAATTCTTATGCAAGATCTCATTATGAGTCAGAAAAAATTATTTTAAGAAAATTTAGAAAAAATAAAAAAATGTTTACAATTTTAAGATTAGGTAATGTCTTTGGTTTTAAAAAATACTCAAATTTAAATGAACTTAGCAAGAATATTATTCATGACTTCTGCAAGTCAGCTATAAGTAGAGAAAAAATAACTGTGAAAAATGCTCAAATTCAAAGGCAATTTATTCCATCTCAAATTTTTGTTCAAATTATAAACAAAACAATAAATAAAAAAATTTTAAATAATTCAATTATCAATGTTGGTTATAAGTTTTTCAATTTAAAAGAAATTTCTTTGATAATCCAAGAAAGATATGAAAAAATATTTAATTCAAATATTAAGGTGGTTTTAAATAATTTTAAGGAAAAAAGAAAAAACTTAATTAATTTAAATAAAAATTACAAATTTAAGTTTGATATAAATAAAATTTATTCTGAAATAGATCAAGTTTTACATAATATGAAACGGAATAAGTCTTGATTGATAAATCAAATATCTTAGTATCTATAGTTATACCAACATATAATCATAGTATTTATTTAAATAGAGCACTTGAGTCTATAATAAATCAAACTTATAAAAATTGGGAAGTTATTATTATTGATAATCATTCTACAGACAATACCTCTGAAGTTGTTGCTAATTTTAAAAGTGAACGAATTAAATATTTTAAGATCCATAACAATGGAATAATTGCAATTTCTAGAAATGCGGGAATTAAAATAGCAAAGGGGCAATGGATAGCCTTTTTAGACTCAGATGATTGGTGGGCATCAAACAAACTTGAAATTTGTATTAAAAAAATAAATGATAAAGTTGATTTAATTTATCATGATCTAGAAATTAGATCCTTTAAACCAAGACTATTTGGTAGAAAAAAAATTAAAAGTCGTAAATTAAAGAAACCAGTGTTAATTGATTTATTGATTGAAGGTAATGCGATTAGTAATTCTTCTGTAATTGTTCGTAAGAAGTTTCTTGATGAAATTAATGGCATTGACGAAACCAAAGAAATGGTTGCAGCAGAAGATTTTAATACATGGTTAAGAATAGCAAAGTTAACTGATCAGTTTGTTTATTTACCAAAAAGATTAGGATATTATTTAGTACATGACCAAAGTGTTTCCAAGAAAGATATGTCAATACCAGCTCGTTATGCTCTAGAGGAATTTTCAGAATTATTAACTCAAAGTCAAAAAATAAAACAAGAGGCTTTTTTAAGATATATTTCAGGACGTTTTAATTACTTAAATTTAAATTATAAGAAGTCAAAAAAAGATTTATTGTTTACATTGAGAAACGGGAGTATTCCTCTTAGAATTCGATCGTTATTTATGATTATTATAATAAAACTGACCAAAGGCAAAAATTAAAATGATTAAATTGTCAGAACCATTTTTTTTTGGAAATGAGTTAAATTTTTTAAAAAAAACTTTAAAAGATAAATGGATATCAGCAAATGGGAAGATTGCTAAAGAATTTGAAAATAGATTAAAAAAATATACTACAGGAAAATATAATCTAGGAACTCTTAATTGTACCTCTGCATTACAATTAGCAGTACGACTTTTAAATCCAAAAAAAAATGAAGAGATTATT
>MDSV01202200.1_pt1 | contig 19567 bp, 7 predicted proteins | sample 810851 | NCBI WGS metagenome assembly MDSV01 (sample SAMN05326640, study PRJNA326480) | marine metagenome | isolation source: seawater | place: Atlantic Ocean: North East | collected 2012 | reverse complement strand
TGGTGGCACCGCAAGGTGCACGTCTGGGACGGGTTCGAGACCAACTTCGTGTTCCAGATCACGGACCCGTCGCAGTGCGGCGGCGAGGACAAGATCTGCGACGGCGGCGACGGGTTCGCGTTCGTCATCACCAACGACGCGCGGCAGGAGGATGCGGCGAGCCTCGACTCCAACGAGGGGTGGGACTGCGACTCGCTCGAGACGTGCGACATCACCGACGGGCTCATCGGGTGCCCCGCGGATGGTCTCGGGTACGCCAACTCGAAGAAGTCCAACACCGTCAACTACTACGGCGAGTGGCAGGAGTGCACGGACGGTCTGCGCAAGGCGCTGGCCGTGGAGTTTGACACCTTCTACAACGTCGAGCGCCGCGACCCGAAGCAAGGGAAGCAGCACTGGTGGATCAACGCCACCGAGTACGTGTCGTACAACGACAACCACCTCGGGGTGTTCATGACCACCGAACCGAAGTACGCGCACCAGCCCTGGGGCGCGTCGCAGCCCGAGCTCAAAGCGTTGCACTCCGACGACGAGAACGGCGCGCACTTCGGGAGCACGCCCTCCGTGCCGACGATGGCGGATTTCCAGGAGCACACAGTGAAGATTCGCTACACCCGCGGGTTCACCACGGAGAAGCAGGGTTCGGGAAAGATCTCCACCACGGACATCGTCACCGCCGACGCCGACCGCCGCCGGTTACAGGGGAACCAGCTCACGAAGTTCAAGACGGAGTTGCGAACCGGGTTCGAGTTCGGGTACGCCAGCCGCGTCAAGGCGAACGTCAAGGTGAAGCTCAACCGCGACGTGACGTGCGAGGACCCGGAGACTCCCGGGTCGTTTTACGCGTGCCGCCAGTCGCCTCCGGTGGCCACCGTGGGCTTCGGCGACGACGGCGAAGCGTCGCGGGTGATCAAGGTGATTGACGACGACGAGGCGAACCTCGAAGACACGGAGACGACGGGCGCGACGAACGAGGAGACGGAGGTGCGGATCACGTACATGCCCGCGTTCAACCCCAAGCAGGACTCGGACGCGGACTACAACATCCTCAAGGAGTTTCCGGGCGAGATCCAGGTGTTCCTGGACGACATGGACCGCTACGTGTTCCAAGTCGCGGTGGAGGATCGCGACATGGCGAAGATCCTCGACACCGACGGCAACGCGTACATCGGGTTCACGGCGTCCACCGGCTCGAAGGGCTTCGCCAAGGTGGGCTACGACCCCGAGGAGGTGCATGAGACGCACGACATCCTCGCCTGGAACTACTGCAACCAGCCGGGGTGCGTGCCGTACTGAGCCGTACGGCTCGGACGAAGAGGAGACGATACGATTATGTGCATGAGAAGAATATACTTTTACATACAGCAGCGCGCATTCCAGACGCACGATGGACAATCATTCCCATCATTCCCGATCAACCCCCCCCCTCGCGCGCCCTGGGCGTCATCAGGAGCTCGCGCAGCCTCGTCGGGTAGATGGGCTTGGTGATGTACTCGTCCATGCCCGCCTCGAACCCCTCCTGATGGTTCTCCGCGGTGGCGTTGGCGCTGACGGCGACGATGAAGTTGCCGCCGCCCCCGGGCGCGGGGGGAATCGCGCCCAAACCCTCCAGCCGCCGGATCTCCCGCGTCGCGTCCAGCCCGTCCATCACCGGCATCTGGATGTCCATCAGGACGGCATCGTAACGCCCGCCGCGCGTCAGCGCGTCGACCGCCTCGCGGCCGTTGTTCGCGACGTCCGAGCGCAAGCCGCAGCGTTTCACCACAACCTTCGCCACCTTCTGGTTCATCGCGTTGTCCTCGACGATCAACACGCGTCCGCTTCTGGGACCCTCCAGCGAGGAGGTTCCCGCGTCGTTCGCGGCGCCGGCGCGTCGTGCCGCCAGGCTCGCAGGCGCATCACGCGCGGGAAGCGAAGCGTCCGCGACGACGTCTTCTTCTCTTCTCGAGACGCGCGCGCGCCGAGCGGAGGGGTCCTCCTCCTCGGTGATCTCGCTGATCTCCGCGGCGGAGGCGCGTCTCGCAGCGGAGCGCGTCACCCGCCGGGGCACCGTCGCCGCCGCCGTCCTCCGTCGCAGCTCCGCCGCCGCGCGCGGCGGCTCGGGCAGGTGCTCGTTGAGCGCGTTGCTGTCGTCCACCACGGAGTGGCGCGCGAGCCGCGAGACCCCGAGCCGCGCGCGCGCGACGCCGGGGGGCTCCGCCGGCGCGAAGAAATCGCCGTCGGGAAACTCGCAGCGCCGGGCGAGCTCGGCGTCGGCGGCGCGAAGCGCGTCTCGCAGCGCCGAGGGCTTGACCGGTCGGATCACCTGCTGCGCGCTTCGCAACACAGCGCGCCAAGCCTCGTCGAAATCGCGATCGAGCTCGGATGGACTTCTACCGATCGAAGCGTCCGATCCGTGGCCGAAGAAACTGCTGTCCTCGCCGAGCGCGGGCACGGGCGCGGGGATGGTCGCGCCCGCCCGCCGCGCGTTTTCGTTTCCCCTCGCGCGGCGGCCGGCTCCGTAAACCCCTCGAGAGAGCTCGGTTCCCGTCTCGCCCGTCGCGCGCCCCCTCCGCGCGCCCACGGAGTCCTCCCCCGCCGGGTCGGGCACCGTGATCTTCTTCCCCACCACGAGCACGATGGCGGGGACGTCCGCGCGCGAGCGGAGCGCCCCACCGCGGTACCACTCCGCGAACAGGGGCGCTAGGAACGCTTCTTCCAGGACCACCGCGCACGCGCCGCGGTTGGCGCTGTGTGCGCGCCGCAGCGCCTCAGCCACCTCTTTCCCCCACACGCGCCTCTGCGTCTCGGTGTGCGGGAAGCGCGCGGCGACGTCCAGGTGCGAGTGCGCGGCGCGCCCCGCGCGCGCGACGCGCCCGATGGCGTCGCCCAGGCTCCGCTTGTCCACCGCGGTGACCACCTCCTTTACGTGCGGGAGGCGGAACGCCGCGCTCGTAGGCTCGAAGCGCCGCGAGACACACGCGCCTCGGGACTCGCGCGGGAGCTCCAGGGGCACGTCGAGGGTCATGGTCGTGCCTCGCCCAACCGCGCTCGCGCACGAGACCTGCCCGCCGAGCGCAGACATGATGTTCTTGGTGATGGCCAGGCCGAGACCCGTGCCGCCGTACTCGCGCGTGGACGACGTCGAGGCCTGGCCGAAGGGCTTGAACACGACGCCCAGCTTGTCCTCCGCGATGCCGATGCCGGTGTCCGCCACCTCCAGGCGGATCCAGAGCCACTCCGCGGTGGAGGGCGGCGGCGACGGCGACCGTTCCCGTCGCGGTCTGTCGCGTCGGCGCAGGGTTCGCGTTTCGGCGCGGACACCAGTCTCCAGCGCGCGGGGGACGAGCGCTCGCCGCGGCCCGCGCTCTTCCGGGCGCGGCGCGCTTCTTCCCCCGGAAGAGTCGGAGGGAACCGACTCCGGCCTCTCGCCGGTTTTCGTCACGACCGTCCCGGCGCCGAGCCGGTCGATCTTCACCCGCACCTCCCCTCCCTCGCGCGTGTACTTCACTGAGTTGTTGGTGACGTTGATGAGCGCTTGCCGCAGACGAAACTTGTCCCCGCGGACCACCAGACCGCACAGCTCCGGGTCGACGTCGACGACCATCTCGACTTGGTTCCGGCTCGCCTGCTGGCCGACAATGTCCACCAGCTCGTTCATCATCTCCTCCACGTCGAAGGACTCGAGGACGAGCGTCTGGTGCGTCTCCGAGCCGGATTCGAGCTTGGCGAAGTCCAGAATTTGGCCGATGATCCCGAGCAAAGCCTCCGCGCTGACGATGGCGGAGCCCACAAACTCCCTCTGCGCCTCCGTCAACGACTCGTCCTCCAGCAGCAGCGAGTTGAACGCGATGATGGAGTTGAGGGGCGTGCGCAACTCGTGCGAGATGTTCGCCACGAACGCGCGGTGCAGCTGCGAGACGCTCTCCGCCTCCATCTTGGCCTTCTCCAGCGTCCGCGCTGCGAGCTGCGAGTAGCGCGAAACCTCCAGCGCGTCCGTGAAGAGGCGCTCGTCCAGGCGCATCAAGCCGTCGGCGGCGTTGATGAGCCAAAAGTTGGAAAACACCAGCATCGTGCTGTACGTCATCTTCGCCACGATGTCCGCCGCCGTCATCAGCATGAACTGCGTCGACGTGTTGATCAACCGAAACTCGCGGAGGAGCTGGATGATGGGGAAGAGCGTCCAGGTCGGGTAGGTCATGAGCTCGAGCGCGCGCAGACTCAGTCGGTCCTCCGGGTGTTGCACGCGGCTGATCACCTGCGTGAACAACACGCGGAACCCGCGCATGATCACCACGAACAGCGCGCACGAGACCGTCATGGAGACGACGCGCACGAGCCACCGGTCCGCGACCAAGCCGAACGCGCCGGCGAGCAACATCAGGTTGTTCACCAGCGAAATCGCCCAGACGTCCCACGACGTCGACATGAGCTCGTCGCTCTCTTTTCTCTTCTTCGCGGCGCGAAGTCGCCGAAACGTGCGCGCGAACGGGTACAGACGCGATTCGGCCGCGATCGTCGCCTTCAAGTCGCTTTTTTCTGACTCTTCGCCCGCTCCTGCTTCGTCGTCGTCTTCGTCTCCGCACGGGGCGGCGAGCGTCTCGGTCTCGCCGGGGCGCTTTTCTTTTGTATTCTCCGTGCGCGTCATCATCGAGAGCACGGCGATCTTGCTGATCATGAGCGTGGACGTCACGGGCCACACCGCCAACACCCGCACGGCGCTGTACTCCAGCATGCCGTCGCGCTCGGAGCGCACGAGCGGCACGGTCTCCGCGAAATCGAGCGAGTAATACAGCGTGGACCAGAGGCAGATGAGGATGTGGTAGAACGCCAGGGACGTCTTCAGCGGACCCACCTTGGCGCTGGGAAACGCGACGGTGCAGACGGTGGTCAACAGGCTCGCCGCGTAGAACGAGATGGCGGCGATCTTGGCGTACGACAGCACGCGCGACTCCGCCGAGAAAGAAGCGCCGTGCTCGTCGTCTGAGGGGAAAAAGCACCGGGGAAGCGCGCGCGAACCGGGTTCGACGCAGTACTCGTGCAGGGTCATCAGCCCCACCAGCACGCACACCCCGGAGATGACCCCGGGCACCACCAGCGCGGCGAGGTTCATCTGCATGACGTGCGCCTTACTGGAGGTCCGCCCGTACTTCGACGCGTGGTCGCCCGCGTTCGTCCCGGGCCCGAGGTTCACCAGGCGCTGCACGGCGTCCCATCCCCGCCTGGAGAAGCGCGTCGGACGTCGGGAAAGCAGGAAACGAAGGCGTGCGGTGGATAACGAACGCGATGGAGGCGGGGAGGAAGCCGGTCAGCCCGGGGCGGGGGTCGCGAGCGGTCGGTGCCGTTTGAGGACCGCGGGGGCGGTCGACACGTGATTCCGCGTACTTTGGACGCGACGAGACGCGCGGAAGCTCGGCTCGAGCGGCCGGTGAGGCGCCCGGGAGGCGTTTTCGCACGTCCCGGAGACGGTCCCGAGTTGAAGCGTTCGGCTTCGACGATCCGCACGAGAAGACACGCGGACGCACCTGTCGGCGAGGAAATTCGTGGCGACGGACAGAGACATCCTCGCGTGTTTCGTGAACGCACGTGGCGATGAGGCGTGCGCGTCGCCCGGACCCCGGACGCGCGCGACACGCCCGACGCGCGCCCCGCAAACGCCGCGGCGGATCCTTGTCAGCAGACTTCGTCGCGCGCCGAGGATCTTTCTTTGTGAGCCGACGAACGATTCGCGGCGGATCGCGTTCGGGGGAGGTGCGGAAATGCCTTTCGGTTGGACGTTCGCGTGTGATCAGCACTCGTCTGTGGGGTTTATTTACAAAACAACTGAGATACGCTTCGTCTGTTTTTCCGCGACGCGCTCTCGCGCTCTCGCTCCCGCCCGGCTAGAACAAAAGGACAGCCGCGGCGCCGACGCACGCGAAACCCCAAAACGAACCGAACGAGACCCGCGCTCGTCCCGGTGCCCGCGACACCGGCGCGCCGAAGTCGGTCGCCGCGACGCCGCCGACGGTGACGCTCGACGCGCCCGTCGCCGCGCGCGTCTCGCTTCTCGGCGCGACGCGCAGCGCGGTGGCCGCCGTGGTCGCCTCCGTCCGGACGTCCGGCCGGTAGTAGTGCCGCACCGCGTGCGTCGCGGCTCGTAATGCGGCGACTTGTGCGCGTTTGACAATCTCGAAAACGACGCACAGCGGGTGAAGCGCGTCGAACGCGGTTCCCTCCAGGTACAAGACGACCTCGCGCGACTCCGCCGACCAATCGACGCGCCGCGCGAACGCGCCGCCGTCCGATCGGATCTTCTCCAGCGACGCCTCCGTCGGCGCGAAGCCTGTGAAGACGCCGACCCGCGCGACGAGCATGCCGGCGACGTCGCCCGAATTACTAAACCCTGAACCCGGCCGGGTCACGCAGGCGGTCATCTCGATCGCGTCCGCGTCCGCGGCGTCCGCGAGCCGCGGACCCGCGGCGTAAACGTCGGCCGACAAGAACGCGCGGCGGCGGCGGCGGCGCGAGGGAGACGCGTCCTCGACGACGCGCGCCTCCACCGCGACGCCGTACGCGCCGGGCTCGGGCTCGGTCAGGTGGTAGGTCACGCTGAGCGCGACGACCGCGGTGCCCGACCCGGAGACGGCGACGTCCACAGCCGAGGCCGCGCCGGTGTCGATCACGCGCAGGACGTCGAACGTCTCGCGCGAGACGGAAACGGGCGACACGGCGGTGCCGCCCGGCGGCGCCGCCCAGCACGCCGCCCCCGCCGACGACGCGCCCGCGCCCGCGTCCGCGCGGACCATCAGGCTCGCGTCGTCGTCGAAGGTGGCCGCGGCGTACGCCGCGAGCGCCTCCAGGCCCACGACGGTGTCTTGCGTGCTCCTGAACCCGCCGAGATCGTTCCGGCGGAGCATCAGCCACCGCGCGGCGAGGTGCGCGGTTTCCAAGTCGCCGCTCTCGACGAGCGCCGAGCACGCGTAGGCGGTGGCTTCCACCGCCACCGGGTGCGGCGAGGCGCGCGCGACGCTCGCGCCGTTTCGTCGTTCGGCGTCGGTCGTGTCCGCGAGATGATCCTCACCCCAAAACACGGTGGTCCCGTCGTCCGCCGCGTTGGCGAACGCCATCATCTCGGCTCGCGCGGCGGTCGCCTCGGCGCAGCCTTTGCTCGCGAAGACGCACGCGCGCGTCAGCGCGCGCGCCGCGACGGCGACGACGAAGGCGTTTTTGTTCGCGTCCCCTCGCCGCGAAACCTCGCGCGCGACGTACGCCACGGTCGCGTCGACGTCCGCGCCGGACCGACCGCCCTCGACCATCGCGAGCAGGCAGAACGCCGCGAGCCCGAGACCGGCGCCGGCGCCGCCGGCCATCTCCGCGTGCAGCACCGGCGCCGGGTCGGCGAACGAGCCGTCGGCGTTTTGGCTCGACGCGACGAACGCGGCGGCGGCGGCGACGACGGCGTCGTCGATGGACGCCGCCGCGACGCCCAGCGCCGGTACTCTTTGCGCGTCCGCGAAGACGCGCAGCACGAACGCGGTGAGCCACAGCGAGCCGCTCGGCGAGTGCGGAGACGCGCCGAACGCGCTGAACGAACCGTCGTCGTGGCGGTAGGTGAGCTGCCGCTGGTAGCCGGTGAGGACGTTGTCGGCGGCGCGCTTCTTGACGTCGCTCGCGAGTTTCCCAGTCGCCGCGAGGTACTTGACCGCCGCGACGTTGGGCGCGAGCGTGATCATGTTCTGCTCGCCGCACCCGAAGGGCACGCGCACGAGCCGCTCTATGTTACCGATGCTGGGGCCCATCGCGTCGCCGATCACGGTGACCCGCGACGCGATCGAGTCGGGAACCAAGAGCGACGCGTCGGGAAGCGGCACGGATAACGCGTACGCGCTTGCCGAGGCGTCGCCCTCGCTCGCGCCGCGCCGCACCACCGCGTTGACCGTCTCGGTCACCGCGAACCCCTCCGGCACCACGCGGATCGTTTTCTCGACGGCGTCGCCGACGCCGTCGAGGTCGGTCGTCGCGACGAACGTCACCGAAACCTCGCCCAACGACGTCGGCGCGAACGCCGCGAACGTCGCGCTGGCGAAGGAACCGGCGCGAACGGCGACCGCGACCGGCGACCCGACGGGGGTCGCTCGCCCGCCCTCGTCGCACGCGACGGCAGTCTTCATCTGGATCGTCGCGGTCACGTCCCGCGCGAGCGCGTTGTACACGCCCGCCTTGACCACCAGCGACTCGCCGCGCACGGCGCTGTACGGCAGGATCGGCCGCACGAAGAACGGCTTCGCGACGGTGAGCGTCGCGGCGGCGTCGCCGGCGGCGGCGGCGGCGACGCCGGTCTCCGGGTGCGTCGCGAACGCGCGAAATCGCCAACTCGTGATCGTGTCCGGCGCCCGCAGATCGTCAAGCGCGCCGACGCCAGTCGCGGCGTCGACGTCGAAACTCTCCCAGACCCACGTCTCGGGGAAGAAACGCCGCGTTCGAACCGCGGATCCGCCGGAGTTGGCATCGGAAGTTGTCCCGGCTTCCGCCGCCGAAGACTCTTCGGCGACCGCGTCCGCTTTGAACGCCATCTCGGGGACGCCCGCGTCCATCATCGCCGCGCCCTCCGCGAACATCACCATCCCGTCCCCGGGGTCGCACGAGGAGGTCCTCATGGCGGTCAACAGAACCAGCTCGCTCGCGTCCACGTCAGCGGGGGGCCAACAGCAGGACGCCGCCATGGTCGTCGAGTCGAAAGGCGCGCCGCCGGCGTCGGCGCCGGCGCCGCCCGCGGCGGCCGTCGCCTCAAGGATCTTGCTCGCCGACATCGCGCTCTGCCTCCCGCCGGACTGGATGAGCATGGAGACGTCGTGTGCGAGCACGAAGACGCGCGACCCCGGCGCGGAGCTCGTCGCGGTGAGCCGCACGGCGTCGCCCGGCGCCGCCTCCGAACTGTTAAGCGCCAAAGTGAGGGTCTCGGGGAGCCCGAACCCAGCCGCCGCGTCGGCGGCGAAGGTGACGCCCACCTTCTTCGCGCACGCGACGACGTTCGCCGCCTCGCCGCCGGACCCGTCGTGCGCGACGTAGGCCACGAGCGTGGCGTCGCGGCGCATGGCCTCCGTCGCGGTGAACGAAAGCGTCCCGCCCCTGGCGACGGACCCCGAGTGCGTCACGCCCGACCCGGGCGCCACCGCCGCCCAGTCGAACGCGCCGCCGGGCGGGTCGAAACTCGACTGGACCGTCGCCGTCACGACCGTCCCGACGGCGACGCGCTCGAGCGGCACGCCATGAATGGTCACGTGCGCGTCCAGCATGCCGACGGGAGGCGCCATCTGCCCGTACCAGCTCGCGTGCGGCGCGAAGTCGGGAACGGACCCGGCGCCGGCGGCGACGGCGTCGGCGACGGCGCGCAAAGACGGCGCGTCGCGGTCGAGCGTCGCGCTCGCGCCGTTCAGGCAACACGACCCGCTCCGGTAGGTCGTGAGGTCGCCGAGTTCGCAACACGCGGGGTCGTTCAGAGGCACGCGCACGTAAAAGCGCTTCGACCCGTCGTCCGCTTCGGTGAGCGTGATCGCGCTGGAGAACGCCGCGCTCGAGCCGCCGTCGCTCTCGAAAAAAACAGTCGAGACCGCGAAGGCGCCGACGACGGACGTTGGTTCGCCGTCGTCGGCGCGAAAAGTCTCGGCCCGTAAAACCAGCTCGGCGTCTGTTCCCGGCTTGAAAAGCGAGGGGCCCTCGATGGAAACCTCGAACGCCCTGTACCGGGGCGTCACGGAAGCCACGCCGGTCTGCGTCTCGCCCGTGGAGGCGTCGCGCGCCGTCGCCTCGACCAGGAGCGCGGGCGCGCCGCCGCCCCCCCAACCACCCCAGCCGTAGTCGACGCCGGGAGAGGCGTCCGAGAGGTCGAGCTCGAACGCGACGCCGCCGTCGTCCGACGACGCCAGCACGACGGAGGGGAACTGTTTCACCAGACGGTACGAGTCGGTGACTCGCTCGTCGCCCGGCTCGTCATCCATCATCGTCATCGTCGCGTCCTCGAACATCGGCATCTCACCGCCGCCGCCGCCAGACCTCTTCTGCCACACCGAGACGTCCACCGTCCCCGCGACGCGCGCGCCGTGCGTGTACGTCGCCGATACCGTGCCTTCAATCCTGTCCACGCCCCGGAACACGGACGCGGAACGCAGGGCGAGCGCCACCTCGAACGTTGGCAGAACGTACTTCTCCAGCGCGAAGCGCGCCGAAGCCGCGTCGACGGACGCCGACGCGGGGGCTCTGGTTTCTGCGAACGACGCCTCGACGGCCCAGTCACCCAGAGTGGGCTCGAAGGACGTGGGCAGCGACGCGCTCGCGACGCCGTGCGCGTCTGCCACCGCGGTGACCCGCATCGCGACGAATCCGTTCGGGTCGCGGAACGTGAACGTCGTCGCGCCCGCCGCCGGTCGCAAAGAGAGCGCGTCCAGCGCGAGCGCGCGCGCGCGCACCGTCTGGCCGGGCCGGTACTGCGGCTTGTCGGTCTCCAGGATGAGCGCGCGTTTCGCGGTGGCGCTCGCGGAGGACGCGGCGGAAGGCGACGACGCGCTCGCCGAGCTCGCGAACACGCGGACGTCGTGCCTGGCGAGCGGCGTGGACGTGTCCGCCGCGGACGCCCGGAACAGGCGGAACTCGAAATCGTCCTTCGTCGCGTCCACGGACGAAGGCACGTCCAAGACGAGCGTCTGCGCGTCCCCGTCCGCGGCCGCCGCGACCGCGGAGGCCACGGTCACCGGCGACGACGACGCGGACGCGTCGACGAGCGCCACGCGCAGGCCGTCCGCGGAGGCAGCGCCGTGCACGCGGACGCGCACCGAAGCCGAGCCGGAGATCTCGGCGGGCGCCACCACCAGCGGTGCTGACGCGGCAGCGAAGGGCGCGGCGACGCACAGGAGGCTCGCCGCGAGCAGGAGCGCCGCGCTGGCGCGACCGCGCGCGATGCCACGCGGCGAGGGAAGCCGCGGCATCGTCCGCGGCGGAGCGTGCTCTGGACGCGAGCCCGCGGCGGTGACTGACGAGCCAGCGCCTCGAGCTCGACGTGCCGTGGACCGCACGACGCCTCGGTCGTGTCGAAAAACGCTCGTGTCAAATGTTCGCTCGCGTGATCATCATCACAACGATCGCTCGCGTCCGCATCCGTGACGCGCGTCACGTGCTCTTCCCTTTGATTTCGCCGCAGTCCGTGATGAGGACGTTCTGCAGGGGCTGACCGGTGTACGTCCCGCAGCGCATCTCGATCCACCGCAAATGCTGCATGCCCTTGGTGACCTGCCCGAACACCACGTGTCGCCCGTCGAGCCACTTCGCCTTGGCGAACGTCAGGAAGAACTGCGAGCCGTTCGTGCCCGGCCCCGAGTTGGCCATGGACAGCAGCCCGCCCTTCTGGTGCTTGACGTGCCCCCCGTCCGGCCACTCGTCGTCGAAGCAGCGCCCGTAGATGCTCTCGCCGCCGCTTCCGTCGCCCTGGATGTGATCGCCGCCCTGGAGCATGAACCCGGGGATGATCCTGTGGCACTTCACGCCCTTGTAGTGCAAATTCTTGCCCTTGACGGAGCCCTCGCCCTTCTCGCCCGTGCAGAACGCGCGGAAGTTCTCCGTCGTGATCGGGAGCCGTTTCGTGAACAGCTCGATTTCGACGCGACCGATGACGTCATCCTTGAACCGGTCGGAGATCCCGAACTCCAGGAACACCTTGACGTTCTCTTTGTGCCCGGCGACATCCTTCAGCGGGATCTCCTTCGTGCTCGCCATCGTCAGCTCCTGCGCCTTTTTGTACAGGAAGGAAACCACGAACACGAAGCTGATGACGCTGACCCAGATGATGAACGGGGACGCGCCGGTGGCTGGAGAAGATGGAAGGTAGTCGATCGATGAGGAGTAGGACGACGTGAGCACGGGGCGGGGGGTGAACTCGAGTGGACGGTGCCGAAAAAAGGCTCTCGGGTCCTGGACGAAAAACCGCACGAGGGTTCGGCGTTGGATGGGTTTTTCTCGTGCCCTCTCGCGACGTCTCGTACCTCGCTCGATGGACCTCGTGAAGTTCACGAAGATATCGTGCGGCACATCGAGGAAGATGTGGATGAGCTTGCGGACGATGTCTGGCTTGCCTTGCTCGGCCATGGTCGCGGCGGTCGTGTGCCGCGCGGAAGGAAGTGCGGCAACCTTCGCGCGAAAACCTGACGAAGTCTGGTTGCCAAAATGCCGCAGTCGGATTGCCAAACGACGCGAGCTCGGTCCTCGAACCGCTCGAAGGCCGATCGGCGATTCCAACGGTCGTTTCTCCGAAACCAACAACGACGCGAGTCGTCCCCCCCCCCGCGGCGGCAGTGCGGACCGCGCGTGAGCGTGTTCGACGCACCGAGTCGGGCGCCGCCGTCGGAATCCGGGGTCGCCTCCGCGGGCGCACACCGCGGTCGTCGCCTCCCCCGAGTCCCCGAGGAGCCGCGGAACGCCCCGCGCACATTCGTCCATCCGCCCCGAAAGGCTTCGCTCGCTTCGCGTCCCGAATCCATCGAGGACGCGCGCGATGATGCGCCCGGGCGGCGAGAACGCGCTCGCCGTGCGCAACGCCAAGTCCGCCCGCGCGCACAAGACGCACACGCTCGACGCGAAGGAGCGCGAGATCACTTTTTTGCGGCGCGAAGTGGAGCGCGTCACCGCCGAGCGCGACGCGCTCCGGCTGAGCGGCGACGGCGACAAGGCGTACATTCGCCGGCTGGAGCACAAGATGACGTCTTCGGGGGAGACGAGCGCGGCTGAGCGATGCGCGCAGTTGCGCGCGCGCGTGGCGAAGCTCAAGGAAGAGCTGAAGATGGCGGCGGCGGACGCGGCAGAGCATAAGAAGCAGCTCGACGCGTCGACGCGAGACAAAGCGAGCCTTGCGCACGCGCTCGAGCTGCGCGCCGCGGATCTCTCCTCCGAAGCCGGCGAGGACGTGCCCTCGCGGCTGCTGTACGCCGTCGCCAAGGGGCGCGAGGAGTCGGTCAGCCTCGCCGTGCAGCTCGCGGAGAAGTCGGACGCGCTGGAGCGGGCGGCGCGCGCGCTCGAGCAGATGCGCGCGCGCGCGGAGAACGCGGAGCAGGGCATGCGCGACGCCGTCCAGGACGCGGCGGCGGCGGCGGCGAACGCCGGCGACGCCGACGCGCGCGCGGCGAAGGCGATGGGCGACGCGGAGCGCGTGGCGGCGCAGGCGCACGCCAAGTCCGCGCGCGCCGCCGCTCTGGCGGACGAGGCCATGGCGGACGCCGAGGCGGTCGGCGCCGAGCTGAGGCGCGAGCGCGAGCGCGGCGAGGCGCTTCGCCGCGCCGTGGACGAGGCTGAGGCGGCCACGACGCGCGACTTGGAGACGATGCGCCTTGAGATGACGCTCGCGGCCGAGGCGACTGAGCGCGAGGCGAGGGAAAAGGCGGAGGACGCGACGCGTGCGCGAGAGACCGCGGAGGCGAAGACGGCGGGGTTGGAGCAGGAACTCGCTTTGTCGAAGCGCAGGCTCGACGAGGAGACGGCGTCGCGCAAAGCGAACGACGCGGCGCACCGCGAGACGCTGCTCGACGCGCAGAAGCGTTTGGCGACGACGCGCGCGCACGCCGCCGCGCTCGAGGAAGAGTGCGGGAATCTGACGGCGCAGATCGAGGCGTTCGCGGTGGTCAACGCGCGTCTGCAGGAGGCGGCGAGCGCGGCGCAGACGCGCGCGGACGCGCAGGCGGCGAAGTGCTCGAACCTGCAGGCGCAGATGGCGACGCTCGAGAGCGCGACGCGCGTCGGGCGCGATTCGCGCGCGGCGGGCGAGTCCGAGCTCAAGGCGCGCCTGAAGAAGGCGCTGGAGGAGTTGGCGAGCGTCATCGCCGAGCGTGACGAGACGAGGCTCGCTCTGCGCGAGACGCTCGCGAAGTGCGCGTCGGCGATGGCGAAGAGCGAGCGCGCGGAGACGGGCGAGCGCGCCGCCCGAGCCGCGGTGGAGTCGCTGGAGCGGGGTAAGCGGCTGCTGCAGGAGACCATGGCGGGGCAGCTCGAGGCGGTGCGCGCGCAGCTCGCCAGGCAGCGCGAGCAAAACGGCGCGCTCGAAGCGGCGGTGCGCCGGCGCGACGCCGACGCCGAGCGGCTGCGCGAGATGGTAAAGAAGGAGACTGGAGGAGAAAAGGCGACGTAGGGTCGAAAGCGCGACATGTGGTCGTGTGCTCGTAGATTTCTTCGCGTGTCGTATAAATATGGGTATGAATTTTATAGATACCAGTATGATAGTCTTCTACCCGCGCCTTCCTTCCGGTATTCATACCCCGTCGAGACGTCGTCACGCGAAGTCGTAAAACGCCTCCCCTCCGCGCGTTCCTCCATACTCGAGCGCGTCGTCGTAATCGAACGCCTCCCAAGACGAAGGGTCCCTGGCGCGTCCTCCCACCGCGTCGAGACGCGCCGGAAGCACGTACGCGTCGTCCCCCGCGCATCCCCCGTGGGGGGAACCCCGGGACGCGCACCGCGTCCCCGTGACCGCCTCGCGCCCGTCGAAGTGACACCCCTCGAAAAAAACGCTCCGCGAAAACGAGACGACGCCGCCGCCGCCGCCGCCAGCGGCGTTCGGCACCCGCGTCGAGGTGCGCGTCGAGGCGAACAGCGGGCGGTCGCCGCCGCACACGACGGTCACGGCGAACGAAGACGCGCCGGCGCGTCGTTTTTTCGCGAGAAGAAAGAACGACTCGGTCGAAAAACGATCGCCGGGTTCGCCGTCCGACTTCGCATCGTCGCCGTCGTCGTCGTCCCCGGCGGCGCGCGCGTCCACGATTTGGTCGGACGCCACCGCCAGCTCGACGTTCCCCTCGCCGCCGTACACGCCCGGCGCGAGCCGCAAAACGTCTCGGTTCAGCCACCGCGATGTGCTTTTTACGTTCGCTTTTCCCACAAACGAAGGAGAGACGTCGTCGTCGTCGTCGTCTCGCCGCGCGCCGCGCAGCGCCGCCGAGAGCGCGCTCCGCGCGTTCGGGAACGGACGCGAGGGCGTGCCGAACGCGAGCGCCGGATCGACGTCCTCGCCGAGCGGCGCGACGTGCACGTCGCAGTACAGAAACGCCGCGCTGGCGTTGGAAAATGTCACGCCGTCGTTGCTCAGCGCGACGCTCGCGAAAAAGCACCCGGGGGACCCGAACTCGTGCGTCAGCGTCGGCGGGTACGCCGCCGAGCTCAACGCCGAGCGCGCGCTCGCCACGCCGTCCTTTCCGTCGGCGTCGCCGACGCCCGGGACCAGGTCCTTCCCCGACCGAAACGGCCGCGGCGGCGACACGCAGCGCGCGGACGTCCCGTCCGGCGCGATCGCCGCGCGCGTCGCGACCGACCGCGGGCCCGCGGGCGCGTCCGACCCGAAAGAAAAGCGGCACGTCGCCTCCGGCGCGTCGGGGACCAAGTCCTTCGCGAAGAGCGTCGTCTCCGTCCCCCCCGCCGCCGGGCCGCGCGCGGTGACCCCGCGCGCCGAGAGCGCGGCGTTCACGTGCGGCGTGGTCGCCGCGCTTTTCAGCAGAGAGAGACCCTCGGCGACGCGTTCGGTCGGGAAAAACGACGAGACCGGGGGCTCGTCGTCGCCGTCGTCGAGACGACCGCGCAAGACGGGCGCGGCGTCCGAGTACCGAAACGCCGCTCGCGCCGCGTTTCCGAACCCGCCGTCGTCGAACGCGTTCCCGTGGTCGTTGGAGAGCGCGATGCGACACCGCCGCGAGACCGTCGCGGTGGTGTTCGCCGGGAGCGCCGCGGCGACCGCCGCGGGAAGCGCCGGGAACGGCGGCGCGACGCACGCGGCGCTCGTGCGATCCGTCGCCGCCGCGCCGGAGACGCGCGCGTCCCCCGGACGCGCCGTCGTCTGGCGAAAAAAAAAGCGTCGCGCGACGTGTCGCGCGACCGTCTCGAACGACGATCCGTTCGACCCACCGACCTTAGACGCGACCGACGTGCGCTCTTCGTGTCGCACGGCGTCGTAGAAGCGCCACGCGTCGTCGCGCGGCACCTGGCCGTTCCCGAACGGAAACGGACCGGTCGACAACGGCCGCGACGACGCCGCCGCGAACGAATCGGAAAAAGCCTCCTCCGTCGCCGCGCGCGTCTCCGGCGTCGCGTCCGGCGGAAACGCGAGCTCGATCGGGCACTCGAACCGGCACCGGAACCCCTCGCCTTGCAGGAACGTGCCTCGCGGCCTCGGACCGTACGTCACGGCCGTCGGCGAGACGCCGCCGCGAGACGCGCCGCCGCGGCCGCGCGCGCCGGGGCCGCCGGAGGGCGCGCCGCCGAGGAGCGCGGCCCAGCCGGGAGGCAAAGCCGCCGCGTCGACGTCGCGCACGTCTCGCACCAGCGTCTCGTCGAACGGGTCGTTCGGGTCGTTGATCGCGTACCCCACCGCGCGCACGGTGATTTCCGAGCCCCCTTCGGTGGTGGCGACGTCGGGAACGGCGACCCACCGCTCGCGCGCGCGGCGCGCGGGCGCGAGCGCGGATTGGAACCCGCCGACGCCGCATCCGGGGCACCCGGGGTTCGCGTCGTCGTACTCCAGCGTCAGCGCGACGTGCGCTCTGGTCGTCCTCGCGTCGCGGACGTGCACGAGCGGCGGCGCTGACCACACGCCGTCGCCGTTGCTCACGGAGACGTGCGCGATGAGCGGGAGCCCGTTGGTCGCGACGCGCGGCGCGACGCACTCGACGGCAGTTCTCGAGATGAATCGCGCGCGCGTCTCGTGCAGCAGCGGCCCTCCGTCCGGCGCGCCGCTCGACGCCGCGAACCGCACCGCCAAACCCGCGGTGTCCTCGAACCCCACGCCCTTGATCGTGAGCACGGCGCCGCCGCTGACGTGCGCGGAGGTGGGGGACAAGGATGTCGGCCGGGGTGCTGAGGGGGCGCGCCGGTGCCTGTGCGTGTCCCGCGCACGAGCGCGGCCCTGCGCGGCGGCGTCGAAGCCGGACGCGCCCACGCCGCACGGCGCGAGGCACGCCGCCAAAACCGCGAGCGCGAGCGCGGCGGACGCGCGGAACGCGCGGAGACCGCGCATCGCGGCCTGAGGAGAGGCGCGCACGGGGGCCAGCTCCTCGACGTTTCGAGGCAACAACCGCGGTGCTTTTTCCTCGAAGCGGGAACTTTCGCTTCGGAAACGGGAATCAAGGCCAGGTCTCGAAAGAAAAAACGTTCAACGAAAGCTCGGGAATCGAAACCCAGGTCTCCGATTTTGAACAAGACGCTTTTCGATCACGTGACGACGACAACTGGCAGTCGGCTCTTTCCCATTCCCGCGCGCGGCGAGCAGCATGGGCCGCATCAAGGACTACTTCGTGGAGCAGGGTCTCACTCCCGCGGACTTCCCCGTAGCGTTTGTGTTCCACGAGGTGATTTCCATCGGGTGGGCGGGCGCTGTGTGGGGCGCGTGCTACGGCGTCCAGCCCTCAGTGACGGTATGCCGGCCACTCGCGAAGCTGCCGATGGCGCACAAAGTCTCCGGCGCGTTCGAGAAGGCGCTGGCGTTTTCGGACACCAAGCTGGAGAAGATGACGTGGCTGAAGAAGATGCCCGTGGTGAAGAGCGCGCACCCGCGTCGGCTCACCGTGAGTCTCGCGGAGTCCCTCGTGTTCCGAGGCGCGGTGAAGCCCGTGTCGTTCGGCGCGAAGCTCTATTTCTCCTACCAGTTCGTGCTGTGGACGAAAAAGGTGCGGGCGGATCTCGCCGCGGCGAGCAAGCGGAAGGAGGAGGAGCAGGCGAGCGGCTCGAGGCCGACGATGGTGCGGAAAAACGGGCGATGGGTGCGCGAGACGCCCGCGGCGCTCACCCTGGCGCTGCCGCCGCCGTGGGACGGGAAGATGTAGCGAAGGGCGTCGAAGCGCGTCGCGACGAAACCGCGCATCCGGCTGTATCGAAAAAAGGCGTGTGGTCGGCCGGGAATGGATCATCCTACGTCTCCACGGCGCAAGGCTCGTCGCTCACCACGGAACCTCCGTTCCGTCCCACGCGAAGAACTTGCCGGTGTCCTGCTGCGTCTTGGCGCCGACGATGCGCAGCAACTGCCGCGCCGCGCGCTCGGCGGTGAAGAGCTTTTCCGCCGGGACGTTTTTCTTGAACGGCTCGGACAGGTCCGTGTCCACGGTTCCGGGGTGCAGCAGCAGGAACGTGATCGGGTGCTTTTTTCGAGAAAACTCGATGGCGCAGTTCTTCGTGAGCTGATTCAGAGCCGTCTTGGACGCGCGGTAGGAGTGCCACCCGCCGAGCGCGTTATCGCCCACGCTCGACACGCGCGCCGACAGATTGGCGACGACGGCGGCGGGGGCGGGTTTTTCGCCGTCGTCGTTCGTCTCGTTCGTCGTCGCGTCGCCCTCCGACGCACAGACGCGGCTGAGCCTGGTGCCTTCGGTCAAAAGACCCGCGAAGTGTTTCGTGACGAGCGTCGGGCCCAGGGCGTTGACCCGGTACGCCTTGAGCGCGGCGTTCTCGTCGAGGCGCGCGATGGACGTCTCTGGCCGCATCTTGAACTCGGGCGCATCGACGTGCAGCACGGCGGCGGTCTGGCACAGCAGGTCCACGCGGCCAAGTTTGCGCTTCACCGTCTCCGCCGCGTCCACGATCGTCGCCGTGGACTCGACGTCCAGCCGCACGACGGTCAAGCGGCCCGGGTGTTTGGAGAGCAAATCGGTGAGCCCGGAGGCGTTCGCGGGGTCGCGGCACGTCGCGACGACGTGTCCGCCCGCCGCGGCGGGGCGCCCGGGCAGGTTGGCATCCGGCACCTCCAGCAGCTGGCGCACCATCTCGAGCCCGATGCCGCGCGACGCGCCCTGGATCAGGGAGACGTGCCTCGGCGGTGGCGAAAGAGGCGAATCGTCCGCGGATCGCGCGGACGCCGACGCTGAGGCGTGCGCGAGCCCGCGCCTGGCGCGCGCGGCGGTCGGGCGATAAGAAAAAGTGCCGTCGAACGACGACGCGGAGACGCCCCGGCAGGCTGGCATCCGGCGCGCGGCGGCCGCTGAGGCGTGCGTGCTCGAGGACAGGCAGAGCATCGCGCGCGCGAGCATCGCACGACGGCGTGACCGCGGGGGCGTAGCGCGCGGGGGACGAAGACGTGGCTGAGGTCGAGCGTCTCCCAGAGTGACGTGGCGGTCGGCGGTGACGTGCGCTTTTCCGACAGCCCGAGACCTTTTACAGAAAAGGACGACATCGAAAAATGTTTCATCCCATGCCCAGCCGAACTCGGCGCCGCGGCGATGACGATGAGCGGCGCGAACCGCGAAGAAACGTACAACAGCCTACGTGCTATTACAATAAGTGTCTACAGAGTTGTACTGCGTGCGTGGCGCGACGAGCGGAACCGCGTTCGTCTGCGGACGCGTGAACGAGTCGTACGAGAGAGGGATGTGTCAGCGAGGCGTTCGCGCGGCGGATGACTCGGCGCGCGCCGCCCCCGAGCGATTCGCGAAAACGAAAAGAAAACGTCGCCGAAAACGTCTCTTCGCCTCAGACATCCAAGGAAGATAAGCCTGCACTAGTTCTCAACTGGGCATCCAGACGAATCCGGCAGGAGATCTCTGAAGTTCGGGCACTGCGAATGGTGTTTCTGAGAAACGCCCTTCTGTAGCTTCATCAC
>MDSV01061855.1_pt1 | contig 19568 bp, 12 predicted proteins | sample 810851 | NCBI WGS metagenome assembly MDSV01 (sample SAMN05326640, study PRJNA326480) | marine metagenome | isolation source: seawater | place: Atlantic Ocean: North East | collected 2012 | reverse complement strand
CGATCCGCACCACCACGCAGCGGACGAGCAGCATGGCGTTCGCCATGGCCTCCCAGGCGTCCATCACCCAGACCGCCGCGTTTCGCCGCGGTCCCAGACGCACGCACGCGCGCGTGTCCACCAAGGTGCGCCACGGCCCCCCCGCCGCCCCCGCGAAGCCCTCTTTTCCTTTTCCGCCTCCGCCGCTGACGCGCGATTCCGAACCCTCCGCGCAGTGCGCCGCGTCCAAGGCGTGGACGAACTCGACGATGAAGTCCACCACCGCCTCGGTGGATGAGATCAAGGCGACGCGCCTGATCACCGCGATCAAGACCCCGTACCTGCCCAACGGCAAGGTGGACCTCGCGGCGTACGACGCGCTCGTGGAGAAACAGATCGAGGCTGGCGTGGGCGGTCTGATTGTTGGCGGCACCACCGGGGAGGGACAGCTCATGAGCTGGGACGAGCACATCATGCTCATCGCGCACACCGCCAAGCTGTACGGCGACCAGCTGCAGATCGTGGGCAACACCGGGAGCAACTCGACGCGCGAGGCTGTGCATGCCACCTCGCAGGGCTTCGCCGTCGGCATGGATGCCGCTCTGCAGATCAACCCGTACTACGGGAAGACGAACCGCGCCGGCATCTTGGCGCACTTCGGCGCCGTGCTCGATTACGGCCCGACCATCGTGTACAACGTGCCCGCGCGCACGTCGCAGGATATCCCGCCCGAGCTCATGATGGAGCTGGCAAAGCACGAGAACTTCGCGGGCGTCAAGGAGTGCGAGGGCAACGAGCGGATCAAGGGGTACACCGACGCCGGCGTGACGTGCTGGACCGGAAACGACGACGAGGCGCACGACGCGCGCTTCGACGCCGGCGCCGTCGGCGTGATCTCCGTCACCAGCAACGTGGTGCCGGGCAAGATGGTGGACCTGATCTGCTCGGAGGAGCCCAACCCGGAGCTGCGCGACGAGCTCCTGCCCCTGATGAACTGGCTCTTCACGGAGCCCAACCCCATCGGGCTGAACACCGCGCTCGCCATGCTGGACTGCGCCGAGCCGGTGTTCCGGTTGCCGTACTTCCCCTACGACGCGGCGCTGCGGGCGAAGGGCGCGGCGCTCATCGAGGCCATCGGCGTGGAGCACACGCCGGGCACCAAAGTGCTGGACCTGAAGGACGCGGACTTCATCACGCTGGAAGAGTGGTGAGCGCGGTGAGCGGTGCGGGAGCGCGAGGGATCCGAGTCGGAGCCGCCGCGGCGCGCGGAAACGGAAACGTGTGTAACACGGCGGCCGCGAAATATCTCACATCGAACGTGCGCCATCGAAGAAGATCGGATGAGAAAAAGCGCGCAACCATCGGGAATATTCCGACTGCTTGCCCTGTCGAGTGGAGAAATGCACGAGAGAGCTGTCGCAAACAGTCCGGAAAAAAACGGAATTTTTCGCGCACGCGAAGCGTCGTCCTCGCTCGATCGGGAAAGTCGGCGTCGAAACGCGATCCGCGACGGGCCGCCCCGGCACAGCTTCGCGTCGCCTTCGCGCACGCCAGTCATACACTCTTCCGGAGGTGTCTGTTGCGACAGGTGCGTGCCTAAAAATATCGCGTCGTCGCTCGCGTCGCCGGCCACGGGCTCGTTACCGGTCGCGGAGGGATATTTCGGCGTGCTCGACCGTCGCCGCACTTTTCTTTCCCGAAGCCGCCGACGCCGGTGATCGGCCGCGTGCGGAGCGTCGCGACCGTGCGGTGCGGCGACGTGCGCGCCGCCGCACACGTGTGGGATCTGGTATTCCTTAATCGCGCCGTAGGGCATCGAGAGGTGCACATGGAGGACTGTCTAGCACCTGTGCCGCGTCTCGAATGCGATTGCGCGCCGACCGCAGGCGGCGGCGGATGGCCACGTTTTCTGCACCTCCGCTGTACGCGTCTCGCCGTGTGTCCGGAACGGACGCGCGGGGGGCACGGGGAACGCCGGCACACGCTCGACGAGCGCTGCGACGCTCGAAACCCCCGTCGTTCGAACATCCGCTGACCTCCACGCGCCTTCCGCGGCCGATCCCTCCGTCCTTCAGTCCCTCTCCGTTTCACTTTTTCGATACCATGGCCTCCGCCCCCCAGATGTCCACGGCCGCGCCCAAGGCGCTGCCCCGCCAGCTCCGCACCGGCGCCTCCTTCAAGGCTGCGCGCGCGCCCGCGCGCCGCGTCGCCGTGCGCGCGTCCGCCTCCGCCGGCGAGACCGACGAGGTGGTGCTGCTGGAGAAGATGCTCAAGCTGGCCAAGGAGCGAAAGGAGGCTGAGTCGGCGGCGCCCGCGGCGGGCGCGTCCCCCGCGGAGGGCTACGACGGCAAGGGTTTCACGATCAAGACCTTTAACGCCATCTCCCCCGTTGGTTTGAACAAGTACCCCAAGGGCAAGTATGTGGTTTCCGGCGACGAGTCCGAGCTCCCCGATCCCCCCATGGGCATCATGCTCCGCTCGCACAAGGTGCAGCTGGACGATGTCCCCCCCACCGTGCGCGGCATCGTGCGCTGCGGCGCGGGCACCAACAACATCCCCGTCAAGGAGATGACCGAGCGCGGCATCCCCGTGTTCAACACGCCTGGCGCGAACGCCAACGCTGTGAAGGAACTGGTGGTGTGCTCCCTGCTGCTCGCCTCGCGCGGGATCATCGAGGGTAACTACCACGTGAACAACGTCATCAACAAGGAGGAGGGCGGCGACTACGACAAGATCTCCAAGCGCATCGAGGCGGACAAGGCGATGTTCGGCGGCCAGGAGATCACGGGCAAGACCATCGGGGTGATCGGCCTCGGCGCCATCGGCGCCAAGGTGGTGCAGGCGGCGCTCGGGCTCGGCATGAAGGTTGTCGGCTACGACCCCGTGCTCTCGCTGGACGCCGCGCTGCAGCTTCCCGGCGACCGCATGAAGCGCGTCACCGAGCTGGACGAGCTCTTCGCGGAGTCCGACTACATCACCGTGCACGTGCCGTACATCAAGGGCGTCACGCACCACTTGATCAACGCCGATGCGCTCTCCAAGTGCAAGCCCGGCGTGCACCTGCTCAACTTTGCGCGCGGCGAGATCATCGACGGCGCCGCGGTGAAGAACGGCTACGACTCGGGCGCGCTCACCGGCAAGTACATGTCCGACTTCTCGGACCCCGACCTGATGGGCCACCCGCGCCACATCGTCATGCCCCACCTCGGCGCGTCAACCGAGGAGGCTGAGGAGAACTCCGCGGCGATGGCCGCCTCCACGATGATGGACTTCCTCGAGACGGGCACCATCCGCAACTCGGTGAACTTCCCCACCACCATCCTCGCCCCTCAGAAAAACTCCTCCGGCGCGCGCCTGTGCATCGTCAACCGCAACGAGCCCGGCGCGCTCGGCGAGATCACCACGTTCCTCGGTTCCAAGGGCCTGAACATCTCGCAGCAGATCAACACCTCGCGCGGGGACATCGCGTACACCGTCATCGACTTCACCAACCAGCCCGATGACGGTGAGGCGCTGCAGCAGGAACTCGCCGAGGCGTGCTCGTACATCATCTCTCTGCGCTTCCTCGGCATGGTGTTCGACGATAAGCTCGGCGAGCCCGGCACGTTTTTCTACGTGTCCTGGGCGCAGTGAGCGAGAGGCGCTTCGAGCCGGCTGAGCGCTCTCGGAAGGAATTCTTCTGACCCCGGGGAGCGGGTCGCCCCGACTGAACGCGGACGTCGTTTCAGGATCCGACTCGGTCACGTGTTGTTATGATACTTACAGGTTTTCGTATTACCGCTTCATCAATCTACACCTCCGCCGCCGCGGGCGCCGCCGCCGCAGCCCCGAAGGCGCCGTCGTCGAGCAACTCGGCCAACTCCTCCGCCACGCCGTCGCTCGCGTTGTCCCCGCGGCACACACGGTCGGCCGCCTCCAGCGCCCTCTGCCTGCCGTTGGGCATCGCATACGAGAGCCCGCACGCCTCCAGCATCTCTACGTCGTTGTTTGCGTCCCCGAACGCCACCGCCTGCGCCAGGTCGATCCCCAGCGCCGCGCCCGCGGCGCGCAAACCCGAGGACTTGTCCACGCCCGGCATCAAAAACTCCGTGTGCATCTCGGCAGCGATGACGTGACACGTCGTCGGCGGTAGCGTCTCGCGCGCCTTCACAGCGACGTCGTCCGCGGCGGACTGGCTCCCCGTGATGATGATGAGTTTGAGAGGCGGCGGGAACGGCCACGCGTGGCTTCCAGCTTCCGGCCGGAGGCTGGGAACGCGCTCGCTGTGTCCCTCCGGCCCGACCAGCGCGTCGAACTGGTCCATCAGCCCGGACTGTTTCGCGTTCACCGGCGCCGTCACGGACTTGTCCGGCAGGCAATACTGCACGGGCAGGTCCAAAGCCGCGGCGACGTCCAGGACCTGCGCCACGACGTCCCGAGAAAGGTGCTCGACGTGCCACACGATGTCGTTCGCGGGGTCGTCGCCGTCCAGTAGCATGGCGCACGCGCCGTTGAAGCACACCGCGGGGATGGGACCGAGCCCGAGCTGGCTGGCGTACCGGCGGATGGTCGCCGCGGGTCGCCCCGAGGCGACGCACACGGTCGCGCCGGAGGCGTGCACGCGTCGCAAAGTACTCACGGTGTCGTCAGAGATGGTGCTGTCGGGACGAAGCAAGGTGCCGTCCATGTCCACCGCCACCAGTCGGAGCGGAAAAGCATCCGTCCCCCCCGTCCCCGCCATGCCCGCGGTCTCTCTTGTCGTGTCTCCGGTCGTCGCGAAACGCTTGACCGATGAACGACTACCGGATCGCGAGGGCGCGCGGGGAGCCGGGACGCGAGCGACGCGCGTGGGCACAGCGTGCGCGAGCGTGACCATGCACGGTGCGGCTCGGGTGCGGCAGTGCGCGTCGAGGTGTGCAGGCGGAGACGCTAGGTCGTTCCGGGTCGTATAAGCCAATCAGCCGGTGTGTGAGTGGCTGAAAAATCTCTCAGCGCGTTTTCCCGCGAAAGCCAAGTCCAAGCTGACAAAAACCATGCACGCGTCCGCGCTGTCCACCCCCAGGGCTCTGTCCACCCCCGGGACTCTGTCCTCCCGAGCCTCGAGCGCCAAGCACGTCGCACGCGCTGTCGTGCGTGCGCCTGCGGGACCCGCACGTGGCTCGGCGGTCGTGACCCGCGCCGGCTTGTTCGACAAGCTCAAGGAAGGCAAATCCATGTCGGCCCCGAACCCGAAAGGCAAAAACTTGATCAAGCCGAGACCGCTTGTGAACTCCAAGGGCGAGACCCCGTGGTACATCGACGAGAAGACGGGCAAGGCCCCCGGGTATCTGCAAATAACGGTGTTCATGGCGTCCCAGCTGTTCGTCGGGCTCGTCATGCAGCCGTTCGCGGTGTGGTACGGCCAGCTCTTCGACCCGATCATCAACAAGTGACGGATGCTTTTCGTCACGCGACGAGCGTCTCGTCTACGAAGGTACTATCTATAGCGTCTCGTCTGGACATCGTACGCGCAACGTCGCGAACTACCGTCGTAAGCGCGGCGCGCGTCCCCTTCTACTTCGCTTTCCCCGTCCGCAAGTGCGCGGCGACATCCACCGGCCCCACGCCGTCCATCACGTACCCGACATCCACCTCCTCGTCGAACCGTTTCGTCGTCCCGTCGCAGTGGCACTCCGTCCACGAGTCGCACCGCAGCCTGTGCCGCGGCAGCGCCCGCGCGGGGTCGCCCGGCACGGAGAGCGACGCGTTTTTCGCGTCGCGGGGCGACGCTTTCGCGTCGAACCCGTCTCGCTCCTCCAGCGTGAGCAGGAAGATCTCGTCCCCGCAGCACAGCGGGCACCCCCCCCGCTCCACCTTGTACATCGCGCCCTGCCTGGTGAGCTGGTAAAAGTCGCGCGGGCGCTGCGACGTCGTGCCGAGGTGTCTCGTGCGCAGCGAAAAAAAAGGCTCGCGCATGTAAAACCGACGCCGCTCGACGCCATCCGCGCCCGCGTCCGGCGCGCTTTCGAGCGACGGAAGCGGCGTCTCGACGGGCCCCAACCTGACTCTGCGCATACGCCAGTTCGCGGTGAGCAGATCGTCCTGCGACGAGGAGAGACGCCAGGACCCGCCGTCGGCGGCGGCGTCCGCGTCGGGGTCCGCCACGTCGTAGCGCGAGCGCGACGCGGCGCCCGCCTCCTCACCGCCGCCCGGCCGCGGGCGGGCCGGCGGCGACCGCAGGTCCGTCAGGCCGGCACGCGCCCCGACGTGCGTGGGCGCGGCGGAGACAGATGCCGTGCGCGCCTGCGCGTGCGGCGGCGCCTCACCCTGCGCGCTGGCGGTCTGCGGGCCGGATGCGAGAGACGCCGGCGCCGACGGCGCCGAAGTCGGCGCTTTTTCGTCGGCTTTTTTGTCGGCTTTCCTCCTTTTGGCACCCGCGGCGTCCTCCGCGGCCATGGCCGCGCGCGCAGCCTCCGCGGCCTGCTCCCCCCTAGACTTGCGCTTCTTCGCGTCCACGCCGCCCGGTCGCCACTGCGCGACGATCCGCGCCGCGAGCGTCGCGGGGTTCCCCTTGCCGCTTTTCCCGAGTCTCCGTGAGAGATGGGCGGACATGAGATCGCAAGGGAAGAACCGGGCCAGGACCGCCTCCGCGGACAGCGAGTTCACCGCCATCACGCCCGCGATGCGATCCACGAGCTGACCGGCGGACTCACCGGGCGCGCTGAGCATCTTCGCGACGTTCGACGGATGCGTCTCCACGAGCGCGAGGAGGCCGGCGGCGACTGCGGGGTTCGGGTTTGGAGGAATTCGCTTGTTAGCCCGCGTTTTGAAATTCGCGAGAGGATTCGCGAAGACGTCGGGCGAGGACGGGCGCACCATGCGGCGCGAGGGAGTCCGCGGTCGTCGCCTGGCCCCCGCGGGACTGTCTGGAGCTACGACGCATCCTTGACACGCCGCGGACCTGAGGAGGGGTCGCGCGCGCGACGCACTGCTGAAAGCGAGCACGCGCTTTGTTTTCAAGCGGTCATATTCATAGCCGACAGTTGTGTGTAGAAATGATTCTTTTCGCTGTCGGGTTCGCGAGTGGAATGAGTTTAACAAGGACACCGGGCGGGGGTGCGGTGCGAGTAGACCGCCTGTGGCTGGTTGAGGGCGAAGGTACCTGAACCCGGGCGGTGCATTGATCCTGGAGCCGCCCGAATTTAGGCCCTTCAGGCTCTTCTGTGGCGGTTGCCACCGGGGGACTCGTGCGTTCTCTGCGCTGCAGTAATCGCTCGGCGGCGTGTTTTTCCGCCGCCGCCGCGTCGCGGCGCTCCGCGCGATCACAGCGACGCCGCGGGCGTTTCGGCGATCAATTCAGCGACCCGCGCGGCGGCGGCCGCCCCGCTGAGCGCCGCGCCTTCGACCTTAGGGGACACGCAGAAGTCCCCGCACCCCACCACCCTCCTCTCCGCGTCGAGCAGGCACCCCTTCCCCGACGCCGCCGCCGCCGCCACCGCGCCGTCGTCCGGGAAAGCCGCGCCCCAGCGGTGCGCGGCGACGTGCGCGATTTCGTATTCGACGCGTTTTTCCGCTTCGCCCGCCCCCCGCCCGGCGCACTTCGCGGCGAGTCCGAGCAGCGCCTCGGTCATCTCCTCCGCCACCTCGTTCAGCAGCGCCTGGTGCGGCGCCGTACCGGGGACGGTGGCCATGGCCTTGACGCGCCGCGCCGCGTACCCCGGCGTGCTCTGCGCCACCCAGCACGTCACGTCGGCGTCGGGGGCGCCCGTCGGCCGCCCCGGCTTGGACGAGTCGTCGGCGATCCAGGCCACCACGTCGTCCCCCGCGACCGTCGCGCCCTGGAACTCGAACAGAGGCACGTCCCCCGCGCCTGTCTTCTTCTTCACCGCGAGCATCAGCGCGAAGCTCGGGGTCTGGCCCGAGGCGCGCATGCCCTCGCGCACCGCGGGCGCCGCCGCCGACGCGATGGGCGGGTCCTCGCCGTACACGCGCACGCTCCGGTCGCTCGCGGCTTGCTTGTCGGCGGCGACGACGGCGACGAAGCGCGCGTCACGCCGCGGCGGCTCGGGAACCGGGTCCCCGTTCGCGTCCGTGCGTGCGCTCGGCGCGGAAGAGCGGTGCACCACGGTCCACGAGCCGTCCCCGACCCCCGGTCCGCCCTCGAACGACGTCACGCGGCGCGACGTGACGAGCGAAATCCCAGAGCGCCGCGCCAGTCCCTTGGCGACGGCGTTCATGGACGGCGTCCCGACCCAACGTTCCTTCGTCTGCGTCTCCTCGGGAACGAACGTCCCCGTGGCGGCGTCCAGCGCGCCGAACGTCCCCGTCCACTCCGCGACGAGACCGTCCGCGTGCCAGTCCTCCACGATGGCGCGGAACGCCGGATCCTTTGCCGAAAAGTACTGCGCGCCGTGGTCGAACTGCCACCCGGCGCCGTCGGGGCCGGCGCGCCTGGTCGAAGTGCGCCCGCCGGGGCCTCTCCCCGTCTCGTACACGGTCACGGCGCAGCCCCCGCGCGCCAGGCGCGACGCAGCGGTGAGACCGGAGATCCCGGCGCCCACCACGGCGACCCGGGGCGGGCTTCCTCCCGAGTCGGGGGCGTCCCGAGACGCAGCCATCGCGACGTGACGTGTTCGCCAGGGGGAGGGTTCGGTGACGGGTGCGCGACGGTCGACCCTCGCGAGGTGACGACGCGCGCGTGAAGCACGCGCGGCTGACCGAAACGCGGACGGTCCGGAGAAGAGCCCGAGGCGCACGGCGTGCATAGCGGGGCGCAGCGCGGTGTGCCCCGGCGGCGGCTCGGCACCGCCGTCGGCACTTTTCGGATATGACGAAGCCACCGCGAAACCCGGCGCGGGCGTTCTTTCTCGAGCGAGCGTTTTCTCCGTCCGAGGGGAACGTGATGACGACTCGGAAGAACCGAATCTACGCAGTTCGCGAGACGCGCGTCAGGGCGATGCCCGCGTCGTTGACCTCGACCCGAAGCGCGCAGACCGCGCAAAGTACAGGGAGCTCTCGGAATGAGCCACGGATTGGCGCTCCGCTCCCTCCGGACGTGACCGTCCCGGCCTGGTGTCGCGGAGAAACAAAGGTCGGTCAAGAGAACAAAAAACCAGTCAACGCGGAGAAGGCAGCTCCGATGGTGTACCCCCCGCGAGCATCGCGTCCGGCCCGCGCGTTCGGGGAACCCGAGCCCCTGGACCCACCATCAGGCGTCCGCGCGCGCTCGGCGCGCGTCGCGGCGCCGGTTGCCGCGGGGTTCAAAGCGGGTGCCGCGCAGCGCCCGTCCACCGTGGACCCCGCGCGGAGGCGCGTTTCTTCTTCTTCCGCGACGCGACCGGCGACGGCGGCGGCGTCGGACCGCGGGTCCCCCGGTCCGCAGCTCTTCATCACGAGCGTCGGTCCCGCGAACCCGAGGAGCCTGCCGGCGCGTCGCGACGTGTCCGGCGCGCCCGCGGACGCCTCGCGCCGACGCCTAGCCACCACCAGGACGTGTGCCACGTCCGCGTCCACGGCGGCGGCGGCGCGCAACCACCCGCACGCGTCGCTGTTCGACGCGCTCCGCGACCACTCCGCGCTGCGCGCGGAGTGGCAGACCGAGTTGGACGCGGCGCTGGCGCTGGCCGAGCGCGAGCGCGCGCGCGCGGCGCGCGCGGAAGAAGCGGCGAGCGAGGTCAGGTCAACGTTGGCGCTGAAGCAGGACGAGATCGACCGCGCTCAGGCGGCGCGCGACGCGGCGGCGGCTGCGGCGGCGAGGGCGGAGCGCGCCGAGGCGGAGTCGGTGTCACTTCGCGCTCGCGCCGACGAGCTCGAGGCGGCACTGCGCGCGAAGGATGCGGGACTGGAAGCGCACGAGGCCGCGATGCGCGACGCCGAGGAGCGCGTGCGTGCGGCGCACGCGGCGGCCACCGCCGCGGCGGAGGGTGCCGCGCGCGACCGCGGCGCGGTCGAGACGGCGCGCGCCGCGACCCGCCGAGCCGAAGAGGCGCTGGCGGTTTCGGAGCGGCGGGTCGCCGAGGGCGCGGCGGAGGCGCGGTTGGCGCGCGTCGCCATGGAGGAGATGGTGCTCGAGCGAAAGACGCACGCGCGCGCGCTGGCGCTCCTCCGCGGGGAGCGCGACGGTGCCAAGGCCGGATGCGCGGAAGCCGAGGCTGAGAAGCTGGAGGCGGTGAAGGAGCTGGAGTACCTGCGGGACGCGACGGCGGCTGCGGCGCGGAAACACGCCGCGTCGTTGGAAGCGTTGCGCGCGGAGGCGGCGGCGGTGGCGGGAGACCTCGAGGATTCGAGACGGGCGAACGAAAGCCTGCGGGAGGACGCGATCAGAACGCGGAGTGGCGTCGATGACGTCACCAGAGACCTCGTCGAGGCGCGTGCGGAGACGGAGAAGTGGCGTTTCGAAGCGCAGTCGGTATCCCGCGCGCTCGCGATTCTCAGAGGGCAGCACGAGGCGTTCGTGATCGCCGCCGGGGGCGCGCCGGCGCCGGCCACGCCTCTGTTGCGTCGCCGTCCTTCGGGGGAAGACGGCGACGACGGCGGCGACGAGCGCGCTGGGGCTGGAGGGGAAAGAACGGAGAGATCAGCCGGGATCGGGACCGAGGGAGACCTCGCGGCGCCCCGCCGCGCGAGCGAGGGGGCGTCGCCGGCGGCGTCGCCGGCGGCGGCGGCGAGCGACGAAGTCGGCGACGACTCGGAATACGGAGGCGAGGGTGAGGGCGGGGGCGGGGGCGGGGGCGACGACGGCGCTCTCGCACCAAACCGATTAGAGAGCGCGTAGAAGGCATTCGTTGTGCGTGGTAGACTCGAACGAGTGCAGAAGACATCCCTCGGGGTCGCGCGAGCGGCGGCGCGAAAGCGGGTAACGAAACAGGTTGTTTTTTCGTGAAACCCGAATTTATGCTTTTGCGCGCCGAAACGTCTTCGGGTGTGAAGAAACATTGTTTTCGTGGCGGTAACAACGCGTGCACTTGTGCGAGGGCACCGCACGACCGCTCGCACCGCGTTCGACACGAGCCATGGACTCGTTCGAAGAGTCGTTCGCGTACTGCCACCATCGCGTCGGCGCGACGCTGCAGGTGGCCGTCGCGGTGGACGGCTCCAAAGTCAGCAAGAAGGCCTTGGACCTGGCGGTCGCGCTCGCGAACGAAAAGCGCCACCCAGATGACGCCACTCTCGATGTCCTGCATGTCAAGGACCCGCACGCGCCCGCCTTCCTCAGTGCCGAGCACATCGAGAAGGAGTGCGCGCTGCGCACGACCGGGCCGGACCTGAAAGTGGACGCCAAGTTCCACGCGCTCGCGAAACCTGTCGACCAGAGTGTCGAGCACGTCCTCGCGAAAGCCGCGGAGGCGCGCGACTCCGACATTCTCGTCGTGGGGGCCACGGGCTTGAAACTCGAGCAGGGCGCCGTGCACGCGGACTCGTTCGAGGTCATGGGCAGCACGTGCGACGGCAGCCTGCACCGCTCGGACGTCTCCGTCGCCATCGTGAAGGCCACCTCTTTTGACACGCGCGGCGAGCTGGGGGGGCTCACGTTCCTCGTGGCGACGGACGACTCGCCCGCGGCGCGGCTCGCCTTTGCGTTGACGGTTTCGAAGCTGGCGACTTTCGCAGACGAAGTGCATGTGTACGCGAACCGGGACGTGGACGGGTCGCCGACGTCGCATCCCGACGAGCTGCTGAAGCACTACAAAGCGGCGTGTGAGGCGAGGAAGCTGACGTGTGTGACGCACGCGGGGAGGGACCACACGACGAGCGTCGCGGATGACATCTTGAAACTCGCGCGGGACATCGGCGCGGATGTGCTTTTGCTCGGGACGAACGGCCACGCCGGCGACGAGGTTGTCGGGTCCGTCTCGCTGAAGTGCGCGAGGTCCGCGAAGTGCACCTGCGTCGTCGTCAAGGACCCGAGGGCGTAGCGGCGCACGCAGCGCGACGAGGACGTCCCGCGCGGTCCAGGATAGAGCCTACGAGCTCGCTGAGGTGTTCGTATCGTGAAAGGTATTTATATTACCAGCATTATACATACCGCGGGTCGCGAACGTCCGAACCGAGCGTCTCGTCGTCATCCGTCAGTCGCTCTCGTCTCCCTCCTCCTCCTCCTCTATCTTCTCGCGGATGGCGCGCTTGATGATCCTCGCCACGTCGTCGTACCCCTTCTTCGCCGCGACGCTCTTCGCGGTCTTGCCCTTGGCGTCCTTCGCCGCCGGGTCCGCGCCGCGCTCGAGCAGGAACTCGACGATCTCCTCGTGCCCGCCCGCCGCCGCCGCGTGCAGCGGGAACGAACCTTTCAAGTCCGCCGCGTCCAGCGACGCGCCGGCGTCGACGAGCGCCCCGACGGTTTCTTCGCGGCCCTTGCGGCAGGCCAGGTGCAGCGGCGTCGCGCCCGCCTGGCCGGACGCCTGCTTCTCCGCCTTGCCCTTGCAGAGCCGCCGCGCCACCTCCGCGAAGCCCTTGACGGCGGCCACGTGCAGCGGCCGGTTGCCCTCGGCGTCCGCCACCTCGGGGTCGGCGCCCAGCTTGAGCAGCGCCTTGACGGCATCCGGCTGGTTTTTCGTCGTCGCCGCTTGCAGCGGCGTGACCCCGTCCCCCCCGACGCGGGGCTGGTCCACGGGCACCTCGTAGTCCACGACGAGCTCGCGGATCTCGCTCACGTCGCCGCGCACGGCGGCGTCCACCAGAATGCCGGGGTCATCCGCGATTTTCTGGAGCTTCTTCTTGCGCTCCTTGCGCGACGGCTCCTTGTCCATCCCGAGCTCGTCCATGAACGCGGGGGGCGCCGCGCGCGCGTCGAGCGAGTCTTCGGCCGTGTCCCCGGGACGGGGGGGGGGATTCGAGGACGAGTAGCTCTTGGCGTACTTGTTGCCAAAATTCATCTTCTCCGCCCCGGAGGGCGCGTTCGCGGGGTCGTCGTACGGGTTGGCGTGTCTCGGCGCGACGCCCCCGCCGGGCCCGAACCCGCTCGAGGTCCCGGTCTGGAAACTGCTCTGGAACGCGCTCGCGCCGGGCGTGCTCCTGCCGGGCTTCTGGTCCCAGTTCGTGTCTGGGGGGCGGTGGTGGTCCGGCATCTTCTTCTGTGCCGCGGAGCTCGACGCGCCCACCTTCTCCGCGATGCCCTGCGCGGCGCTGGCGATGCCCTCCTGCAGCTGCTTCAGGTCCAGCGCGTTGGATTTGTTACGGGAGCCGGGAGGCTGGTACGCCGCGGGGGTCTCACCCACCTGCTCGTACCCGTTGGTCATACCGAAAAGAGACGCCATATTCGAACGCTCTACGCCGAGGGAGGCGGAACGCGGCGGGGCGGCGAACGACGCTGCGGCGGCCACGACCGGTCGCGCGTGCGCGTGTGTCCCCGTGGGCCGCGGATTCGGGAATCGGCACGTCCGCTGTTCCTTCCTGTCCCGCGGCCTATACGCGCTATTTTCAAGAAGGTTATGGGTCCAACCGACCAGAAGTCGAGGCGACGCGCGCGCGTCGAACCTCTCTGTTACGCGGTCGCGCGGGCGCGAGTGGTCGCGACGAGCGCGCGGTGTTCGTCTCCTCGAGAGCCCCACACTCGAGTGGATACCGCGCATGCTTCGCGGCGACGGCGGATACGGCGCCACGTCTTGCGCACCTCCCCTCGGACGAGAAGACGCCCCGGGGGAGGAGAGGCTTCCTGTTTCGACGGGACCGGGCGAGGCGGGAGGGAGCGCGCGCGCCATGCCCGGCACGGATGTCGAGCTGACGGACGTCGAGCTGGCGGATGTGGTACAGGACCGCGCGCAGCCGCCCGACGCCGAGGACGCCGAGCCCGTGTGCAGGATATGCCACGACGACTTGTCCTCTTCCCCGGGCCACCCGGTGACCCTGAAGTGCGCGTGCAAAGGCGCGCTGCGCGCCGCGCACGCGCAGTGCGCGCTCCGGTGGTTCCGGTCGCGCGGCGACGCCGTGTGCGAGATCTGCGAGCAACACACGGGACTGAGTCTGTCCCGCGAGGCTGACGGGACGAGGCGCCAGCGCGCGCGCGGGCGCCGCGGGGGTCATCGGGTCTTCTCGCGCGACGCGCCGCGGCGCCGCGACCTGGAGGACGGCGCGGCGGGCCCGCTCGCCTCCGAGACCTCCGAGACCGATTCCGCGCGCGAAGACGACGCGTCCGCGCGCGGCGGGAGCGACGAAGACACCACCGCGTGGCGCACTCGAGCCGATGCCGATCTCACCGGCATCGACGCGTTCACGGGTCGTTCGCGGCGGCGAAGCGAGAGAGCTCGCGACGCCTCGCGCCGCGCCGTTCGACGCCGCGCCTCTCGCGGAGAGTGGTACAGGTTCTTCTGCGGTCCCGTCGTGCCCTCGATCGCGGAACCGAGCGCGCGTCCCGATGGACCCGACTCGGAGACGGGCGACCGCGCAGTCGCCCGTGGCGTCTCGCGATCGCGACGAGCGGAAGGAGGTGTCGCGATATGCGACCTGGTGCCGCTCGTCGCCGCCGTCTTCGTGTCTCAGACGCTCCTGCTCCTCTCGCGCGCCGGCGACGCCGACCCGGACGGAACCGTCGTGACGCCGGGCCTCGCCGTCGCGCTGGCGTACATGAACTCGGGCGCGCACCTGCTCGGGATCGTGCAGATGCTCGTGGGCCTGAGCGTCGTGAGGCTGAGCCGCGCCAAGCAGGTCGCGGTGCTGTGGCTTTGGGCCGCCGCGCTCGGCGTCGGGAGCTGGGCGTCGTTCCGGCGGTTCATGGGTCCCGGCGGCGGCGTCGAAAACGAAAAGAACGCCGCCGGCGAAGGCGAAGGCGCGCTCGTGGCGTGCGTCATCGTGAGCGTCTCCGCGGCAGTCTCCCCCACGCTCGCGTTCTGGGTCGTGTGCCTCGCGCGGGTCGTCGCGGGGTGCGGAGAGGGAGAGTGACGGAAAGGGAGAGACGCCGACGCGGATGAAAGTCGCCGGCGAAAACTTTGCGCGCGAGACGTTTTTTTCAGCCTCCCACAATCAAAAAGCCGCCTCGCGTCGGCGCCGACCGAGTTCCTCGCGGGCAGACTCACTTTCCCCCCCGGTCCTCATCCCCCGCCTCGCCGTCCTCCGGAACGAAGGTCGGCGCCCCGTCCATCGCCCCCTTGGACGCCTCGTACATCATGTAATTTGACAAACCGCGCACCGCCGCTTCGCGTTGTCTCATGATCGTCTCCGGATCCGTCTCGTGCTGGTTTCGTCGCCACGGCGCGGTGACTTGCGCGCGCAGCGCTTCGCGTGGGAACCCCTGCTTCTTCGCGAGGAAATCCGCCAGGCGCAAGCAGTCCCGGTATAGCTTCGTCGGATTCTCCAGCAAAAACGCCGCGGGGTTGCTTCCCGCCATTCCACCAGGCGCCGCGCCGCGCGGGAGTGATCTGCTGCGCAGGCGTGTACAGTAGGCCTTTCGATACTCTGGCTTCCGAGAATCTGCGCGCTCGAGAACGAAGTGAAAAATCGCCCCGAGGAGCGGCGGCGATTGTCGGCGGCTGCCACACACGGCGCGCGCGAGTCGTCGACAGTCCGTTCACGGACAGTCCAGTCGTAACACCGGCACCACCGCATCCTCCGTGATATAGGACGCGCGTCATGTGAGTCCCCCCCTGCTATCGTGTCCGCGGCCGCCGCTACCGCCGCCGCGCGTGGCGAAATGGTGTTTGCCAGAAAGAGGCGAAATTGCGCGCTTCGCGAACCGGCCGTGGACCCCGACCGCAGCGTTCTGACCCGCCCTTCCCACACCCGCAGGTATCTCATGTACTATCTCGACGAGAAGGGGATCCGGGTGTACACCCTGAAGGTACGCGCGCGATCCCCCACCCGACCCGGACGGAGCGATCCCGAAAGTCCCGCGCGTAGGGAAAGAAACCCTCGCGGAACGTCACGCCCCGACTGACCGAGCCCACTCTCGTCCTCGCGGCACGCGTCGATCCCAGAAAACCGCGCCAGACGGGAGCCCCACGCAATCGGCGCACCCCGCGCGGTTCAGCCCCGACGATAAGTTCTCCAAGCAGCGCGTGGCGTGCAAGAAGCGCTTCGGGCTGCTGCCGACCCAGAAACCCATCCCTGAGCTTTGAGAGGGATTGCCTCTATGAATTCGTCATCACAACCGCGCGCTCCGTGAGGCGCGGAGCGAGAGGATGTTCGCGGCATGACACACCCAGTGTACATCACCCCTAGCCATTGCGATTTTAAACGAGTGCATCGCAGTACAGTCTATGCGCGTCGTGTCTATGGTTCTAGCTTGGTACCGCTTCTCTCGTTTTTCCCCGCCTCGCCCGAACATCGTCAACAACACCCGCAGCAACTCTTCTTTTTCCGCTCCGCAGCGGCGTCTTTCGCCGCCTCCCGCTTCTCGGCTTCAGCCGCGTCGCTGGGCAGGGCCGCCGGGTCTGTTAATTTCACGGTCGAGCCGGGCGCGGAAGGCATGGCCTGGTACCCGGCGGACGGCCCAACGCCTTCGCCCGGCAAGTCGTCGAAATCGTCGAAGGCGGAAAAGGCATCCTCCTCGGCGTCGAAGAACTGGTCCCCGTTGTCCGAGTCCGCCGCCATCGAGCTCGAGCGGCGCAGGCCCACGAGCTGCAGAAGCGAGGCACCCGCCCCGCTCGGTTCAGCAGCGTCGCTGAAATCCGCGTCGGCGTCCACGGAGACGGACGCCTCGTCTGCGTACCACGGGATGTTACTTTCGGTCCTCTCCCTGATCCACGTCTGCGCGGCGGCCATCCCGCTTTGCATACCCATGCGTTTCTCCGCGTCCCCCACCTGTTTAACCCCGCAGCACACCATCTCTTCGGTGATGAAGCAGTCGTCCCCGAGGTGCGCCTTGAGCTTGGCGAAGGCTTTCGGGCCGGAGCCATAAATGTGCACCTTGGCGACGGTTTTCGGGTCCAGGAACGACGAGATCACCGCCCAGATCACCTTAAAGATGGACGGCGCGTTGATCACGTAGGCCGCGGCGAGGGACTCCGGGTAGTTGTCCTGCGCGATCTTGGACGTCCTGGAAGAGATCTCGCGGACCTTCGCGGTGAACTTAGATAGGGTCAGCCCCTTCACGTCCCACACGTTTATGCCCTGCGTGATGGGCTTGCCGTATTTCCGAGACGCCGTCTGGTACACCACCTGCTGCGTGTACTCCAGCAGCTGCACCTGCGCGTACAGAAACGTCGCCATGCCCATCTTCTCGAGAATCATGTCCCAGGGCACGACCGCGGTGTGGTCCAGGAACACGGGATGGCCCCGCGTGCCGTGTCCGACGTAAAATCCCGGGATCTCGGACAAGATGCGCGCGTGCTCCTCTGACAACGGCGCGGCGAGACAGTCATCTGCGCCCACCTCCCGTCTCCATTCCAAGCTCTTTTCCAGCATGGCGTACGACTTCTCCGTGTCCTTTCGTGCCCTCGTGAATCGCAGAATGGCCCTGGCCTCACCGCCGTTCGCCGGAATGCGCATCGTACGCGGCAACTCCAGGCCCGCGTTTCGCAGCATGGCGCGCAAGCCTTGCATCCGCTCGTGCTCCGTGTCGGTGGGAGGGGGGTAGTCCCCGACGTGCTCGCCCTTGCCCATCGCGGAGGACGCGGAGCTGACGAGTAACGGCCGCGCGTGCGTCTCAATCGTCGTGTCGGGGTTCGTGCGGAGATGGGTTCGGCTGACGATCACGCGCGCACCACGACCCGACGGTTCACGAACACCCGAGACCGAACGCGTCTACGCGTCTCGATCGCGTCTCGGTATTCCGCGTTCCGACCGGCGAGTGCGATGGGCACGCTGCGCGTGCGAAGGGGACGACGCCGCTGACACGTGGACGGGCCGTCGCCGTCACCTTCGTGGCGCTACACGCAGGGTTCTTGCGATCAGATACGGCGCTTTACATGTGTCGCGGCGAGGTCAACCTTCTCGTCTCCTCGAAGGTCCCGGCACAACGAAAAAGAAAATCAGTGGCGGAAATCATCTCAGATGTGGTGCGCCCACTTGTCGTTGTGCTGAGGTGACGGCCGTGACCGAGGGTGCGGCGCGCAGACCCGAGCGCGTCCGACGCGACCGATCGAGCGGCGCACGCGTCGCGGACCCTTCCGGGCTTGACGTGTTCAGGACTCGTCGATAACGCGCGTCGACGCCTGAGGCGCGCCGGAACTCGTCCAACCTCCCCGAGCCGGGGCCATGGCGTCTCCCGAGGCTGCGGCCATCTTGCGCGAGCTACAGCAGCAGCGCGACAACGGGGTGCGTACGCGTGCTCCCCCACCGCGGGTCTCGATAGGCTATTTTCTGCGCACGAGCGATACGCGGGACGATCACGCGCGATCGAGCCCCCTCGCATCAGCCGTGCACCGGCCGCAGCACGCGCGGGGATACCCGATCGCTTAGGGAGGCGGCCCTCGGCCGCGTCTCCGCGACAGCTTTTCGGCCGCGGCGTCCGTGAACACCCCGCGTCTGTCGCTTTTTCGCGCGCGGCTGGGGCTGACGCGGCCCCCTCCTCGTTTTCTCCCCGCAGATCTGCGCGGACTGCGCCACGAAGAACCCCCAGTGGGCTTCTGTGTCGTACGGTATCTTCATGTGCCTCGAGTGCTCCGGCATCCACCGCGGGCTTGGCGTGCACATCTCCTTCGTGCGCTCGGTGGGGATGGATTCCTGGTCCGCCGCGCAGCTCAAGAAGATGCAAGCCGGCGGCAACGCCGACCTGAATGCGTTCCTCGCCAAGTACGGCGTCGACAAGCACACGGACCCGAAGGTCAAGTACAACACCAGGGCGGCGGAGGCCTTCAAGGAGAAGGTTGCCGCGGCGGCCGAGGGGAGGCCGTGGACGTGTCCCGCGGACATACCGATGGGCGCGGCGCCGGCGGCGCCGCCTCCGCGGCGCGCCGGCGGCGGCGGCGCAGGCGGCTTCGGCGGCGGGGACGACTGGGCGTGGGACGAGGGCGGTTCCGGCGGGAACCGGCCGAGCGCGCACCGAGGCGGGAGGCAGGAGCCCACCGTTGAGGACTACAACCGCTCCGCCGCGAACAAGGACGAGTTCTTCAACCGCCAGCGCGAGCTCAACGCGTCCAAGCCGGAGGGCGTGCGCCCAAGCGAGGGTGGCAAGTATGTCGGGTTCGGGAGCGGCGCCGCGCCGGCGCCGCGGCGGGACGATCCGATGGAGGATCTGTTTGGGACGCTCGGCACCGGCCTCTCGAGCATCACGCAGCAGCTCGGGCGCGTCGCCGTGCAGACCGGCCGCGCGGCGGGCGAGACCCTCGGGAGCGCCGGTCGCGCCGCGCACCAGACGCTCAGCGACGTGCAGGCGGGGGACATGGACCAGGTGCAGGCGCGCGCCGCCGGCGTCGCGCAGAAGGGGGTGGAGATGGGCCAGAAGACCTGGTCCGGGCTCAAGTCCATGCTGCGCGCGGGCGTGAGCCAGCTGGAGACGCTCACCGGCGAGGAGGGGGGTTTCGGCGGTACCGCGAACCGGTCAGGTTCGGGCGGGCGCGGCGGCGGCGACGCTGGCTGGGGGGGCTGGGACGCTGAGGACGACGCCGGGTGGGGCGGCGGCGGCGGCGGCGGCGGCGGCTCGGGCGGAGGTGAGCCCTCGCGCGAGGCGTACGAGCGCTCGGCGGCTGGCAAGGAGGCGTTTTTCGCGCGGAAACGCGAGGAAAACGCGTCGCGGCGCGACGACGTGCCCCCGAGCCAGG
>MDSV01156653.1_pt1 | contig 19569 bp, 13 predicted proteins | sample 810851 | NCBI WGS metagenome assembly MDSV01 (sample SAMN05326640, study PRJNA326480) | marine metagenome | isolation source: seawater | place: Atlantic Ocean: North East | collected 2012 | reverse complement strand
GATCCTTCTAATAATGAAACCGATCCTTCTAATAATACCACAACATCTCTCCGAAATTACAATAGATATATTTCACAGTTATCAACCCCACGATGGAGAAATAGAACCTCATTAGAAAATACATTTTATAGAAATTTATTGAGTAATTTAGTAAGAAATAACGAAGACGAAGAAGAAAGACAAATTCAACAAGCAATTATGGCTAGTTTACAAGAAGACATATCTAATAATCCAACCGATTAAATATCATCCCAATCAACTTCTTCTATCTTTTCCACAACAGCTACTTTATTATCAACATCATTCACCGTATTAGTTAGTTTGATATTTTGAAATTCGTTTTTATCAGCATTAATGTCAAAATCAACATTATTTTCTTCATCATCTTTTTTAACATCTTCGGGAATAACATATTGTTCAGCATGTTTTTTCAATTCATTTATATGTTCTCTACCATAAACAAATAACAAATCACATTTTGGTATTTTTTTTGGATCTCTACACTCCCAATCTCTTATACCAACCATTACCATTGTATTTATAGCAATGGTATTATCCCTTTTGTTTCTTCCTCTAAATTTTCTACGTATAACTAAAAATCGTTCTTTATTATCATTACACAGAACCTTAGCTCCATTCCCATAAAATTCTGTTACTTTTCCATACATTTCTCCATCTTCTTTGACCAAACGTATCTTTGGTTTTATAAATCCTGTTTTTACATTTTTTCTAGCCATCTTTTTATGTCTATTTCCACCTGTTTTATTCTTTACCATGATTGTATTATATATTAGATTAAAAAATAAAGTTTAATTCAATTTTTTAATAACAAATAGTATCTGGCAAACTATCGTAATAAATACTGTTATCAAATATAGAGGATAACCAATATTTAATGTTTGTTTTTTCAATAGTAATTAAGCTTTTTTCTTGTGTTTCAATGTCTTGTTCATCAGGTTCATAATTATATTTATTATAAAATGAATCATACATATTATCATCTGTGAATTTGAGTGTTTTTTTAAGAGAATATTGACGACCATTGTAGTGTTTGATCCGTTGATTCCATATAGGTGTTTTATAACAATAGTAATCCCAATTGTATAATATTTCTCTTGGTTTCATATTGCTACGATATCTATACAAACTAAAACAACCTATGTTTTGTGATATATAATATTTTCTATATTTTTTCAAAATTTTATATATTGATATTGTTTCATCAAACGAATGAATGACTTCAATGTCATTGTTAAAATTGTATAATTTTTTTATTTTTTTGATATTTTTCACGTCAATACAACAATAAATTATTGTAGCTAATAATATGTGTTTTTTATTACTATAAGGTATATCTGTTAGTGTAGTATTGTTTTTTATATCTATTATAGTATTAAAATATACAATGACGTCATGATAACATTTTTCCCAATCAGAACATTTATTCAAATAAAGCAATAATTTGTCTATATTATCCCATCGAAATTCTTTAATACTCCTTATTAAATTAATATGTTTTTTTTCTTCTATGTTTAAAGACTTTAGCCACTTTGGAACTCTACCAACGTAAATAGACGTAATTTTATATTCCATATGTCTTAAACAAAATACGATAGGATTAGGCGTTGAATGATATAATGTTTTAACGCAATTCAAAATATAATTTATAGAATTATCATTTTGATATTTATTGTAATTTTCTACGATGAATGTTTCTAATTTAGGATTATATATTGCGTAAAAATCATAGTATATTTTGAAAAGATATTCCCAGATTTCATCTATAAATTCACTATAATAATATTCGCAAATCCAAAAATAGGTTTCTTTTAATGATTTTTTTTTTAATAAACAATCTAGAAAAGTATATAGTACTTCGTCGTTGAAATATAATAACCTTGATAACATTAATACATTACTTTTTTAGTTATATATTTATATCAATTTATTTTCTAACATAAATGTATAATGGGAAATCCATGGATGGCTCACGTAAAAGTTGTTAGCAAAGCTAACAAAGGTAAATCTTTGAAAGAAATTTTAAAGCTTGCTAAAAAAACGTACAAAAAAATAGGAACAAGTGTATCAAAAGTTACAAAACGCAGGCGTAAAAGTCGCAAAAAGAGTCGCAAAAAGAAGAGTCGCAAAACTAAACGTAAAAAAGGTAAGAAAAAAAGAAAAAGCCGTAAACGTCGTCGTTAAGTAAAATAAATTTATTTTTATATGTAAATTTATTTTTGAATAATACTAGCCATTTTTTCAGTATCAATTTTAAGTTTATTCATATTACTAATTACATTTTTATTATTGTTTATACTTTTTTTGATTGTATCAAAACTATAATCATGGTTTTCAAAAAAGAATTTATTAAACATAACAATCGTATTTTCAATACTATTTCTTTTTTCTGGGTTCGGATGTATATTTTCTAATAACAATTTTGTCCAAAATATCATAAGAGCAGATTTTTTAAAACCTTCTTGCATTTTAAATAATGGCTTTAATAAATTTAGAAAAGCAATACTTAAAGAATAATTATCCCATGTTTTGAATGATTTTAAAATTTTTTCAATTTTTTTCTCAAATGTCAAATTCATATATGATAATAATTGTTTTTTACATAGCTTGAAATAGTTATCTATAAATTGTTTTGAAAATTGTTGCAAAATACTTTTATTGCCATCAGGCAACTCTTCATCACCATATAAAAATCTATATGCCAATTCATTGAGTTCTATTTTTGTAGGATTTGGATTGTTATTTAATAAATAATTTAACAAATGAATTTCAAGACACCAGGGAGTATAAATTCCACTCGTATAAAAATATTGCGTTAATTTTTCTCTAACTTTTGTAATATCTATTGATAAACCATAATCAATAATTAAAGGTAAGTTGCTGTCAAATGAATACATTATATTTTGAAATTTTAAATCAAAATGTATAATACCATTATCAGCTAAGTTTTTAATACCTATTAATAAATGTCCATAAGAATTTGTAATATTTTTCAAAAAAAATGTTCTTTTATGAAAATCTTTTATATAATCAATCATTTCAACACCATTAATCTTTCTAAGTTGCATTGAAACATATTTTGGATTGTTAGATTTTTTAAATGTTTCGCATCTATTAAAATCTTCTGTATCGATATTTAAAGCTTGGATATTAATATTACATTGATGATCCACTGGAACAAAGTAATTTTTATAAAAAGGAATTTTTTTTATTTTTCTACTAATATCAAATTCATTAGTTGATGATTTATTCTTTCTTTGAATTTTGGTAACAAACTTTTCTTTATTTATTTTTTTTTTTCTTTTTTTACATAATATAGCTGGGTGAAAAACACAACCATAACCTCCTTGACCCAATAAGTTTCCTCCTATCATAATAATATAATAACCAAATAAAAAATTTTTTAAATTTAAATTAATTATTGACGAAGAGCATTATAATATCTATTTTTGTATGTTTTTTTAATTTTATCATCAATTTCTTTTGCTTCTAAATTTTTGGTTAATAATCTTTCTTTTTCAACATTGATAACATTAGTGTAATAACAATTCTTTATAAATTTTGTATATGCGTTATGAGGTTTACCAATAGTTTTTTCTTTTGTGTTCATTATATTCGCAATATCTTCATCTATTATGTTCAAAACTGATCTATCCAATGAAACATATACTCTTCTTTTCTTTGGTTTTTTATCATTGTTTATTTCTTTATTTTTAAAATAATATCGTGCGCTTTTATATATTTTACCCTGTTTTAATTGAATATCACCATCAAATCCCATATTTGCCAATCGTCTTTGTTCTTCTAAAATATGTTGTACATTTTGGCGTTTCCATCTGTCAAAATTGATGTCCCATTCTTCTTTATCTTCAACATGCTTATTCATTTGTGCAAAATTAAATATATTTGTTTTAAATGTTTCTGAAAATTTATATCTATATATTGGCTGAACAAGACTATTATTGGTTTCCATGATTTTTCTTATAATAATTATTTTTTATTGTTAATCAATTTTTTATTATTTAATAACTATATATGTTTTCAATTAAAACAGAAATTTATTTAGATAAATATAATGATTGTTATAGAAAAATATTAGTAATTAATAAAAATCCTGGCGATGTTCATTTAAATCCATATTTAAAAACAATTAAAAAAGAAAAACTTAGTCCATTTACATATGATAATTGTTGTAATAATTATCAATCAACACATTGCTCAGTAGCAATAATGAACCCGACTAATAAAAATGATTTTCTACCCCTTGAAAATATTGGTGATTTTTTCACAATTCTAATTGAAAATGGTTACAAAATAGATACTGAAATAACTAAAATGCTACAACAATCTAGTGAAAAAATAAATAACCTTATTTGTTTTATATCCAAAATAAATTGATTTAATAATAATATGATATTATTAAATAAATGAACCCTCTAATAGAAGAATATAAAGCATCGTTAAACGATAAAGAAAAAGTTGTTTTAGAAATAGCAGAACATAAACTTGAAACATCATTCGACATAGTAGAAAGTATTGGATTTAAAAAATGGTTTAAATCAAAAAAAAAATTATCTGATAATAGTAATAATGAGTAAAAATAATTCAAGTAAAACAAGTGTAGGAAAAAAAATAGGTAAAGGAGCAGTAACAGTTGGAATGGGAACTGCTGTTGCTACACAAGGTGTGATAACTGGAGCGTCAGCATTAACCGGTGCTGTTGCTGGATTAGGCGTTGGATTAGTTGCTGGAACCGGTTATCTTGCCAAAAAAGGAATAACTAGGAGTGCTGATTTTATAAAAAAACATGCTTTTGAGAGATATAAAAAATCTTTTAATTTATGCTTACGAGAAAGTATACATACAGCAAAACAATTAGAAAGAGAATTAGAAGTGGGTGATATAGTTGAAGTATATGATTTCTTTTTTGATGTACAAAAAAACAGTGAAAAAATACTCAACTTATATAAAAATTACAAACCCAAAAAAGGTGATATTGTAGAATATCAAAAAGGTTTGATAGTTAAAGAGGAGGAAGAAAAGAAAGACGAAAAGAAAGACGAAAAGAAAGAAAAAGAAGAAGAAGAAGCATCTTCACAAGATGACGAGGAAAAAATAGACAAAAAAGATGAAAAAAATAAACCTTGTAAAGAAATTAAAACAGAAAAAAAAGAAGTTATAAATACAGGTAGAATATTATACAGATATAATTCAGAAAAATCAAAAGACGCATCTGAAGATAAACAATGCAATATTGAAGAAGAAAAATGTTTGTTTGCGGTTAGAGATTTAAAAACGCTCAAAATCAAAGAAGGTGTATTTTTAGAAAATATAAAACCAACAATAGAAAATATTTTATTAAATGATAAATATAAAAATTATAAATCGGAACAACAAGAAAAAGAAGAAAAAAGAAAAGAAGAAGAAACAAAAAAAGAAATAGAAGAAATGGAAAGAAAAATGAAAGAAGCATATGAAGAAAATAAAGAAACAATATCATTGGCAAAAAAAGTAGGACAATCAACCGTAAAATCATTAAAAGAAAATCCTATTGATTTGAAAAAAAAACGAACAGAATTTGTTAAAAAATCTGTTATAAATACTGTAAAAAAAGGGAGTATAGAAGAAGGAATTAATACTGCTGCTGTTGATGTTGTGTTAGATACAGCAAAAGAAGTATCAGATGATGCAAAAAATCAAGTTAAAAAAGATATTCAACATGGTGGATTAACCAAAGATGAAATATCACAACAAATGATAGCATTAGAAAAAATGAATCGTAAAACAAAAAAAGCAATTATTATAGAGAAAAAACCTATAAAAGAAACAGACAAATGGAAAAGAAGAAACTTATATGGTGAATATACTGTATTTATATTTGAAAATATTGATCCGGCATTATTAAAATTAAATATCATAGAAGAAGCAGATTATACAAAAGCAATGTTGAAATTCGCAAAGAAACAATTAAAAGGTATGACTGAGTTAAAAAAATTTTGTGTTATAAAAAATTTACCTATAAAAGCATTCAAGGAAAAAAAAAGGAAATTGTATAAAGAAAGAAAACAAAATGATATAGTTGATGTATTTTTTACAAAAAATAACAAACAATGGAAAACTATTGAAAAAGCATTAAAATCAGACGCAAAATCATTTGATAAAGATAGTAAAGATAATCCATACAATACACTTTTAGATGAACAAAAACATAAATTGTATAGATTTTGCCAGGGAAAAATAGTTAAAATGGAAGACAAAAAGAAAAAAAAGATGATAACATTTGAATTAGGTGTTCTTAGAAATATTATAAAAGAATTAGATGTAAAATTAATACAAGATGATAAGGGTGAATTAGTTGAAGATTTATCCGGTAGAACGTTAAAAATAAATGATGCGTTTATTGGTGTAAGTTCAAAAACAATTCCTTTAACTGAGCCTACTAAATCGTTATATACATTTATTTCAGATAAAGATAATGTAGAAATAATTGCTAATTATAAAACACCAAAAGATCATATAACAAATTATAGAAAAGAAATAGATAATCATTGGTTAGAACATACTATAAATATAAACGATGATGGAACTTTTTTTTCTATTTTAACAAACAAAGAAGCACCAATTACAGTAAGTCGCGAAGATAAATATAATGTTCATAGATCAAATTTTGATTATAGAAATTATTATAGTTCTGCAAAAACAGACAAAGCAATAGGTTTTAAAACATTAGAAGACATTAAAATATTAGATGAAAATTATGAAAAGTATCATCCAATCGATGGTTCAAATAATTTAATTGAAGAATTTTTGATGGATGAAATTTCAACAAAACATGAAGCAGCTAAGTTATCAAAAGAAATAGAGGCAGAAGAAGAAGCAGAAAGAAAACGTGTTGAAAAAGAAGAGGCAGAAATAGGCGGTCTTCAAGGAAAAATAGATGAAATAAAAACACAAGTAGATGATGCTAAAACAACAATAGAGAATGTAAAGATGATTCCCAAAGAAAAAATGCCCGATGATGAAAGAAAAGAAGTGATAAAATTTCAAAAAGAATTAATTTCAAAATTAAATAGAGAACTTAAAAAACAAACAAGAATTTTAAAAACAGCAAATAAATGTGGTAGAAATCCTAGAACATGGGATGATTACAAAAAAAAAATGGGATGTGATATTGAAGGTATTTCAAATTCAATATCAAAAATGATACGAAAACTAATTCCTTCTTTATCTAAAATTTTAATGAGAACTATAGTAACATTGCCAGGCATTGAAGAAAATTGGAAAGAAATATACCCAATATATGTTGAAGCAAAAGAAAATGTTGATAAAAATAAAGCAACTCCAGAAGAAGTTTTCCTAGTTAAAATTTCAAATGATTTATTAGATGAATTAGTTACTATTGTTTATAAAACAAGTACATATACTGTTAAAAATTTAGAGCGACAAGTAGACCCATTATTAGAAAAAATAAATGTTTTTGTTGAAACAATTATTAAAGGTTTTTATAGTTTTATTGCTGATTTCAAATTTTTAAATTACGCAAAAGCAGAGACTTTTAGTATTGTGGAGGGAAAACAAGTAGTGAATGCTCCTAGTATGTTGTATATGGCAGTTGCTGTATCAAGATTATTACGAACATTTCTTAAAAAAATTGATGCTGTGGCTGGATTAGAACAACGAGTTTTTGAAATGATAAGTCAATCATTTGCTATTTTTCCAGAGATAGCCGGTCGCGTTATTCAAATGATTAATAAAGTGAAGATATTGGCAAATATTGGATTAATTATGACACAAAAAGATACGGCAATTATCATGAATGATTATGAAATAGAACTATTCCAAACATATTATGGTCAAATGATTGAAACTGTAAAAATGATAAAAAAAATGAAAGGAAGAAAATATAGTGATGCTGTGTGGGAAAAAAAACACGAAGATTTAAAAAAGTTGATAAGATCGGCTAGGGACGAAGCAGTTTCACCCAAAAATGAAGAGGAAAGAAAAGAAAAAGAAAAAAAAGCAGAAGAAGAAGCGGAAAAAGAAAAAGAATTTATTGAAACGGTTATGGAACCAGATGAAGAAAAAGTAAAAGAGTGGGTAAAAAATAATCCTGATAATAAACAAAAAGGTGGTGGAGATGAAGATGAAATAGATGAGAAAGAAGAAGATGAAAGAGATTTTTGTGATATACCGTGTATTTTAGATAAATATTACAAAAAGGGAGAAAAGGAAGATATTGAAGATGTGAACGTTTATACTTCAGAATTAAAAAATAAACCTACCGAACAGAGAATTAAAGATGTCTTCGATGGTAAAAAACTTACCGAATATGATGTAAATAAACGAATGGATGATGTATTTGCTGATGATACATTAAAACAATTGGGTTTTATAAATAATTTATTACTTTATTTTGTTAAAGATACTATTAAAATAGTAGCAAAAGATGCCGTAATTAATTTTAAAACCTCTCTTAAAATACAAGATAAAATGTTGAAACAAAAAATGAAACAATCTGGAGCTGTTAAGTCTGGAAAACAACAAAAAGCATTTGACGAATTGATTAAAAAATTAGAAGAAGGATTATTGACAACATTTGATGAAGTTTCTGATAGTACGGGAAATTTATTAAAAACAGCGGTAACTAAATTAATAAATGAAATTATAATTTTATTAGTAACTAAGATTTGTAGTAAACCATTTGCGTTTTGTTTTCCTGCTCTAGAAAAATTACAAAAAAAAAGTCCAAATACTTCATGGGAAAAGGTAAAGGACGATGCTGAAAAAATAAAAGAATCAATTAGAAATATGAATCAACCTATTCTAGAATGGCCAGGAATAGCTGGAATTAATATGTTAATTGATAATACAGAAAAAGCTATGGAAGTATCGAAATTTATAGGTCCAAAAGCAATACAACATACGGTTACAAAATATGTCCCAAAAAGTATTTTAACTGATCCACATGCTAAAATAGATAAAATGATGGAGAAATTAACGGAGGAATTAAAAGAGCCTTTACAAGAATTTAAAGATATTTATGATAAAACACCAAAAACAACAGATAGATTCCAAGTAGCTTTGGACGAGTTTATTGCTAAAAAAATGGGTGGCGACGACGATTAATAAATTATTTATTTAACAATTAAATAATTTATTTATTCTTTTTTATTTTTCCAACTAAACCAACTTTTATCTCCTTCATTTTTCTTCAAGGAAGAAAAATTGCTGGTTTGAATTATCATAAAATCTATTATTTTTCCTTTATGTATATATTTGTTTGCTTTAATTTCAGTGGCTTTTTCTTGTATTGTTGTATTTGTTTTATAATTTTTGAAATTAGCAAAAACACTATCATTTTTTTCTTCTTTCACTTTTTCTTCGGTTTTTTCTTCCAATTCTTCTTTTGATTCTTCTTCTTTTTCTTCTTCCTCTTCACTTTCTTCTGTATCTGATTCATTATAAATATAAACATCTTTACAAAAATATATTTTACAAAATTTTCTAGCGCATGTTTCCAAAAATTTATAATCAATAGATTTATCTGCCCAATACAAAAAGCCTTCTTCTTCTTCATCATATTTCATAAACACAGCACCTTTAGGTGTGGTTTCAAAAAGTATACAATTTTTCAATTCCTTCTCTTCCCTTGCTTCTTGAATATCTTTATAATTGTATAATTTTTCATAGGGTATATCTTCATCATCAACGTCCAACGGAGGATTGTCACCCCACCATGGTCGGTGAATAAATTTCGCAATTACCCAACAGGGTAATGACATGGCTGTTGTCATCAAGCCTAATAAAATAAAAAATTGTTGCCCTAAATTTAACGGGAGATATTCAGTATTTTGGTGGTAAAAGTCCATACAAATTTTTTGCATTATATATATTACTCTTTCTTTTTCATTTTAAGTTCTTTCAATTCAAAATTTAATAAATCATATGATTCAACTTCTTCGTCTTCTTCTTCATCGTCCGCATCATCTCCATAATCATTTAATGATATTTCATAAGCATCTAAATCATTATCATATCTTTTATATTCTTCAAGTCCAATTAGAAATGCTCTATAAATAATATAAAAGATTCCTAATTCAATTAATGTTAATTGCGCGTGCATTATAAATAAAACAAATAATAAGGCAAATAAAATTGCGACAATTAAATCATTTTCTATCATTTCAGAAGTTTCAAAGTATATATCTTTCATATGTGAGTACATTCTAGTCATTGTGATAATTATCATAATTAAAAAATTTAATAAGTTATTCAATTTTTTTTACATTTTTAAACAGTTACCACACAATTCTCTCTCCCCGTAAGAGTTTTTATTATATTGTTTTACATTTTTGTCTGTATAACAAGTGTCGCAAACCAATGACTTTTGTAGCTTAATTTCGGCGATCCGTTCTTTTATTAAATTATCCATTTCTGTTTTTAAATGAGGAACTTCAATTCTTTGATAATTTTTATTGAAATTATTTGGATGTAAACAAACAAGGAAAAGTCCATCTACTTTTTTTTTGTATTTTCTTTCCAATATAGCTTTATAAGTATTAAGCTGTAAAGCATAATGCCAATAATTCGAATTCGGCAAATGATTAATACATTCTCTGTTAGCGCTTTCAAAATGATTGCTTTTCTTAATCTCCTTACATCTTTTCCAATCATAAATTAATAAATGACCATTTGGTTTTTCATAGATCATATCTATACTACCTGCTATTTTCATCTCTTCATCAAATACGGTCCATTCTGTTCGATATGGTTTTAGATGTTGTCCAACTTCTTCTTCAAAATTTTCAAAATATTGCCATTCAATACAATCTTCTTCAACTTCCACGTCTTCATCGTTGTAAAAGCATTCGATATCATAATGCATTTTAGTTCCTGCTTCTGAAGCTAGGCGTCCATTTTCACTCCACAATGCCTTTATAGCCTCTGGGGTCATGCCAAAATATTTACTATTTGGCCATTTTTTACTCCTCATCATATTTTTAATAATTTTGTCAGCATTAAAATGAGGAAAGTGTGAATGGTTCCAGGTTGTACAAGATGTGAAACTATCGTCTCCATCTATATAATAAACGTGTGGTCCTTCATCAAATACAATGCGTTTATCACGCGGATGTTTGTGTTTTTTTGCTAAATAAGTGGGCGGTTCCATAATAGATTTAATTAATAAAAAGTTATTAAATCCATTTCAATTTATTTATAATCCTAGATGAGTTTTGATTGCAGCCAATTCGCTTTCCAATGTGGCTACTTTTGTTTCGAGTTCGATAATCTTATTGGTTTGTTCGGCTAATTTTCCGACTTCTTCTTGTTGTACTCTATCAATTTCCTGAGTTGCGCTAAAATTCAAAGCAAATAATTTGTTCTTATCTAAGCTATGGAAATCTTGAACTTCATAACCATAACAAAAAACATCGAACCACTTTTTTTTGAATGTAAATGAACCATCGCTATTTCCTATTATTTCTAGTTCTTTATCATCTGCAGTATTTGCTCCATTAACAATAAATTTAAATTTTACACCACTTACATCAATATTTTCCAAATTATAATATTTATCTTCCTCGTTAATTGCATCATAATTTTTTAATCTCGTTTTAATTTCTTCTTTACAATGTAATTTATAAATAACATTATTACTACCGTCTGTTATTTCTTCCCAAATTATATTTTCATTTTTCAAATGATGATAAATATTTGGAATTATATTTGGTCTTATTTTAACAGCCATGGGTAAAATCTCCCTTACTTCTTGCGCAATAAATCCAATAGTTTTTCCTTTTCCCATAATTCTCCAATCTTTATATCTATAATATCTACAGGGTATTTGTCTTAATTGATATAAAGCGTAATCATCAGGAACATCTTTAATATTAACTTTTATTCGTTCGTCACTGGATACAATTAAAGAACAACCATTATCAATAACTAAATTCCATGAAGATAATATCGAATATCTTACTGTTCCATCCAAACTACCCGGATATACGGGACCAGCAGCTACGTGGGTTACTATATTATTATCACTATCAATATCAGACCAGCTCCCCCAAGATGTACCATTACCATTTAATTGTCCAACAGATCTATAATGAGAGAACCCATCGTCATTTGAAAAATGAGCACCATGACCATCATCATTAGTATATACGCTAAGTGCGGAACCATTTGTATAACCGTCTACGTGAAATATTATATTCGGCGCCTCCGTTCCTATACCTACTTTGCCATCCTGTCTTATAATCATTCTTTCGGTTCCGTTATAACTTTGAAATTTTATTCCATCCTCCATATTGTTATCTGTACAGCGTATAATAGGAGAACCATCACTATCAAATAAAATAAAAGGTCTTTCCGTGCTTTGTGTTCCATAATAATAACTAATACCACAAGAACCCCCAAATTGTGAACCTGAAAAACATATTTTTCCATTACCCACATCTAATCTTTGCTTTGGACTCGTCGTACCAATTCCTAGGTTTCCGTTATATAAAGCCATTTCCCATGTAGGATATTCAGTGGTCCAATAAATATTATTACCATCCCAATATCGCCTTGTATTGGTATCATTTTTGAACAATTCATAATGGGTAAAGGATGTGTATCCATTGTAAGTAATAGTTCCACTGTTTTCACTCCACGGACTACTAACTTTTGAATTATTAGTAGTAATATTACTAGCCTGTGTAGTGGATATTGTCGTTGGTTGGGATGTTATATTGCTCCATGCTAAATTTCCACTTAATGTTGTAGCACTTAGAGTTCCATTAATATGAGTATTTCCATTTACTTTTAATTTATATGTTCCTGGATCCGTGTATCCAATTCCTACATTACCATTACTTTTAATATATAATCGGTCATTACCATTAACATGAATTTTAAATTCATCATTTTGTGGAAATCCAAAGTGCGAATTATCACCATCATGGTATATAACCGCGTCAATGTAAACCTGACTATTAAAGTATGTTGTTGCTCGAAAACGTGCGGTTCCATCTACATCTAATTTTTGACTAGGTTCCGACGTTCCAATTCCTACTCTATGACTGCTACCATTTGGCTCTGCCATAACAATATAACCATTATCGGATTGAATATACATATTATCATCGGATGCGTTTGCTTGTCCAATAAAACCTTGACTTGTTGTTCCTTTATAAAATTGCAAATCACCACTGATTTTAGTATTACCATTTATTTGTAAATCATCGGTAATATTTAAGATTGGACCACTCGGGTTGTTTGGACCAAAGATGTATGCTGAATTATTACTAGATGCTCCAACTACAATAATATTACCATCAATACCAACACTATTTCCAAATCTTTCATATCCGGTGGTATCACTACCAAAAATTTCCCCAATTTCGACACCTGTTATCACGTCAAATATATACGCCGAACCATTATCATTATAACCATTATGAGATTCTTTTGCTCCTATTACGGCATAATTACCATAAATTGCAACGCTAGTTCCAAAATAAGCACCTTCAGCCTGATCACTTGCTTTCAATTTATAGAGTTGTGTTCCATTAATTACGTTGAAAACATAAGCACTACCACTATTGCTTTGCCCTTCATCTTCGTTAGGAGCACCTATAATAGCATAATTACCTGAAATAGCAACACTGCGACCAAAACGGTCTTGATTATTTCCATTATTTGCTACCAGTTTATGTAATTGTGTTCCAGTAGTAACGTTATAAATAAAAGCACATCCTTTACCATTGTCATTGCCATTTGCTCCAACAACTGCATTATTACCATCAATAGCAACACTCCATCCAAACTGGTCACCATCCCCCATACCCATTGGGTCTCCTTGGCCATTGGTATCTTCTATTTTGAATAGTTGTGTTCCTGTTGAGATATTAAAAATATAAGCACTTCCTTTACTATCATCATCATTAGAAGCACCTATAATAGCATAATTGCCTGAAATAGCAACACTACGCCCAAAATAATCATAATTGCTAACATCGCTACTATTAGGTGCGATTTCACGAATGTTTGTTCCAGTAGCGACATTGAATATATAAGCAACACCTCTTGAATTATTATTACCTGGTTCTGAAATTATTGCATAATTACCATCAATATCAACACTATTACCAAAAGAATAGTATAAAGTTGCATTGGGAGAAATTAGCTTATGAATTTCTTGTCCAGTTTGAACGTTATAAATGTATGCTGCTCCAAATGTGCTTGCTGGGTCGCCATTACCACTTCCAGAGTTTCTATTATCTCTTGATCCAACAATAGCATAGTTGCCTGAAATTGCGACACTATCTCCATATTTAGCATCATGTAACGTTTTATCACTAGCTTCAATCTTTGTTTCTTTACTGAAAGAATAATCAACATAATTGCCGACTTTTAATCTATCCGATGTAAAGGTTCCATCACCAATATCTTCCTTTTCTACAGTTGTAATTGCTTTTGGAAATGTTCTTTGTTGTGCCATCATTTGTATAGGATTTCCACTGCTATCTACTATAGCACCTGATAATCGAATATCACCATTTATATCCAGAGGATATCTAGGTTTGCCACTACCATCGCCGCCACCATTTATCTCTAATCCAATTCCTAAACGTCCATCATGAAAACCTGTTCTATGTGTCATATATTAATAAATAAGTTTATTTTTTATTTATTAATTTACAATTATTTATTTTCTAATTCTGTAAGTCTGGCTAAAACTGTTTCTAATGTAGATTCTAATGTGGCTACTTTTGTTTCTAGTTCGGCAATTTTTGCTTTATCGGCTTGTTGTTCTTTATGTAATTGTTGTATAGCACCATGATGAAGTATAAAAATTTTGTTTTTATTCACAGTATGTATGTTATCAACATATGAACCAAAAATAAATATTTCTTGCGTTTTTTCTATTTTATTTTTTAATACTTTTAAATTTTCTTCGTTTTGTTCATCAATTTCTTTTTTATATTCTAAAACAATATTTGTATCATTTACTTCTTTTAAATAAACATCGATATCTTCTTCGAATAAAGTTTCATGATTTAATAATTTTAATTGTATTTTACTATCTATTTTTATATCTTCAGTTAATGATATTCCACTTACATCCAATATTAATTTATTTTCTGAAATATCGTAATTATGTCCTGTTGTTATTTTATATATATTAGGCAATACGCCATCAGTGTTTGTGGATACTGCTTCAGGAAAAACTTTTAATACTTCTTGTGCTATAAATCCAGTTACACGATAAGTTCCTTTATTAATGTAATCTTGGTAACCATATTTTCTCACTTCAATTTCTAATACTTTATTTAACGATTCGTTGTCTGGAAGATCTTCAATATCTCGTTTAATTCTTTCATCTGATAAATGAATAAATCCGCCTGTGCTAATTAAAGCACCGTGAATTTTGCCCAAATAAATAAAATCATGTGATCCATAGGCATCCCAATTATTCATACTCCCATAAGAACCAGAACTAGCAGAAGAATTTCCAGCCCAATGCGAAGTACCGTACCAATTATGTTTTCCATAACCACTTGCGTGATAACCTAAACCAGTGCTACCATGAATATTTGCGACTTTTAATTTACTTCCGGTGCCTCCATCAATTTGTACTTCTCCGGTTGATTTTACATACATATATGCTGTGTTATTACAACCTAATTGTAAGCTGTTCCCATCAATGGTTGTCATCCCGTGCCCCCCGATTGTAACTCCTGCTGATGTTGCGTGGGAAAAAATTAATCTTATTCCATCTAATGCTGTAGATGTCATAACATGTAATTTACTATCAGGACTATCCGTTCCTATTCCAACGTTACCACCACCACAAGCTATACCTACGTTATTACTATTAGCGTGATTTATATGGAGTTTATCTCCGTATGAACTTATTTGGTTGTAATCAAAAAGAGTATAATAAGATGAATTTGTTGAAGATTCTATTTTTAATGGATAAGAACCTTTAAGATGTAATAAATTATCAGGACTATCCGTTCCAATTCCTACATTTCCACCATTGTAATATATTTTAGAACTGCTGGTCGTCGTCCATTGACTGCTAACCTTAGCATTATTAGTAGTAATATTACTAGCCTGTGTAGTGGATATTGTCGTTGGTTGGGATGTTATATAGCTCCACGCTAAATTTCCAGTCAATGTTGTAGCACTTAGAGTTCCATCAATGGTGATATCACCACTATCACCTGTTAATAAAATTGTATGATTATTACTACTGTTTTTCACTTCTAAATCCCTGAAATTTCCTTGTCTTGAAGCTGAAATAAAATTTGTTCCCCCAACAGCATAGTTTTGAGCACTAATAGTATGTGCTGTAACATTATTATCTTTTAATAAAACACTATCAATAGTTACGCCTGAAGCACTGGTTTTCTCGCTTATTGTATCTGCCGATAATGTTCCATTAATAGATATATTACCACCATCGCCAGTTAATAAAATTGTTTCAGTATTGCTGCTGTTTTTTACTTCCAAATCCCTGAAATTACCTTGTCTTGAAGCTGAAATAAAATTTACAGATCCAACAGCATAGTTTTGAGCACTAACAGTATGTCCTGATATATTTCCAGATGCGTTTATATTTCCTGTTACTTCCAATTTATAACCAGGACTATTTGTTCCAATTCCTACATTACCACCATTGTAAAAAATATCTCCATTTTTACTTACAATATCTTCAAATTTTCCAGCACCTTCCACTACAACATTTCCAGACCAATCCGGAAATTCTGTTATTGCTATTGTTGGGTCAGGGAAAGTTTTATCCATGTTAAAGGTAGCACTTGATGCGCCGAATTCGATAGGATTTCCCTGAGCATCTGCAATGGTTCCTGCTAAAACTAAATCCCCATCTATCCGCATACTGCCTGAAATATCTAAGGGAAAAATAGGTTCTTTTCCTATTCCTAATCTACCCTGTCTAAATCCTGTTTTGTTTGATGATGACATATATTAATAAATAACTTTATTTTTTTATTTATTAATTTTATTTAAACTACAACTTCATCAGTTGGTGTATTTTCTAATTCTGTAAGCCTGGCTAAAACTGTTTCTAATGTAGATTCTAATGTGCTTACTTTGTTTTCTAAAGCAGCATTTTTTGTTTCCAAATCGGATATTCTATCTTTATCTGCTCGTTGTAATCGGTCTATTTCTTGAATTGCTGAATGATGTAACGCGAATATTTGTTGTTTTGCTATTGTTATTGTATCAAATATTTCTTCTCCATAAACATAAACATAATTATAGGGAGCATCTATTTCTTTAATAATAAAACTATTATCTTCTTGTATATAACATTCTCTCATTAAAACTTCATCAAGTATTTTACTACCATTATTACTAAAATAAAATCGATATCTTGTATTATTATAATTTTGAAATTCATCACACGTTATTTTAAATACATTTTTACTAGGGTCTGTTTTATCGGGACCTATTTTTTCCCATGTGACATCATTAACATAATCACATATATTCGGTATAAATATAGGCATATCTCCTTTTTTTACACAACCCGGTAAATGTTCTTCTACTTCTTGTGCTATAAAACCTACTATTTTATGAGGGCCATTTCTCTCTTCATCTTTATAATTATAATATCTACATGGTAAATCTCTAACTTTTTGTAAAGCATAATCATCTGGAACATCTTCAATATCTTTTTTAATTCTTATATCTGATACAGTATAATTAGACATATCACTGTGACTACCAGTATATAAAGTATATCCACGCATTCGACAAGTAATATAATACGTGCCTTGTCTTTTTTCTCCCATTTCAAAATAAGCACCATCGCTGAATGGAGAATTACCATTACTTCTTCTATCATTAACAGCCAAAAAACCACCATTATGAATTGTATTGGTTATATTCAATGCTAATTCACTAGTTTGTATAGTAGACGGTATACCATCTATATAACAAAATTTCGCAGCATGCCAACCATCGCCGTACATATGAACTTTTCCTCCTCCACTACACATATGAACATCAGTAGTACTGGAATTATTTAGAGTTAAAGGATTTCCATACACATTTGAACTGTAATAATCAAAAATATGGTATAGTGATGCATTTACGTAACCACCATCGTGATAAGTTATTTTTATTTTGTGGTTTGCTGTAGGACCTCTTATTTCAAGTCCTTCACTAGGACTAGTCGTTCCAATTCCTACCTTTCCGCTAGTTGGACTAAACACGAATTCCGAACTAGCATATATATACGCATTCCCATTCCCAGAGGTATTAGTAAAATTAATACGGTGGTAAGAAACAGCAGGGTCATGTCCGTGAGTAACAAAAACTTTACTAGCGGTGTTAGCATTACCTGTACAAGAGCCAGAAGAACCTGAACAATTACCAGTAACATTACCAGATAAACTACCAGAAAATGTTGTACAAATTAAATTATCAGTACTTGGATTATAATACAAGTGGCTATCCCAATATACGTTATCATAAGCACTCGAACCACCACCAAATAGGATGTGATAATTCGTATTACTGCTATCTCCTATGTCCGACATTTTCATTTTATCTGCTTTATCTGCTGTTGTAGCAGTAGTAGCATTACCTGAACAATTACCAGTAACATTACCAGTTAAAGCACCAGAAAATGTGGTTGCTGTTGTTGTTCCATTAATATATGTAGCGCCATTTACATATAATTTATATGTTCCAGGATCACTCGTTCCAATTCCTACATTTCCTTTTCTTAGTACATTTAATGCTTTGCCAGCATTTTGCGTTCCGCTACTTGTTCCATCAGAAAATCCTATAGAAAAATAATCCTCACTAACATATGACGTATGTTGAAGTATAGGTGCTCCATAATCGGTGCGTACGCCTATACCAATAGTTCCATTCACATGTAAAGGATAAGCAGGAGTCGTCGTTCCAATTCCTACATTTCCACTTGATCTATAAATATCATTACCATTACTATGAACGGTCCAATTACTAAAAATACGTGGTGTAACACCATCACTTTCCAATAAATTTCCCGTTAATGTTAAATTACCATTTATTTTGACTTGTTTATTGAAATCTATAACAGTATCATTCCAACCAATTGTTGCTGCTGTTGAAGCAGCAGTTCCAACTTTCAAATTTAAATTGGCAGAACCTGCTGGCGCTATTATATCTAAATTAGCATGAGTTCCTGAACCCATAACTTCAAAATCACCTCCACCAACAACAGTACTTTGATTGGTCATTAAACCAGACATATTTGGGTCAACACTTTCTAATGTTTGACCTTGTAAGGTAGTATCTCCAGTAGCACCACTACTTGTACCACCTCCACCTCCACCTCCACCAGAACCATCACCTAAAGAACCCCACGCTTCAGCACCTGCTTCACCACTAAATCCTTCAAATTTTCCTGTAGTTGTATTATATCGCATCATACCGGGTTCAACATTTAAACCTGCCGGTCGTTGTGATGTAAAACCAGCAGGTAATTTTATTGCGTCTTGTGTATTTATATAAACGGCAACTTTTGGATCACTTTTT
>MDSV01069726.1_pt1 | contig 19569 bp, 19 predicted proteins | sample 810851 | NCBI WGS metagenome assembly MDSV01 (sample SAMN05326640, study PRJNA326480) | marine metagenome | isolation source: seawater | place: Atlantic Ocean: North East | collected 2012 | reverse complement strand
TGTACAATCAATAATAGTAGATGGTGTATTGCCACCAAATCCACCATTAATTATTATATCTACTTTATTTTTATAAAAATCATTTATTAAATCTGGATCTGTATTGTATTCTAAAATTTGATCTTCATTTTTTATAGAAGTAGTTGCAAGTGGATTTCCCAATTGTTTTACTATCTGTCTTGCAATATTATTATTTGGTATTCTAATTCCAATTTCTTTTTTTTTATTTTTAAATAACTTAGGTATATTATTTTTAGCATTTAAAATAAATGTATATGGGCCTGGTAATGTTTTTTTCATTAACTTAAAAATAGGTGTCTGAAGTTGAGTTGTAAAATTTGATATGTGACTTAAATCATAACAAACAAATGATAACTTATCTTTTTTAAAATTTAAATTTTTTATTTTATAAATTCTTTCTAATGCATTTTTATTGTATGCATCACAGCCTAGAGCATATACTGTATCAGTAGGATAAATTATTATAGCTCCTTCTATCAAACATTTGACAATAATTTTTATTTTTCTTTCATCAGGGTTTTCAGAATAGATATTGATATACATTAAAAGATAAAATATTGAATTAAAAAATAAAGTATAGATAGATCAATAAAGAGTAGAACACCAAATAGAGTAGGATTAGCTTCATACAATTCTCTTAGTTTTCGCCAGATTTCTTGCACTTTATTTATATTTTATTCTTTAAATAAATTTTTATTTCAAATTTAATCTTTTATTTCTAAAACAACAATATTTTCAACATGATGAGTCTGTGGGAACATATCTATTGGCTGAATATTTGTAATGTTATAGAGTTCTTTTAATAGATTTATATCTCTAGCTTGAGTAGCTGAATTACAGCTAACATAAACAATCCTTTTTGCTTTAATTTTTAAAATTTGGTCTATCACTTTTTTGTGCATACCATCTCTTGGTGGGTCAGTGATTATTATATCTGGAAAACCATTTTCTTCAATAAAATTCTCACTAAAAATATCTTTCATATCTCCAGTGTAGAAAATACAATTATTTATATTGTTTTGTTTTGCATTTATGTATGCTGCATCAATTCCTTCTTTAACAGAATCTATACCAACTACTTTTTTTGCACTACTTGCAACATATTGAGCGATAGTGCCTGTGCCAGTATATAAATCGTAAATTATATCATTTTTTTTGATTTTTGCTAGTTCTTTAGTTTTACTGTATAATAATGCAGCTTGTTCACTATTAGTTTGAAAGAATGTTTTAGGACCAATATTAAATATTAGATGGTCAATTTTTTCTTGTATATAATTTTTTCCATGGTAGCAAATAATTTTTTGATCATAAATTGTATTATTTGCTTTTTGATTAATTGTATATAAGAGAGATGTTATTTCAGTAAAAGAAGTCTTAATATACTCCATTAGCAAATTAATTTTAGTAATATTTTTTTCAAAGAATTGAACAATCACCATCAAATCATTTGTAGTTGAAGTACGTATAATTAAGTTTCTTAAAAATCCTTTTTGTTTTCTTATATCAAAAAATGATAAGTTGTTTTTTCTTGCAAATTTATTAATTGATAATCTGATTTTATTTGATGGGTCTTTTTGTAAATAACAATTATTCAGATCAATTACTTTGTCAAACATACCTGGAACGTGAAATCCACAAGCATTTTTTTCTTCTATTTTTATATTAGATGCAATTTCTTTTTTAGTTAACCATCTCTTATTTGAAAAGGTAAATTCCATCTTGTTTCTATAAAAGTAACTTTTGGTACTACCAATTATATTTTTATATTTATTAATTGAAATATTTCCAATTCTTTCTAGGTTGTTAAGAACTTCCTTTTCTTTAAATTTTAATTGAGCATTATAATTCATATTTTGCCACTTACAGCCACCACAAGTGCCAAAATGCTCACATTTTGGAGATGTTCTTTGTTTCGAAAATTTATGAATTTTTTTTATTTCTCCTTGCCAATATTTTCTTCTTTTTTTATAAATTAAAATATCACATATATCACCAGGAACACCATTTTCAACAATAATAACCCTATCTTGATATTTTGTAATTGATTTCCCCTTATTTGCAGTATCTATAATTTTCACCTTTTCTAAAATAACAGGTTCTTTTTTACCTTTTTTACTCATTTAACAAAAATAATTTTTTAATTCAATTATTCCTTTGATAAATTTATAATATCTAAGCAGTATATTTGCACTATAAATTTATAAATATGAATAACTCTGAACATTTTATTGCACTAGAAGATAAGTATGGAGCACATAATTATCATCCACTACCTGTTGTTCTTTCAAAAGGGAAAGGGGTTTATGTTTGGGATGCAGATGGTAAAAAATATTTTGACTTTTTATCTGCTTACTCTGCTGTTAATCAGGGACACTGTCATCCAAAGATAATAGATGCGCTTCAAGAACAATCTGAGATTTTAACTTTAACATCTAGAGCATTTTACAATGATACTTTAGGAGAATATGAAAAATATATCACCAATTATTTTGGGTATGATAAAATTTTACCAATGAATACAGGAGCTGAAGGTGTAGAGACAGCTCTAAAGCTTTGCAGGAAATGGAGTTATCAGAAAAAAGGTTTGAAACCCGAGAAAGCTAAAATTATCGTTTGTGATGGTAATTTTCATGGAAGAACAACAACTATAATCTCATTTAGCAATGACCATGAATCAAGAAATGAATTCGGGCCCTATACTCCTGGTTTTATCAATATACCATATAATGATTTAATTGCTCTTGAAGATGCACTAAAAGATGAAAATGTCGCAGGATTTATGGTAGAGCCTATACAAGGCGAAGCGGGTGTTAATGTTCCTAGTGAAGGTTATTTATCTTCTGCATATACAATGTGTAAAAAAGCTAATGTTTTATTTATAGCAGATGAAGTCCAAACAGGTATAGCTAGAACTGGCAAGCTTTTAGCTGTAGATCATGAAAATATAAAAGCTGATATTTTAATTTTAGGAAAAGCATTATCTGGAGGTGTTTTTCCAGTTTCTGCAGTTTTAGCAGATGATAATATAATGATGTGTATCAAACCTGGAGAGCATGGATCAACTTTTGGTGGTAATCCATTAGCTAATAAAGTTGCTATTGCAGCATTGGATGTTGTTAAAAACGAGAATTTAGCAGCAAATGCAGAAAAACTTGGTGAAATTCTAAGAAAAGAGTTAAGAGAGATAAATTCAGATATGATTTCACTTGTGCGTGGAAAGGGATTACTTAATGCTATTATAATTAAGCCCAAAAATGGAAAAGAGGCATGGGATGTTTGTTTAAAGTTAAGAGACAATGGCCTTTTGGCAAAGCCAACACATGGTGATATTATTCGTTTTGCCCCTCCGCTTATTATTAGTGAAAAGCAACTTCATGAATGTATTAAGATCATTAAAAATACAATTTTATCCTTTGATTAGTTAATCAGTTATTGTTAAGTAATAAAAATATTGTAAATTTGTAATTAATGAAAAAAAATACACAAAATTTTTGTTTACTTATTATAGCTAGCTTTGTATTATTACTATCAATGGGTATTAATGTTTCAAAGATGGCATGTGACATAGATTCAAACATTTATTTAGGTATAAAAGAATTTTCATGCTCTCTTGATCAGCAATCATCTTGTAGTATTAATGAAGAATCATGTTGTTCATTAAAAATTGAAAAAAAATGCTGTCCAGAAGAACCTGATAATAATTGTAAAACAAATAGTAGTTTAATTCAGTTTGATTTTGAAACCGTTGTCAAATCATTATATAATTATGATTATTTTTATAATTATACGTCTTGTTTATTTTTAAATTTTTTCAGAGTTCAAAGCAATTATACAGATAAGATATATAGAGAAACAAAATTTCTGTTAGTTGCCATCAATAAGCCACAATTATCTACTCTACAAATGTTTCTTATTTAAAATTAATATTAGTTATCTAATATTAATTTTAAAAATTGAAAAATGAAATCATTAATTATCACTGTATCAGTGCTGCTTACAGTTATAAATTTATCAGCACAAAATATTAACGGAAGAGTTTTAGAACTATTAGAGGATAAATCTAAGAAACCATTAGAAGGAGCTAATGTATATTGGGAAAGAACATCAATAGGAACTACTTCAGATGCAAAGGGAAATTATACAATAAGTGGTCCTGAAAAAAATAGAGAAAATATATTAAATGTTACTTATATTGGTTTTACATTAGAATCTAAAGAGATTATCAATAATCAATATATATTTTACTTAAAAAGATCTATAGATTTAGATGAGGTTAAGGTTATATCAAAACAATCTACAACTAAATTTTCTACTATTACATCTCGAAATATACAAACAATAACAACAGGAGAAATTGCAAAAGCAGCTTGTTGTAATTTATCTGAATGTTTTGAAACTAATGCTTCAGTAGATGTAAACTATTCTGATGCTCTTTCTGGTTTAAAAACAATAAGTATGTTAGCATTGGACGGAAAATATGTTAAAATTAACAATGAGTCATTACCTTTAATGACAGGTTTGATGAATTCATATGGTTTAAGTTATGTTCCTGGAGCTTGGATAGAATCGATTCAAATACTTAAAGGTACAGGTTCTGTTATAAATGGACATGATGCTATTACTGGTGAAATAAATGTAGAATATTTTAAACCAGATGATACAAAAAAGTTACATTGGAACGCATATTCTAATATTGAAGGTAAATTAGAAAATAATTTAATTTATAATTATAATAAAAATAAATGGCAGGCAAATATATTTTCTCACGTATCTTATTTAAATAGAGAAATTGACCATAATGGAATTTATCATGATCATTCAAATCATTCAAATCACCAAGGAGATGGATTTTTAGATGTCCCAAAAATCAAGCAATTTAATTTATTAAATAGGTGGAAATATAACGGAAAAAAACTACAAGCTCAAATTTTTATCAAAGGTTTAACTGAAGATAGAATTGCTGGACAAAAGCGTGATATTGATGAGCCTCGTTATGTAGTTGGTATATATAATGATTTATTAGAACTAAATACTAAAACAGGCTATATTTTTAATAATAAAAAAAACCAGAGTTTTGGTTTACAAACGATTTTTAGAACACACAAAAAAGACACACAATTTGGAATTAAAAAGTATGATAGTCATCACAAAAAAATGTTTTTAAATTTAATATGTGCATCAGATTTATGGAATGAAGAACATACTGTTAAAGCAGGATTGTCTTTTAATGCTAATAGATTTGAAAGTATTTATTCTGGAAATATTTTTAATTCACAACTTACGGGAACTAAACCTTATTATATTACAGCAAATAATGGTTTTATTGTAGAGTATTTGGATTATGATAGAAGATTAGATTTAGTGAGTGGTCTTTTTCTAGAGTATAATTTTAAAAAAGCTGAAAATTTTAATTTAAATATAGGCTTAAGGGGAGATTATTATAATAACACAGCAAAGACTTACTTTTCTCCAAGATTTAATTTTAAATATAACCCTAGTGATAAAACAGTTGTTCGTTTTTCCGCTGGAAAAGGTTTTAGAATTCCAAATGTATTAGCAGATAATATTTATTATATGGCATCATCAAAGGATATAGCTATAGATTTGGATGTAATGCCTGAAGAGGCTTGGAACTATGGCGTAAATTTTGCATATTGTTTTTATCTTTTTTCTAGAGAAGGTATCTTTAATATAGATTATTATAAGACAATTTTTCACAGTAAAGTATTTGTAGATAGGTTTTCCAATAATGATGTTTTATACTTTTATAACATTAATGATAATTTTCAAATTAATTCTATACAACTAGATTTTTCATATGAATTAATTAATAGATTAAATATGAAGTCTTCATTTAAATATAATTCTAATCAAATTCTATCTGATTTAACTCCAAGTAATAGATCTATGATAAATCTTTCTTATTCAAATAAAATTGCTAGTTGGAAGTTTGATTATACAATTAACCGTATTGGTGTTATAAATATGCCAGAAAGTAACACCAATCCTTTTTATGTTCATAATACGCAAATCACACATATAGTAAAAGGTTTTGATATTTATATTGGTATGGAAAATATATTTAATTATGTTCAGGATAATCCTATAAAAAATGCAGAAACTCCTTTTTCACCTGGTTTTGATGCGTCTTTAATTTATGGCCCTGTTATGGGCCGTTTATTGTATGCTGGTTTAAGATATAAAATTTAAAGTATTTTATTTAAAATATTTATTGCAGATTCAGCAATAACTGTGCCAGGACCAAATACTTCTGTTACCCCACAATCATATAGGAACTTATAGTCTTTTTTTGGAATCACCCCTCCAGCAACGACTAAAATATTTTGTGATCCATATTCTTTTAAATAATTTATTACTTGAGGTAATAATGTTTTGTGCCCTGCAGCTAGTGAAGAAATACCTAAAATATGTACATCATTTTCTATTGCTTGTTGTGCAACTTCTTTTGGAGTTTGAAAAAGTGGAGCAATATCTACGTCAAACCCTAAATCAGCAAATGAACTTGCTACTACCTTTGCGCCTCTATCATGACCATCTTGTCCCATCTTAGCTATCATAATTCTAGGCCTTCTTCCATGATTTGCGGTAAATTTATCTGAAAGTTTTATTGCCCTTTTAAATATTTTGTCATTTTGTATTTCCATTTTATAAATTCCTGATATTGTATGATTTGTTGCTTTATATCTTCCAAAGCATTTTTCTAACTCAGATGATATTTCTCCAAGTGTAGCTCTATTTTTTGCTGCAACTATTGCAAGTTCTAAAAGATTTCCATTACCTCTTTTACATGCCAAAAATAATTCATTTAAAGATTTTTTAACTTTCACATTATCTCTTCCTTCTTTAATTAATTTTAACTTTTGGTTCTGTGATTTTCTTACAGAATTATTATCTACTTCTAAAATTTCCAGCTCTTGTTTGTCTTCATATTGATAACTGTTAACACCTACTATTATATCTTTTCTACTATCTATTCTAGCTTGTTTTTTAGCAGCAGATTGTTCAATTCTCATTTTTGGTATTCCTGCTTCAATAGCTTTGGCCATACCTCCTAACTCCTCTATTTCTTTAATATGTTTCCAAGCTTTTTTTTCAATATCTCTCGTTAATTTTTCTATGTAATAAGATCCACCCCAAGGGTCAACTGTTTTACATATACCTGTTTCTTCTTGTAGATATATTTGTGTTTCTCTAGCAATTTTTGCAGAAAATTCTGAAGGTAATGCAATTGCTTCATCTAATGCATTGGTGTGAAGACTTTGTGTCCCACCCATAACTGCTGCCATTGCTTCGATGCAAGTTCGAGTTATATTATTATATGGATCTTGTTCTGTAAGGCTCCATCCACTTGTTTGACAGTGAGTTCGAAGAGACATTGATTTAGGGTTTTTTGGACTAAATTTTTTAATAATTTTTGACCAAATTAATCTTGCTGCTCTCATTTTAGCAATTTCCATAAAATGATTCATTCCTATCCCCCAAAAGAATGAAATTCTTGGAGCAAAATCATCGATATTTAAACCAGCTTTAATTCCTGTTCTAACATATTCTAATCCGTCAGCAAGTGTGTATGCCAATTCAATATCTGCAGTTGCACCTGCTTCTTGCATGTGATAGCCTGAAATAGATATACTATTAAATTTAGGCATATTTTTTGAAGTGTATTTAAAAATATCAGAAATAATTTTCATTGACTCCTTTGGAGGGTATATGTAAGTATTTCTTACCATAAATTCTTTTAATATATCATTTTGTATTGTTCCTGTAAGTTGTTGTTGATTTACTCCTTGTTCTTGCGCTGCTACGATATAAAAGGCAAGTATTGGTAATACAGCTCCATTCATAGTCATAGATACAGACATTTTATCTAATGGAATTTTATTAAATAATAATTTCATGTCTTCCACTGAATCTATTGCAACTCCAGCCATTCCTACGTCACCTATGACTCTTTCATGGTCTGAGTCATATCCTCTATGTGTTGCAAGGTCAAAAGCAACAGATAATCCTTTTTGACCTGCAGCTAGATTTTTTCTGTAAAATGCATTTGAGTCTTCTGCAGTTGAGAATCCAGCATATTGCCTTATGGTCCAAGGTTTTTTGACATACATACTTGAGTATGGACCTCTTAAGTATGGAGGTATACCTGCAGAATAATTTTTGTTATTTGATGAGCCAAAATCTACTTTTGTATATTTTTTTTTGATATTAATTCCTTCTGGACTTAACCAATAATCATTACAATCTTTAAGTGCATCTATATTATCTATCTTGAAATCAATTAGTAGTTCATTGATTAAATAATTTATATAATAAGATCCATTAGTGGGGTCTACTACCTTGTCTAAATAACTTTCTTTTTCTAATATAGTTTGTTGATTCCTTGCAATTCTTTCAGAAAAATCAGTTGTTTCTTCAAATTTTTCATTGTAGGGATATATCATAATAGCATTAGCGCCACCAAAAATAGCTGACATGCATTCTGTGGTAGTTCTAATAATATTATTGTATTGATTTATTTTTTCTTTATTTGATAATGAAGTGCTTGTAAATATATATGGGTCTTGCTTTTTTTTGAATTGCCAAAGAATTCTAAATGCTTTAATTTTAGCAATTTCTAGAAAAAAATTACTACCAATTGTAAAGTGAAATTGCACATTGTCTTTTAATTTTTCTGCTTGGTTTAAAGCTGATTCTATTTGTTGTTTTGCGGTACCTTCTTTTATATAAATAGTATTAAGATAATTATTAATTTTAATATTTTCTACCTTATGAAATGCGCCTTGTACTTTCTTCTTATGTGAAAATTTTTGCCACTCATATGGGAAGTTTTTTTTATAATTTTTAAAGTCAATTCGTATGTTTTCAATAGAAATATCTTTTAATAGTACATCTAGATTATTTGGGTTTGAAAAGCATAAAGCTGTCATGTTATTATTAAGAGCAGTCAGCGCTTTTTTATTAGCAGTTTTGGCATTTTTCGCATCTATAAATTGATATTTTTCCCAGAAATCAGGAAAGTTGCAATTGTAATTTATAATATTATCTTCATGATGATAAAATGGTTTAATTTTAATTCCTTCTATATCATTTATAAGATTTTCATATTCATTATTACTTCCTAAATCACTTATGATTTTTTCTTTCCAATCTTTTTTTGTACTCTTATTAAAGTTAGCAAATTCTTTACTCATTTTTTTTCTTTATAATAAAAATATCTTCATTTTCTTTTTTCATTAAAAATTTTTCTCTGGCAAATTTTTCTTGTTCTGCTGTATTTGTTTTCAAATTATTAAGTTCAATACTATCTTTCTGAATTTCATTAATATAATATTCTTTTTGTGTTTTAAGTTTTTTGATTTGATTTTCAATTTTTCTTTGTTTGATTAAGCTATAGTCATCTAAAAAAAATATCCATATTATAAAAACAAGTATTGTAATTATATATTTATTTTTAATCTTTTTTGGTAGTATTTTTGATATTTTATTAATTATATACATTTCACAAATATAGATAAATCATAAAAATATATTTTTTATTTTTTATGCTCCAATTATAAAAACTATAGGCTTTTTATGTAATTTAGTGCCATAATTTTTCCACTGTTCAATATTTAGTGTGCGTATTTTTTGGTCAGAACCATAAATATTTGATGCAATACATAATCTAGTATTTTGTTTACATATTTTTAAAATATCTTGAAATAATATTTGATTACGATATGGTGTTTCGATAAAAATTTGACTAATGTTTTTTTTAAAAGCCATTCTTTCTAATTCTTGAATTTTTCTTTTTCTAATTTTACTTTCTATAGGTAAATAGCCATTAAAAGTAAATTGTTGACCATTCATTCCTGATGCCATCAGAGCTAGAAATATAGATGATGGACCTGATATTGGTATTACTTCTATATCAAATTCATGTGCATATTTCACAATATCAGAACCAGGATCAGCAATACATGGTATACCGCATTCAGATAACAACCCTACATCCTTCCCGTTTAATATATGCGGTAAAAAATCTTTATCTAAATTGATTTCATCATGTTTGCCATAAGGGAAGAATGTTGTTTCATCTATATTTTTTTGCTGACATATTTTTTTTATGAATCTTCTAGATGTTCTTACTTTTTCAACTATAAAAATATTAATTTTTGAAACATGTTCACTTATCAGTGGAGAAAGAGTGTTGTTATCCTCTTCGTTTATTGTTGTAGGAATTAAAAATAACTTTCCTTTATTCAATTTTTGATACTATTTTTTCGCATGCTTTGTCAAGCAATTTATATATTTTTTCAAACCCTTCTTGTCCTCCATAATATGGATCAGGAACAGATTGAAATGAATCATGATCCAATTCATTTAAAATCATTTTTATTTTATTTCGCTCTTCATTGTTGTCAGCTAAGCTAATTAGGTTTGCATAATTATTTTTATCCATTGCGTATATGATATCAAATTCATCAAAATCTTTTCTTGAAAATTGACGAGCTCTTTGATTGTTAAGATCAATATTATATTTTTGGGCAATTTCAATTGCTCTTGCATCAGGTTTGTTTCCGACATGATAGCCTGCTGTTCCAGCAGAATCGACGTAAATATCAAGGTGTGTCGATTTATTTTTTAATATACCTTCTGCCAATGGAGATCTGCAGATGTTGCCTAGGCAAACCATTAATATTCTCATTTAAGCTATGGTTAGTTTCTTTTCAATGTCAGATATATATCCTTTAAATCTTTTATCAGTGTCCGCTAAATTATTCACTGTTTTGCAGGCATGTAGTACTGTAGCATGATCTTTGTTGCCACAATATTTGCCAATCATTGCAAGTGAGCTTTTTGTCATCTGTTTTGAAAAATACATTGCTAACTGCCTGCACTGTACAATTTCTCTTTTTCTAGTTTTTGATTTCATTGTCTCAATTGGAATAGAAAAATAATCGCAGACAACTTTTTGTATATAGTCTATAGATACTTCCCTTACTGTATTTTTAACAAATTTATCTAGCATATTTTTTGCTAGCTCAATTGTGATTTCTTTTTTATTTAGAGAAGATTGAGCTAATAATGATATGAGAGCTCCTTCTAATTCTCTAACATTAGTTGTAACTGAGTATGCAATATATTCAATAACTTCAAATGGAATATCAATGCCATCTGCTTTTATTTTTTTCTTTAAAATTGCAAGTCTAGTTTCTAATCCTGGTGCTTGTAAATCAGCAGAAAGCCCCCATTTAAATCTAGATAATAATCTTTGTTCCATTCCAATAATATCTACGGGTGCTTTATCAGATGTTAGAATTACTTGTTTTTTGTTTTGATGTAAATGATTAAAAATATGAAAGAACACATCCTGTGTCTTTTCTTTTCCTGAAAAAAATTGTACATCATCAATAATAAGCACATCAATAGATTGATAAAAGTGAACAAAATCATTTTTTTTATTATCCATAATTGCGTCTACGAACTGTGTTTGAAATTTATCTGCAGATACGTAAAGCACTGTTTTTTCCGAAAAATTATTTTTTACTTGAATTCCTATAGCGTTAGCTAGATGTGTTTTTCCTAATCCTCCATTGCCATAAATAAATAGTGGATTAAATGATGTTCCTCCTGGGTTTTGCGCTACAGCAAATCCAGCAGAACGAGCCAATCTATTACACTCACCCTCAACAAATGCGTCAAATGTATAAGATTCATTTAATTGAGGATTTATATGTATCTTTTGTAGTCCTGGAATAATAAAAGGATTTCTTATTGCTGCTTCACTTATGTTAATAGGCATACTTACAGGATCATTTTTAACCTTGTCTTGATCATTGCTAGGTATTTTTGTTACATATGGCTTTTTTCCTGAAGAGGTTTCAAGAAGTATATTATATTCTAATTTTGCATCTTTACCTAATTCTCTTTTTAATGTTTTTTTAATTAAAGTAATGTAATTGTTTTCTAGCCATTCATAAAAAAACTGGCTTGGTACCTGAACAGTAAGTATTTTTCCATCTAATTTTACTGCTTTTATTGGTTTAAACCATGTCTTAAAGTTTTGAGCTGTCACGTTATCACGAATTATAGACAGGCAATTGTCCCAAATTTCTTCACAATTTTTTTCTAACATTTTGTTTAAATAGAGATTTGTCGTTTTTTTTAAATTTAACTTGTTTTGTCGTTTTGGTTTAGCAAATATTAAAAACTTATCTTTAAAAAAAAAGAAATTTAGTGCTTGACTTTAAACTTTTTTTTACAGTGTAGATTTTCATGATAAGCATTAATAAAAAATATATAAAAAATTCTATCTTTTAATAACATTCTTTTAATTATTTTACAAAAATTGACTTTACTTTCAACAATTTTTTGGCTTTATTTTGTCTAAAACTAAAAACAATTTTGCCAATATTAATACCTGCCCAACCTACTTGATTAATTATTACATCTTTTTTTTCAATATTTTTTCTAATAACAGCATTTTTTAAAAAGGTATGTGTGTGTCCACCTATTATAAGGTCAATATTTTTGCTGCTTTCTGCAAGAGTAAAATCTGATACTTTTTGAGATTTGTATTTAAAACCTAAATGTGAAAGACATATTATTAAGCTACAATTATATTCTTCTTTAAGTTTTTTTGCATAAAAATTTGCTATTTCAATAGGGTCTTGATAAATGGTTCCATTATATAATTCTTTTGGTACAAGACCTTTTAATTCTATACCTATTCCAAATACACCAATTTTTACCCCCCCTTTATTAAATATCTTATATGGTTTAAATTTATTTTTTAATATGGTATTTGAGAAATCGTAATTTGCAATTAAAAAAGGAAAATTAGCATGTTTTAATTGTTTTTTTAAACCGTTTAGTCCATTGTCAAAATCATGATTACCTAATGTTGCTGCGTCATACTGCATCTCACTCATTAATTTAAATTCAAGTTCTCCTTCGTAAAAATTAAAATATGGAGTTCCTTGAAAAATATCTCCTGCATCAAGTAATAGCACATGTTCATTTTCATCTCTTATTTTTTTAATTAATGATGCTCTAGCTGCAACTCCTCCTTTTCCTTTATTACGTCCGCTTTTAAAAGGGTGTATATGACTGTGCATATCATTTGTATGTAAAATAGTAATTGATATATTTTTTTTCTTTGCAAAGGAAAGATTTGGAATAATTGATAGACCAAATATTCCTAAGCTACTTTGTTTAAGAAATTTTCTTCTATTATTCATTTTCTATAATAATTCTATTATCTAATTCAACTTTAATGGTGTCATTTTTCATACAGTAATCTATTATTGCATCTCTTACTTTAAGTCCTACTTTCTCTTGTTTTTTTTCTTTAAAAAACCACATTTTATCTCCGCCATTTGCTAGATAATCTGAAGTTAATACTCTTATTTTATTTTTATTTTTTAATTCATGATTAATGGAGTATTCTACTAACTTATTATTTTTTGCAATTATTTTGAATCCTGAAAAAGGCTCTCCTTTTCTTTTTAATATGTAATTGACTAATCCAAGAAAATCATTTTCGTTTAATTCTAGTACAACTAATTCATTTTCAAATGGCATCAATTCATATATTTTTCCTCTTGTAATCTCACCTTTATAAATACTAGTTCTCAACCCACCATTATTCATAATACAAACATCAGCATTAGTATATTTAAGACATAAGTCGGTAACAAAATTTCCAATTGTACTTTCAGGTTTACCTTTTATTAAATCATAATAACTATAAGATATTACTTCATCCATTTCTTTTTTGATTTTATCTTGATAAGGTTTTATAATGGATAAAATATTACTATCTGCCTGTTCATTAACTATCATTGCGCTATCAGAATATGATTCTATATTGTAAGTTGTAGAGCAGCTTATTAAAAAACTAAATAATGTATATGTATATATAATTTTGATTCTCATATATTATTTGCATAATCTTTTTAATACTATATCTATCATGTTGTTAATAGTTTCATTAGTGTTTTTACTATAATTATTCGTTTTTCTATTTCCTAAAACAGCGCATATAGTTAATGTATTATGTCCTAAAGTTTGTCCTAAAAAATATAGTGCAGATGTTTCCATTTCAAAATTAGTAATTCTAATATTATTGTAACTAAATTTGTTTAATCTTTTGCTTAAATCTTTTATTGATGGGTTTAATCTTAGCTTTCTGTCTTGAGGTGCATAAAAACCACTAGTTGTTGCAGTAATTCCTTGTTTAAGATCCTGAAATATATTTAATAAATCATCTGAAGCTTTTATAAAATATGGTTCCGCTAATTTTTCTGAACTTTTGAAGTGCTTATTAAATTTATTTAAAATATCTTTTTTTAACACCTTATTTGATTCATAATAGTGGGCAAGGCCATCAAATCCTAATGCGTAAGTCGATACTATAAATGAATTAATAGGTATATCTTGTTGTATTGCCCCAGATGTACCTACTCTAATTATATTCAATGTTGTTTTATTTTTTTTTATTTTTCTTGTTTTAAAATCAATATTAAATATAGCATCTAATTCATTTATAACAATATCTATATTGTCAGTTCCGATTCCAGTGGAAATCACAGAAATTTTTTTATTATTCAACATTCCTGTATGAGTAATAAATTCACGATGTGATATTTTGTGTTCAATAATATCAAATTTGTTTGATATCATTTTAACTCTTGAAGGGTCTCCAACTAGTATAATATCACGTGCAATTTCTTCTCGGATTAAGTTAAGATGATAAATCCGTTTTTTCTCTGTAAGTATTAATTCTGTTTCAGGTATTATATTCATCTTAAATATGTAATTTTGCATTCAAAAATAAGAAATATTATGTCAATAAAAGCAAGTAAAATTTTAGTACCTATTGGTTTTTCAGAACAATCAATGATAGCATTAGTTCAAGCATTTAATCTTGCTAAGATTAAAAATTCTGAAATTGTTTTATTATCAGTAATAGAAGAAGCTAATATTATTCAATCATTATTTTTAGATGATGAAAGCCATGAATTACAGAAAAAAGTTAATGATAAATTAAATGAAGTTAGTATTGGGTTGTCAACGCAATATGGAGTTAAAGTAGATACTATGGTGGCGAAAGGTAAAGTTTATAATAAAATTAATGAAGTAGCCAAAATGCTGTCAGTTGATTTGATTGTTATGGGTACCAATGGACAGCCTAAAAGGGGAGTGAAAAGATTTATAGGTTCTAATGCAGAGCGTGTTGTGAGATTGGCTCATTGTCCAGTAATTACTATTAAAGGTAAAGATCATAGACAAGGTTGTAAGAATATTATCTTGCCTCTAGATTTAGAAAAACAGACAAAAGAAAAAGTTACATATGCATTAGAATATGCTAGATATTGGAATGCCACTATTCGTATTGTTTCGGTGGTGTTAAAAAATAATAAAGAAACAAGAGAAAAGTTAATGTTAAATCTTAATCAGGTTGAAAATTTTATTAGTGAAGCAGGTGTTAAATGTACTGCTGAGCTTGTTGAAGGGGATGGTAAAGGTAATTTAGGTGATTTTGTTTTTAAGTATGAGAAGCAATTTGATTCTGATTTAATTATGATAATGACAAAGAAAGAAGAGTTAGGATTTTCTGATAATATTAGTGTTACAGCAAGATATATTATAAACAATTCAGAAATTCCTGTTATGAGCATACGCCCTAAAGAAGTAAATCATATTACAGGCCCAACAATTGCATTTTAAAAAAATGTTGACTTTGAAAGAAATACATAATTTATGTATTACACTTAATTTTAGTATATGTGTGGCAGAGAGTTGTACTGCTGGAGCTATTGCTTCAATATTAACATCATTATCTGGAAGTTCTAAGTATTTTAAAGGCGGAGTTATAGCTTACAATAATGATATAAAAGAGAATATACTAGGTGTTTCAAAGACTAATTTAATTGATAATACTGAAGTAAGTACACAAGTGATTGAAGAGATGGCTAAAAATGTAAGAATAAAGTTTAATACAGATTTTTCAATAGCAACATCAGGATATCTTGGACCAACAGGAGGATCAATATATAATCCAAAAGGAACAGTTTTTATTAGTGTTTCAAGTAGAAATAATATAGTGACAAATAAATTTTTATTTAAAGGTGATAGAAAAAGTATCAAAAAACAAACCTTGCATAAATCCTTACAAATCTTATTAACTGAGATAAAAAAGGTAAATAAACTTTAAAATAATATTTTAATGTATATTTGCATTCCAAAATTTATAAATCATGTCAAGAATTTGTCAAATAACTGGAAAAAAAGTAATGGTAGGAAATAATGTTTCTCATGCTAAAAATAGAAATAAAAGAAAATTTTATCCTAATTTACAAACAAAGAAGTTTTTTGTTCCAGAAACAGGAGAGACAGTTATCTTGAAAGTTTCGACAAGTGCTTTAAGAACTATTGATAAAAAGGGAATTGCCTCTGTTTTAGCAGAAGCTAGAAAAAATGGTAATATTCTTGTTTAGTAGAGTATTATTTTTAATATTTTAAAAAGTTGCTATATTTATAGCAACTTTTTTATTTAATTTAATAAATTATATTATGGAATATTTTAAAAATTTTTTATTTTTTGTAATTGCTTTTTCTTTATTGTTTACATCATGTAAGAAAGAAGAAGAAGTTATAATAGAAGGTTGTACAGATGCTAATGCTATGAATTATATGCAAGCAGCTACTTCTAATAATGGTAGTTGTATTTTTGCTTATGATCTAGCACAAGGTATTTGGAGTATAGCTCCTAATTGTGGTTCAATTGAAATAACAGATCCATTTATTGGCATGTCTTTATATACACTTAACGTTTCTGATTTATTTCCACAAACTGCTGAGATTATTGGTCAAAGCCAAGGAATTATAGCACTTAAAATTGATAGTGATGCTGGTATAGATCAATCCTTTACAGCTGACATTACAAATGATGGTGTAATAACATTACAACAAGGTCAGAGTTTTAATTATGACACTGGTATACCTCTTGTTGGAGATGTTACTGTTAATGTTTCTGGGGGTGGTAATGTTAATATTTCAAATACTGGATTAATGAATCTTGATTTAGAATTTGTAACATTACTTGGAACAGAAAATACAAGTTGCCAGATAGATTTTTTTAAATAAAAAACATAAATTTTATTTATGAAAAGATTATTTCTTTTTTTCTTTTCACTATCATTTATTTTTGCTTCTTCTCAAGATTTTACTCGTAAGGATAGTTTACGAGGTTATTTAAGTCCACTCCGATCTTCATACGATGTCTCATTTTACGATTTATTTGTTATTATTGATGAACAAGAGTTAACTATAGAAAGGTCATATAATATAATTCATTTTGCTGCACTTAATAATCTTCAAAAAATTCAAATAGATTTAGCTAAAAATATGGAGGTTTTATTAATTGAATTTGAAGATGAAGAATTGAAATTTGAAAGAGAATTTGATGCAGTATTTATTTATTTTAATAGACAAGTAAAAAAAGGGGAGAATATTAATGTTAAAGTATGGTATAGTGGTTATCCAAAAATAGCTGTTAATCCTCCTTGGGATGGGGGTTTTTCTTGGGAAGTAGATAAAAACAACAAGCCTTGGATTGGTGTCTCATGTCAAGGTTTAGGTGCCAGTAGCTGGTGGCCATGTAAAGATCATCAGTCTGACGAGCCCGATAGCATGAAAATAACATGTACTGTAAGAGATCCATTGAAAACAATTTCTAATGGTAATTTAAGAAAAGAAACATTAGAATGGAATCAGTTTTTACAATCTTGGACTAATATTAGTGAATGGTTTATTTCGTATCCAATTAATAATTATAATGTCACATTATGTATTGGTGATTATATTCATTTTTCTGATGCATATCTTTCAAATTCCGATACATTAGATTTAGATTATTATGTTTTGAGTTATAATGAAGAAGTTGCAAAAAATCATTTTAAACAAGTTAAACCTATGTTGAAATGTTTTGAATTTTATTTTGATCAATATCCATTCATTAATGATGGTTATGCGCTAATTGAAACACCATATTTAGGAATGGAGCATCAGTCAGCTATTGCTTACGGTAATAATTTTTTACCAGGATATAAAGGAAATAAATCATTTATTGATGGATTAGATTTCGACTTTATCATTTTACATGAAACTGGTCATGAGTGGTGGGGTAATAGTATTACTACAAATGACATTGCAGATATGTGGGTGCATGAAGGTTTTTGTACATATTCTGAAGTTTTGTATGTTGAATGTCATTATGGTTATGAAGAAATGTTATCTTATGTTAATAATCAAAAAAATAAAGTTCGAAATAATAAACCAATTATAGGTAAATTTAATGTAAATAATAAAGGAGATAGTGACATGTATTTTAAAGGTTCTTTGATGTTACATACACTTCGAAATTATATTAATGATGATGTGTTATGGTTTAGAATGCTCAAGGATATGACTAATTATTTTAAGCTTCAAGTGGTTGATGGAAAAGATATTATATCATATATAAATAATTATACAAATCGGGATTTTACTGTTTTTTTTGAGCAATATTTGAATAACAAGGATCTGCCACAATTACAATATAAATTGCAAAAAAATGGAAAAAATTACACAATTATTTACAGATGGGAAGCTATAGATGAATTTAAAATGCCAGTTTTAATAAATATAGGTTATTCAGATATTTTAATATACCCTTCAAATGAATGGAAAGAATTAGATATAGGATCTTTTGATAAAAATAAATTTAAGATTAGAGATGACTTGTTTTTTATAGATGTTAAAAAGATTTAATTATTCTTTTTATTTAGATAATATTCATTAAATTTGCGAACCATAAATCAGAAGAAAAATGGCAAAAAAAGGAAATAGAGTTCAAGTTATTTTAGAATGTACTGAGCATAAGGCAAGCGGATTGCCTGGTACTTCTCGTTATATAACTACAAAGAATAAAAAAAACACGCCTGATAGAATGGAATTAAAGAAATTTAATCCAATTATGAAGAAAATGACTATTCATAAAGAAATAAAATAAAATAAAATGGCTAAAAAAACAGTTGCATCATTACAAAAGAAAGGAGCAAAAGCATTTACTAAAGCAATAAAAATGGTTAAATCTGACAAAGGCAGCTATTCTTTTAAAAGTGAAATGGTTCCTAAAGATAAGGTTAAAGAGTTTTTTGCGAAAAAATAAAAATTTGATTTTTTATTTGTTAATTAGCTTCTTTCTATTTTGAAAGAAGTTTTTTGTTTATATATAAAATACAATGGGGATATTTAATAAGATAAAAGGGTTATTTAATAAAAAAGAAGATAATAAAGATTTAAATGATTTAGAAAAAAAGAAGAATTTATTATCTAAAAAAGACAAAAAAGATAATTCGAAATCTGATATTGAATCTGTTTATGAAACAGAGATAAATCTTGAATCTAAGTCAGATTGTGCATCTGAATCAGAACAAGAGTCAGAGCCAGAACAAGAGTCAGAGCCAGAACAAGATCCAGAGCCAGAACAAGATC
>MDSV01209423.1_pt1 | contig 19571 bp, 18 predicted proteins | sample 810851 | NCBI WGS metagenome assembly MDSV01 (sample SAMN05326640, study PRJNA326480) | marine metagenome | isolation source: seawater | place: Atlantic Ocean: North East | collected 2012 | reverse complement strand
TAAACAAGCTCATTACAATTCTCTTGATGATGTGTATCAAAGCGCAATATTTAACTTTTATGACAATCAGTTAGACATTCCTAAAAAAATTCTTTGCTCACATCTTTTAGAAGACAGAACAATTCTAGAGGACATGTTTAAAACTAAACATAAAAAAATGACAAAAATTATACATTCACCTAGTAAGTCTATTAGACCGATATTCAATTTATGCAAGCTTAATGCTATGCAAGTGATAAAAAATCATATCAGCAAAGAGGATAAATATACATTTGCATTGAATGAATTAAGCAACTATCTAGGCATAAAAGATATTAAAAAAATTGAGGGATATGATGTAAGTCACATTTCAGGTGATAATGCAGTAGCATCATGTGTTGTTTTTTCAAAAAAAGGACCTTTAAAAAATAATTACAGACTATTTAACATACCTCAAAATATCTCAGGCAATGATATTGGTTCGCTGGAACATGTTATTGAAAGAAGATTGAAGTATTATGATGACCCTAAAATAAAACCTGAATTGATTCTCATAGATGGAGGAAAGTCTCAATTAAAGTTTGTTAAACAGGTTATTGATGAATCAGAGCATAAGAATCTTGAAGTAATTTCTATTGTTAAAGGTGCAAATAGAATTAGAGCTACAGAAACCATCATTGGAAAGAGTGGAGTGCTTGAATTAGACAAATATTCTAAGGCATTTTTGCTATTGCAAGAAATAAGAGATGAATCTCACAGATTTGCACTTCAAGCTCAGAGAAAAAAGAAAAGAAGTAAAATTACCAAATCTGAATTAGATGAAATCAAAGGTATTGGTAATATTTTAAAGAAAAGGCTAATTAAAAAATTTAAGAGTGTCGCTAAAATAAAAATAGCTAGCAAGGATGATTTAATGACTGTAGAGGGTATTAATGAGAAAATAGCTACACATATAAAAAAAGAGCTTACATGATAACAAATTTAATTAACTTACTTACTATATCTAGAATTTTTATAGGAATAATCATTTTTGCCTTATTAATGTTAAGTAATTACTATGTATTAGCTTTTATATTGTTTTTTATTGCAGGCTTAACAGATTATTTTGATGGCTTTTTGGCAAGGAAATATGATGCTTCATCTCAAATAGGCGAAATCTTAGATCCAATAGCAGACAAAATACTAATTACTTTCCTTCTATTTGGACTCTCAATAAATTTATCAAGTTTCTTAATTGGATTTTCAGGCGCATTAATTATTACAAGAGAGATATGGATAAGCGCTCTGAGAGACTATAATTCCCGAAATAATAATACAAATGCAACAAAAGTAACTTATATAGCAAAAATCAAAACGACTATTCAAATATTAACTATTTCGATTTATCTTTTTTCTTTAGCTTTTAATTTTATGTTGCTACTGATATTCGCTGATATTTTTATGATTATTGCTGTATTAATAACTCTTTATTCAGGATATCTTTATACTGTAAGTACATTTAAAAATGCTAGTTGAGTATTTAATAGTTTTTTATAATACTGGATAAATTCTAAATATGAATATCATTATTGTAAGTGGAGGCTTTGATCCAATTCATTCTGGACACATTGCCTATTTAAAAGCTGCAAAAGAAGAAGGTGACAGGCTAATAGTTGCCCTTAATAGTGACGAATGGCTCATTAAAAAAAAGTCTAAGTTTTTTATGCCATTTGCTGAACGAAAAACTATATTAGAAAACATCACTTTTGTAGATGAAGTAATTGACTTTGAAGATGATGAAATAGGCTCCGCAATCAAGGCATTACAAAAAGTCAAAAAATCATATCCCAAAGATAGAATATTTTTTGCAAATGGAGGCGACAGAAACAGCAATAATATTCCAGAAATGTCTGAAGAAGGAGTTGAGTTTTTATTTGGTGTTGGTAGTGATGTTAAATCAAATTCTTCATCATTGATTCTCAAAAATTGGCAATATTATTTTGAGGAAAGAGTATGGGGATCTTTTTATAACTTATTTGAAGATAAAGATTGTAAAGTTAAAGAGTTAATTGTACGTTCGGGAAAAGGAATGAGCTTTCAGAGGCATTTCAAAAGAAGTGAAATATGGTTAGTTAGTAAAGGGTCTTGTGTTGTAAATTATAGTAAGGACAATCCAAACAACAAAAAATCAGTTACTTTAGAAAAGTTTAGTCAGTATAATGTACCCTTAGGGGAATGGCATCAAATAACCAATCCGTTTGATGAAGATTGTCATATTATTGAAATACAATTCGGTGAAGAGTGCATCGAAGATGATATTGAAAGAACTGAGTATTATAATGAGTTATAACCCTTAATAATTGGCTGGATGGCAGAGTGGTTATGCAGCGGCCTGCAAAGCCGTTCACTCCGGTTCGATTCCGGATTCAGCCTCCATTTAAAAAGATGTAAATAAATGAAAATTGCGATTATAGGATATGGTTTTGTTGGCAAGGCACTTGAGTCTAGTCTAACCGAAGATGTTTCTGTCTTAAAAATCGATCCTAAGCTAGGATCTCAAATAACAGAAATAAATGATTTTCATCCAGATATAATTTTTATATGCGTTCCAACGCCAATGAATTCTGAATTTTCACAAGATTTATCGATTCTACATAAGGTTGTTAATGAATTAAATGCCTTTAATACAAAGTCAATAGTAGTTCTCAAAAGCACTGTGCTTCCAAATCATTTAAGAGAAATCAATAATCAAATTCAAAATTTAATATATAACCCAGAATTTCTGAGGGAAAAAAGTGCTGAAGCAGATTTTATAAATTCAAATCTTATTGTTTTTGGAGGCAACATAGAAAACGCAAAAAAAATATCAGCTTTTTATCTAAATTATACAAATTGCATATGCAAGGAGCATATTTTTACCGATTTAATTTCAGCATCCTTTGTGAAGTATTCTATAAATACATTCCTAGCAACTAAGATATCTTTTTTTAATGAGTTGTATACTTTATATTGCAGCGCAGTTCCTGATGGCAATTGGGAAGAATTTATCAAAATATTATTAAGAGATAATAGAATGGGTAATTCTCATATGAATGTGCCAGGTCACGACGGAAGATTTGGCTTTGGCGGTGCGTGCTTACCAAAAGATAGCAATGCTTTTTTAAATTATGCAAAGGATTTAAATATTGATTTAAATGTTTTACAAAATGCAATTTTGACTAACAATAAAATCAGAGGAAAGTATAATAAACCAACTTTAAGAGAGACTGAACAAAATATTAATTTTAATGGAGAGGATTAAGACTTAAGCCCGAGTGGTGGAATTGGTAGACACAAGGGACTTAAAATCCCTCGATAGAAATATCGTGCCGGTTCAAGTCCGGCCTCGGGTACCAATATAATAACTTTTATAATGTTACAATCTGATTTAACAACACATAGAAAGATATGAATCAAGGTGAAATTAACATATATGAAATAATTTCTATAATTAATAGAAAAAAATTCATTATTTTTTCTATAACATCGATTTTCGTAATTCTATCTTTAATTTACGCATTCTCAACACCTAACAAGTATTCATCTCATGCACTTTTAGCACCCTCAGACGATAATAGTTCCTCTGAGATGTTGGGACAGCTTGGGGGATTTGCCAACCTAGCAGGACTTAGTCTTGATGAAAGTGGGGATAAGACCGATGAAGCAATTGAACGAATAAAATCTTTTGAGTTTTTTAAAGAATATATATTGAATGAGAGTGTGCTTGTTGACTTAATGGCTGCAAAAGGTTGGAATTCCAGTGACAAAAAAGTAATTTATGATTCAAACAAATATGATTTAAAAAGTGGAAAATGGGTAAGAAAATCATTTATTCCGTTCACATCAATCTCAAATAAACCATCTGCCCAAGAGGCATATAAATACTTTAAAAATATGTTATTTGTTTCACAGAACTCTTCAACTGGGTTTACAGAATTGTCTGTAACACATTTTTCACCTCATGTTGCTCAGAGATGGTGTGAAAATATAATAATTAATATCAACAAGAGTATGCGTGATGAAGAGAGACATAGAGTTCAAAATTCAATAGATTTTCTCAATGAACAATACAAAAATTCAAATTATAAGGAGCTAAAGGTTGCAGCGTCATCCCTAGTTGAAGAACAAATGAAATCTCTTATGTTTGTTGAAGCAAGCGAATCTTTTGTATTTAAAGTTATAGATTCTCCAATTGTCTCAGAATTTAAATCATCACCAAAAAGGCTAACTATTTTAATCGCAGGCTTGATTTTTGGATTATTAACATCTACGAGCGTAATTTTATTTAACCATTACAGGCAGAATTAAATTATATGGGTACTAAAAAAGCACTCATTACAGGTATAACCGGGCAAGATGGCTCATATTTAGCGGAATTGTTAATTGAGAAAGGATATGAAGTTCATGGAATAAAACGAAGATCATCGTCATTTAACACTCAAAGAATTGATCATCTTTACTCAGATCCAAATTTTGAGGATACTAAATTGTTTTTACACTACGGTGACATGACTGACTCTTCTAGCTTGATTAGGATAATCAAAAAAATTCAACCTGATGAAATATATAATTTAGCAGCTCAGTCACATGTTGCAGTATCATTTGAAGAACCTGAATATACTGCAGATAGTGATGGTATCGGTGCCCTAAGAATACTTGAAGCAATTCGGACTCTTGGTCTTGAATCGAAGACTAAATTTTATCAAGCATCTACATCAGAACTTTATGGTAAGGTTTTAGAAATACCTCAAAATGAAGAAACTTCGTTTTATCCAAGGTCTCCATATGGTGTAGCAAAGATATATGCTTACTGGATAACCATTAATTATAGAGAAGCATATAATATATTTGCATGTAATGGCATATTGTTTAATCATGAATCTCCTAGAAGAGGTGAAACTTTTGTTACTAGAAAAATCACAAGAGCTTTAGCAAGAATTAAACTTGGAGTTCAAGAATGTTTATATTTAGGCAATCTTGATGCGAAAAGAGATTGGGGTCATGCAAAAGATTATGTCTTTATGCAATGGTTAATGTTGCAACAGGATACACCTCAAGATTTTGTAATTGCAACTGGCGTTCAACATTCAGTTAGAGATTTTGTAAATATAGCTTCCGAGGAAATTGGTATTTCAATTTCATGGAAGGGAGAGGGACAAAATGAAAAAGGGTTTGATGCTAACGGAAATTGCATAGTTGCAATTGATCCGAAATATTATCGTCCTTCTGAGGTTGAAACACTTTTAGGAGATGCTTCAAAAGCTAAGAAGAATCTAGGTTGGGAGCCAAAAATTTCATTTAAGGAATTAGTGAGCGAAATGATTAATGAGGACATGAATTTAGCAAAAAAAGAATTGTTCCTGAAGCAAAATGACCACTCCAGCAAAGAAAACGAAAAATAAAACTGCCTTAATCTTAGGAATCACTGGTCAAGATGGAGCGTTAATGGCAAATTTTTTGTTGAAGAAATCATATAATGTCTTTGGACAATCTAGATTAAAAGATACAAACAATCTAATAAATCTTAATTTGCTAAAAATATTATCACAAATAAATTTAAAATATTTTTCAGTATTGGATAGAACGCAATTATTTAAAGTGATTAGTGAGATTAAACCAGATGAGATATATAACTTTTCCGGTCAAAGCTCTGTAGGCAAATCTTATGAGATTCCAACTGAAACTTCTGAAAGTATTGAATTAGCCTCTAAAAATATTCTTGAGGTAATTAAGGATTTAGACTTGGGTATAAAATTTTTTAATGCTGGTTCAGGAGAATGTTTTGGAAATACCAATGGCGTACCGGCTAATGAGGAAACTTGCCTAAGACCAATAAGTCCATATGCAGTTTGTAAAGCAAATGCTTTAAATTTAACTTCTTTATATAGAGAGAAATATAACTTATTTGCATGTACTGGTATTTTCTTTAATCATGAGTCTCAATTTAGAAAAAAGAATTTTGTAACAATGAAGATAGTTGATGCAGCTATAAAAATTAAAAATGATACTAAATCAAAAATTACTCTTGGCAATATAGAAGTATCGCGTGACTGGGGATGGGCTGAAGAATATATGGAAGCAGCATGGTTAATGATTAACAGAAAAAGTGCTGAAGATTTTATTATTGCAACTGGTGTTTCGCAGTCGTTAAAAGATTTTGCAAAAGATGTATTCCTAGAAGCAGGATTAAATTTAAATGAATATCTTGAGATTGAAAAATCTTTATTTAGAAAAAATGAACCCAACATTCAATTAGCTGATATTTCAAAAGCAAAAAAATTATTATCATGGAATCCTAAATATATTGGAAAATATGTTGCAAAAAAGATGTATCATGAAACCTGTGCATTAAAATCATAGACCATAAGTTATGAATAAGAATAATAAGAATTTACCTATAGTTGTTGATCTTGATGGAACATTAATATTCTCAGATGTTCTAATTGAGAGTGTAATATCATGCTTTAAAAGTTCATTATATAAATTTTTAAAGAGTATTTTTCTTCTTTTTACCAAAGGAAAAGCAGCTTTTAAGGAGATGATATCCATAAATTCTGATATAAATATAAAAACCCTTCCCTATAATAAAGAACTAATTGAATGGCTAATTAATCAAAAAGAAAATGGAAGACATATAGTTCTATGCACGGGCAGTAATCATCTTTATGCAAAAAAAATTGCAAATCATCTTGGAATTTTTGATCAAGTAATTGCAAGTAATAATACACAAAATTTAGTAGGAGTTAAAAAAGCTGATTTTTTATCAAATAAATTTGGAAAGAAGGGCTTTGATTACATAGGTAATTCAAAAAAAGATATCCCAGTATGGAATGTTTCAAAAAATATTATATTAGCTAATTGTTCTTCAGCCTTAACTAAAAAAATGAATAGCATCAAAGCTCCTGAACTAATTTTTTCTTCTGAAAGAATTGGAATTTTTACTATACTTGGAGCTTTAAGAATTCATCAGTGGATTAAAAATTTACTTTTGTTTACTCCGCTGATTGCGTCTCATATGATCTTTGATATTGATGCATTTAAAAATATATTCATAGCATTTTTTGCATTTTCAGGTTGTGCATCAGCAATATATGTTTTAAATGATCTTTTAGATCTTGATAATGACAGAGAACATCCTAGAAAAAAAGATAGACCATTTGCGTCTGGTAAATTACCAATATATTTTGGTTTTGTGATCATGCCGATCTTAATAATTTCTTCTACATTGATAGGCTTTTCTCTTGGCAGCATGTTTATGTCATGCTTGGTTAGCTACTTAATATTAACGACATTGTATTCTTTTGTTTTGAAGCCGATAATTTTGGTTGATGTAATAACGTTAGCAATATTGTATACAATTAGGATCATTGCTGGAGGAGCTGCTATCTCAATGTTACCTATATCTCCATGGTTATTGGCTTTTTCAGTCCTTTTGTTCCTATCATTGGCCATAATTAAGAGATATGCTGAACTTGAAATGCAAGTGGTCGAAAGTAGTGTAAAAATCAAAGGTAGAGGATACTATACTTCTGATGCTAGTTTAATTCAGTCAATTGGTGTTGCGTCTTCTTTTGGCTCAGTATTGGTATTTATCCTCTACTTAAATAGCCCAGAGGTTATTGATTTATACAATTCTCCAGACTTAATTTGGTTTTGTATTCCAATTTTAATTTATTGGCAAAGTTGGATGTGGTTAAACGCTCATAGGGGGCAGATGCATGATGATCCAATAACGTTTTCAATAAAAGATAAACCCAGTTTAATCTCTGGAGCACTTTTTATATTAACTATATTTTTGGCGGCTCTTTAAAATGCAACAAAAATCTTCATGGGGATTGCTTTCAAATGAATATCATAAAACTCATAAATTGTATGATAGAAATAAAACTAAGAATCTAATAAAAAATTCAACACCTGGTGTCGTATACGGAAACGGAAGAAGTTATGGAGATGTTTGTTTAAATCCAAATGGAAATCTATGGGAGACAAGAAATTTAAATAAGTTTATTAAATTTGATAAAGATAAAGGATTGTTGGAATGCGAGTCTGGCATCCTACTGAAAGACATAAATCAATTAACTATCCAATATGGATGGATGCTTCCAGTAACACCTGGCACACAACATGGAACGGTAGGAGGATCAATATCTAATGACATTCATGGTAAAAATCATCACAAATTCGGCACTTTTGGTAATCATATTTTAGATTTTAAATTATTAAGAACTGATGGAGAAATAATCACATGTAGTCTAGAGAAAAATAAAGAGCTTTTTTGTGCAACTATTGGAGGTATTGGTTTAACAGGCATTATCATATCTGCAAAAATTAAATTAAGAAAAATCGAGAGTGCTTTTATTCATTCTGAAAGTATCCCTTTCCATAGTCTTGATGAATTCTTTTCATTATCTAATAATTCTGCTGACCAATGGGAGCATATTGTTTCTTGGCTTGACTGCACTTCTGGAGGTATGGGAAAAGGAGTTTTTACAAGAGGCAACTTTACCAATGATGGAAATTTCAAAACACCAAAAAAAATGCAATTTGAGGTTCCAATCAAACCTCCAATATCCCTAATTAACTCAGTCTCTCTCAATTTATTCAACAAATTGTATTTTGCAAGAAGTCAATTTGGAAATAAGAATAAGATAGAGTCATATGAAAAATCTTTATATCCTTTGGATAATTTATTAGAGTGGAATAAAATTTACGGAAAGAAAGGGTTTTATCAATATCAAAGTGTAGTTCCTAAAGATAAAAGCTATGATGCCACAAAAGAAATGTTAGATATTATAAAATCTACCGGCGAAGGATCTTTCTTAGCTGTATTAAAAACTTTTGATAAAAAAAAGTCATATGGATTTTTGAGTTTTCCGATGGAGGGCACCACTTTAGCTCTAGATTTTCCTAATAAAGGCACTAAAACATTAAATCTTTTTAAAAAATTAGATAAAGTTGTAATTGAATCTGGCGGTCGAATATATATGGCTAAAGACAATAGAATGTCTAGAAAAATGTTTGAAGAAGGCTATACAGATTTTCAAAAATTTAAAAAGTATATTGATAGTGGAATTTCTTCATCTATGTCAAGAAGACTTCTTGGTTTTTAGAAGCATTGTATTCATTGTAGCTTTAGCTTAGAATTGCTTTCTTTAATAGGGGATAAATAATGTTAAGAATTAGAGAAATATTCAAGGTTCTATATAATTATATTTTCTTTATTTATGTTTTTTTTCTAAGGCTTATTGGAAAAGTAAACTTTCCAGTTCCCCCTAATTCAAATATGAGGCGAACTTCAGCTAAAACCCTTAAAAGATATATTTATTCGTCACTTACAACCGGACTTCCAATGTCTGTTGCAGCTCAAATGCATGGAGTTAATTTTGAAAAAAATTGCAATGTTCTTGATTTTGGATGTGGTTGCGCAAGTCAATTGAAATACTTTACAGAAAATCATCCTAATGCAAAATACTTTGGTACAGACATTGATCCATCATCTATCGAGTGGGTTGCTAATAATTATCCAAATGTTTCAGCCTTTGTAAACAAGCCAGATAGTAAATTAGATTTCTCAGATAATACCTTTGACTTAATTTATACAGTTTCAACTTTTTCACATTTCAGTAAAGCCGATGTTAATTTTTGGCTATCAGAGCTGTCTCGAGTCTTGAAAGTTGGTGGAATATTTATTCCAACTATAGAAGGCGAGGGAGCAATTGATTTAGTTGCAAAAGACTGCGATATAAGTCCAGAGGTCATTCAAAAGGAGCTTGATAATTCAGGTATATTCTATAAAAACTATAGCTGGTTAACAGGTTTACAAGAAAGAGGTCCTGCAATTCACGAATCTGTGGATATATCATCCTACTTCTCTGATGAATATGGCCATACTGTAATGACTAGCGAGTATTTTTCAAATCAAGCAAAAAACTATGGTTTGGAGTTGATTGGAGCCTCTTTAAAGGTTATTTGTGATAGACAAGATCTTATTTGTTTCCGTAAAATATCATAAGTAACGTATAAATATTTATAATCTCTATGAAGAAAGACAATTTAAAGACAATTGTTGTCTATGGTGGCACTTCTGAAATAGCTATTGCATGCTTGAATGAGTGGCATAAAGAATATGATCTTAAAGTAATTTTAGTTGGAAGATCTTCAAACAGCCTTGAGTCTGTTGCCTTAGATTTACAAGTGAGATATCAGAACTCATTAATTGAAACCTTTTTTTTAGACTTTAATGATTCCAATTTAATAGAAGATTTGAACGCTAAAATTTATTCTTCAAATATTGTAGATATTGCTCTTATTTCACATGGAGAACTGAGTGATCAATTAATATCTCAGGAAGACATTTCATATACTAAGGATCAACTTATAACTAATGGGCTATCAACCTGCATAATTTCAGAGTCATTAATCAAGAACTTTTTAAAAGCTGGGAATGGAAAATTAGTCGTCATTGGTTCAGTTGCTGGTGATAGGGCACGAAAAAAAAATTATACCTATGGATCTGCCAAAGCTTTTGTTGAAATATATATTAGAGGCCTTCAACATAGATTGTGGAATTCAAATATCAATGTATCTTTAGTAAAGCCAGGTCCAACTAAAACAAATATGACTTCAAAACTAAAAGAATCAGCTAAATTTGCGGATGTAAAAAAAGTAGCAAAAATAATAGTTAAAGGAGTAAATAAAAATAAAAAAACTATTTATGCGCCAAAAAAATGGGCTTTTATAATGCTAATAATAAGATTAATACCTAATTTTATATTTAATAGATTAAATATTTAAGATGATGAATACTATAAATCAATTTAAAGACAAATTTTTACTTTTTTTTGGAATTGATTCTCTTATACTATATTCATCTTTAGCAAAAACTCTTCAAGGGGTTGGCCTATTAGCACTTTTATTTTCTGTTAATACTTACTTAGATGAAATTCAACGTGGTTTTTATTTTAGTTTTTCAAGTTTAGTTGCTCTTCAGGTTTTTTTTGAACTAGGAATAGGAGTTGTGGTTTTACAAAATGCGGCTAGATTGATTGTATCTTGTGGAGGTAATCTTGATTCAAATATTAATGATAAATCTCTTTATAAAGATATTCGTGGTTTATATCAGTTTAATTTAGTTTGGACAGCATTAGCAGGGGCACTATTATTTTTATTAATATTTCCTTTAGGAAAGATCTTTTTCGGTGGAATACCTGAATCAGTATTACTTTCATGGCAGTCAGAATGGCTTTTATTATGCGTCTCCGTAGCTTTCTTTTTGCCATTATCAGCACAATTAAGTTTTTTTGAAGGTTCAGGATATTTAAAGGAAGTTTTAAAATTACGAGTTGCATTATCCTTCTTGTCATATCTTAATGGAATAATTGCATTGGTGCTTGGATACGGTCTTTATGCAGTGGCTGTAACGTTTATGACACAGATATTCTTGATTTTAATATGGCTTACTTTAATTAAACGACAACAGACTCTATTAATGTTTCAAACATTACCCACATTTAAAAATTTATATAAATGGTTTAAAAAATTACTGCCAATGCAATGGAAGATTGCATTATCTTGGGTCTGTGGATATATTGCTTTTCAAACAGCGACACCAATTACTTTAAGTTATTTTGGTGCCGGTCCTGCTGGAGAGATAGGCCTTTTTCTTACTATTTCAAATATGTTTGTTGGCTTTATGGGTGCATGGATGAGCACAAAAATACCCATTTTTTCAAAATTAATAGAAAATAATGAAATAAAAGTATTGAATAATTTGTTCTATGAAACTATTAAAAAATCTTCAATAGTTTTTCTTTTTATAAGCATATTTCTTTATCTATTTTCACAAATATATCTTGGTTACTCTAAAACTAATTTTATAACGACATATGCTGTAATAACTTTTATTATTATCTCTGGTTTGACTTCAATAAGCTTTGCTCAGGCAGTATATCTTAGGTCTTTTCTTAAAGAACTCTTTGTTCCATCTTCCATAGCATATGCATTATTAGTTATTTGTTTATTACCATTTTTAATTTCATTATATGAGCTCAAAGGACTACTTGCTTCTTTTTTGATTGCTGGTTTGATAAGCACGACAATGACGACAATAATTTTTTTGCGATTTAAAAGTACAATTAGAATATAGAAGACATCTTTTTCACGATATAATTAATGTTACATATATTCGTTTACTATAAGTATGGTTAATAAAGAGGAATACAAAGATTATCTAAAATTTAAGGGCTGGAATTCTCTTTTTTCATACAATAATGTTCAAAGTAAACAATATGAAGATATCTTTAAGAATATCAACTTTAAAGAGAAAAAAGTCCTTGAAATAGGTTTTGGATCAGGCTCGCTCATGAAATGGATGAGAGATAAGGGTGCTGAAGTTTCTGGTGTGGAAATTCAAGACATACTTATTGAATCTGCACAAAATAATCAATTTAAGGTTTTTTCTTCATTAGACACAATTGAAGACAGGAATTTTAATATTGTGATTGGGCTTGATCTTTTTGAACATGTTCATCGTAAGGAATTAACTGAATTTTTAAATCAAATCAGTAATTTGATGGAATCAAAAGGATTATTAATTGCAAGGTTTCCTAATTGCCAATCTCCAAGCGGTGTTTTTACTCAATTCGGCGATCCAACTCATTTATCTGCTTTATCAGTACCAATTTTTGAACATCATTCAATTGAAGGCAACCTTAAATTAATTAATTCATTTGAAGGGCATGCTATTCAAATATATAAAGACAACCCTATTGTAAGAAAATTAAAATCTATAATTAGATCAGTATGTAGAATGATAGTTAAAATTGCACTGGGTTCTGGTCCCACCCCATTATGGTCTGATGTTGTTGTTATATTTAGAAAAATATAAAAAATGAGAAAATTGCCCAGGTCTTTTGAGGATATAAGCTATATGATTTCTAAAGTTGGCATTAGCCCAATTAGAGGACTGTTAGTATGGTTTTTTCTTTCAAAAAAAAGCTCATTTCCATTTTTAGGTAAAGGAGTAAAGTTACTAGTTAAGAAAAAAATATTTTTTGGTAAATATGTTTGGATTGGTCAGAATTCATATATTGATGCCTCATGTAAAAGAAATATCATTTTTAGTAATGGGGTTACAATCAGAGAAAACTCTACAATTCAATGCAGAAGCGGTTTAAATGAAGTCGGTGAGGGGCTTAAAATTGATGAAAACACATTCATTGGACCATGTTCAAAGATTGGTGTTGGTGGCTATATAAATATTGGTAAAAACTGTCAAATTGGGGCGCATTGCACTTTTAATGCAGAAAGTCATGAATTTAAAGATGGAAGTTTCACTAAAGGTTCTGTGAAAAGGCTTGGTATAAATATTGGTAATAATGTTTGGATTGGCGATGGAGTTAGTGTATTAGATGGAGTAAATATTGGTGATAATGTTGCAATCGGTGCTGGATCAGTTGTTAATAGAAATATACCTGACGGCGAAGTACACGCAGGAGTTCCTGCTAAAAGGCTTAGTAATTAAAAAATATAGATATAAATACCATGTTAAGATTAAATTTTTTTAAATATATTTCTTTTTTAGTTATTCTTTTTATCCCTTTAGTTTTTTATATATATTCTTATGATTCAACCTTATTGGATCATATGGGTTATAGGCAAACACAAACTGCTCTTTCAACAATGTGGATGTCTTACTCTGACTCATGGATAGATTTTATTTTTCCTGTTTTTGGTTATCCATGGCTATTGCCGATGGAGTATCCCATATTCCAAATAATTTCAAGTCTAATTTCAAAACTTGAATTTTTTAGCATAGAAACGTCTGGTAGATTATTATCTCTTGTTATTTATTATTTATCGTTAATTCCGATCAGATATATTTTAAAAAATAAAATTCGTGATGACTTATTATTTTATATATTTTATTTGACATCTCCGCTTCTTTTATATTTTTCTAGTAAGTTTTTGATTGATGGGTTCGTTTTTTTTCTGTCGGTTTCTGTTTTTGCAACTTTTTTGATGTTAGTTAAAAATTTCTCTATAAGAAATGTTATTCTTTTTGTTATTTTTTGTAATCTTTGTGGACTTCAAAAGATAACTGGATTAATGGCAGCCTTATCGGGTTGTGGTGTTTACTTTATTTTTTATTTAATATCATTAAAAGATAAAAATTCTTTTATAGAAATCTTTAAATTTTCTTTTGTGTTTTTAATATCTATAATCTTACCGATTTTATGGGTAATTTATAGCGATGAAATCAAAAATAGTTTTTATCTTACAAGCTTCTTAACCTCAGATGCTCTTTCAAACTGGAATTATGGAAACTTCAATCAAAGGTTAGATATATATAACTTAGCAAAATTATTTGGCTGGAGGATTACAGTTCTTGGTGGGATATTTGCATTATTTCTAAGGTTGCTATTGTTTAGATTTAATAAATTAGAAGAAAATAAAATTGCGATTTCTTGTTTAACATGTGGATTATTTGGTCCTATTTTCTTTTTTAACTTATACCTAGTGCATGATTATTATCTAATATCTTCATTGGCGTTTATTGGGATTGGGTTGTATCTTATTCCAAATATCGATGCCCCAAGATTTAATAATATTAAACCGTCAGCAAACATATTTATTGCTATAACCTTATTTTTTAATCTAACTATATTTAGTTATTGGTATATGCCTAAGACCAATGATATTCCTTCATCTCATAAGGACATGTATAAAATTGCTTTGAAAGTAAAAAAACAAGTAGACTCTGATAAGGTTATATTAACTGCAGGAGTTGATTGGGATTCAACAATACCTTTTTATACTGGAAATTATGCAATTATGTTGCCAAGTTGGCAAAAAAATGACTTTACACCAAAAGTAAAAGGTGAGTATTTTGATTCACTTGAAGTTCTTAGTAATTTAGAGGATTATTTAGGAAATAGGGAACTTGGTGCTATCGTGGTATGCAAAATAAGAATGTCTGAAGATTTTGATGTTGTTGTAAATTTTATAAAGCAAAAATGGAAAATAGATTGGAAAAATAAAGGATTGTGTTCTTTTGGTATTATCAAAGAAAATTAAATAATGAATTCAAATACCTTAGCCAGCATAGACAAAGGAAGATCGTCAAATCTAGGTAGACTGCAATACTTCGTATTCATCACCTTAATTATTTACTTTGTAGTTCCACATCATTTATTTACAGTGTTTTTAAATCATTCAGCTGTAAAACCCTTTGATTTGACTGTTTTAATTTCGATATGTTTTTTTTTAATATGTAAAATTAACCTTAAAGGATACTTACCAATCCTATGTTTGTTTGGTATATATTTTTTAAGAAGTCTTATTGCATCAAATGACGTTGGGTTAATTAGTATTGTGTATGCTCTAAAAATCTTTGAGTATTTTATAGTAATATTTTGTATTAAAGATCTAAGACAAATTTTTATAAATAAATTATTAATAATATATATAGTAACTATATTTGCTTATACTCTTGCAGAGCTGTTAGGTCTAAATGTCGGCTTATTATGGGGAGATAGAGCTACTGGTCATTTTGGAGGTCCGTATGAATTATCCTCAATAGCACTTTTATTTATTTTCTTTTTAAACAAAAATCTTTTTTTAAAAACACTTTTTATATTTATTATTTTTTTGACTGGAACCAAGGCAGCATATATTGCTCTTCTTTTTGGACTACTTTTATTTACAAATATAAGAAATCTTATCCCAATAATATTTATCGGATTTACATTTATTCTTCTAATAAATTCATATGATGAAAGATTTTTTGAATTCATTATCAACTTAGCAAATATAGATATTAATTTTGTCATTTCAGTTTGGGATAACCTTCCTAAAATAGAGTCACATTATGAGTATATTGATCAATTTAATACAAGAGAGATGGACTTTGACGAAACAGTTGACTTAAGCTCTTTCTCAAGGATTTTTACATATGCAATAATTCTTAAATCATTTGATATTTATTCTCTAATATTCGGACATGGGCCTGGATTTTTTGGGGCTGCAGTTGATTCAAGTATATTAAGAATTGTAGCTGAGGCGGGAATTGTAAGTTTATTGCCATTTATTTTCATTTTGATAAGTCTTACAAACAACTTTGAAAATAAAAATAAAAATGTTCTTTTAATACTATCTATTATTGCTTTATCAGATGTATTTTTTTCTGCAAGATTTTTACCAACCTTGGCATTACTAAATCAATATAAATTCTATCAGTTGAAAGAAAAAGCTCCTATTAAATAATTATCTTATAATGAATTTTTATAATAATTAGTTCAATGAGAAAAGTTTTAATAGTACTCCGTCACGATGCAAATTCTAAACCAGGCGGTGACTCAAATCTTTTAGAGCATATTTCTAGTCTATTACCTGATTGCCAAACAGATATAGTGCATGGAGTTCCGTTATCAGTGGTCGATTATGAATATGTAATATCATCAAATCTTGATAGGCCAATTGAGGGTTATGAACTACTAAAACTGTGCAAAAAATCTTCAACCCCACTACATTTTATGACACTCCATCATTACTCAAATCAAGCAATATCTAATTATTTAAAAAATGGTCTATATGGTTGGAAGTATCTTATAGCTTTAATATCAAATTTTAATCCAATCAAATATGAACAATTTCTTTGGAATCTCAGAGTAATAATAAGTTATTTTAAAAATGGACCGAGTCTTAGATTTGGAAATGTAGTAAAAGCTCAAAAAAAGTTAATAAATGAATGCGACTACCTTTTGATTGTTTCTCAAGATGAGCTTGCCAGCATTAAAAGAGACTTTGGCATTACAAAAGCAAAGATAATTGAATTTCCACATGTATTAAAAAATAATATTGATGTTAATTCAAAATCAGCAAAGAAAAATTTAATTTTTTGTCCAGGAAGAATTGAATGCAGAAAAAATCAAATATTTTTACTTGATGTAGCTGAAAGTTTGCCTGAGATTGAATTTTTATTTATGGGAAGCATTAATAAAAGCGATAAAAGATATGTGAGTAAATTTTTAAAAAAAGCAAATGGATTACAAAACGTTAGAATCTCGCCAGCTCTTGGAGTTGAAGAATTTAACAGTTTTCTAAATAGCTCAGATATAGTCCTTACATCAAGTTGGTTTGAAGTTACATCATTAATTGAACTTCAAGTTTTAAGAAATAAAAGAAAGTTAGTATGTAATGCATTGTCATATAATTCATCTTTTTTTAAGAATTCTTTAGTTTACGATCATAATAATGTTGTGAGTTGTCGCCAAAAAATATTGCAAGCCTTCAATGACGATTATAGTGTATTCGGCAATTATCCCACTTCAAAAGGTATAATTGATAACTATATTAAAAAGATTTGTGAGCTTAAGTGAATATATTAATTATTTCAGGAACTGGTTTTATTGGTTCAAACTTATGTGAAAGTTTATCAAAAGATAATGATATAACTATAATTTCAAAATATCAGCATAAATTTTGTGATGAAATTAGAAATGTTAGCTACATTTATGAGGATTGGAGAAATTTTGATTTTGAAATATTTTTTAGTAATAATCATTTTGATAAAATTATCTTATTAGGTTGGTCTGATCATCCAAGAAGTTCAAACAAAGAAATATTTCAATCTTTTAATACAAATGTCACAGCAACAATAAAAATAATTGATGATATATTTCATTACTCAAAAGCTGAAATATATTTTTTATCTAGTTTTGGAGCATTGCCAATGATTGATTCAATATATAAAAATCAATTAATATCTGGTTATTCAGCAGGAAAATTGACTGTTGAAAATTATCTTGAAACGTATTCAAATATATTTGAAAGAAAAACACTTAGTATAAGACTATCAAATCCGTTTGGTAAATATCAAGACCCTCATGGATCTCAAGGTGTAATTGCTGTTTTTATAGGCAATGCCATAAGTAAAAAGCAAATAAATATTTTTCAGAATGAAGATTTTAAAAAAGATTATATTAATATAACCATAGCTTCAGAAAAAATTTCTAAAATTATTGCTGAGCCCCATTCAAACTTTTTTGAAATTAAACAAGTTAGATCTGGTAAAGTTTTATCTGTGTTGGATATTGCTACACATATAAATTTTCATATACCAATAATTGATCTAGTACCTAACAATTTAAAAGAGCTTATAAATACAGGAACAAAAAAATTGAAGGTTGTCTTAAAGGCAAACAAAGATTTAGATGAGAGGAATTTTTCTAATGAAATCTTATCGACCATAAACTGGATAAAAAGAATAAATTAAGAATTATTGGAGTAAGATTTGAGCATTTTGATTGACGGAAGACCTATCAGAGATCCAATAAGTGGTTCAGCTGTTTTTATCATTGAGCTTGTAAATTCTTTAAATAAACTCAAAATTAATCCTAAATTATTTTTGCAAGGTAATCAAAATAAAAATGAACAATTAAAAAATTTCAAATTTCAAAATACAGCCTTATCTAATGGCAATAAGACTCTTGAAAATATTCTCTATGAAATTGGATTCAATTCCTCTAAGTTATATAAAAACTCTTTAAAAATTAATCATGAGACATATTTTGGCAGACTCCCTTTCAAAGCAGCCAAATCAATTGCAACTATTCATGATGTAATTCCTTTAGATTTTCCAGAATGGTTCACATGGAAAAATAGTCTTTTTTCAAAGAGAAATTTTAAACGACAAATTAAAAATGCTGATTGTTGTGTTTTTTCTTCTATTTATACGAAAGAAAGAGTTGAGTATTTTGGAGAGGTAAAAGGGGATTATAAAATTGTACCTCTAGCAGTTTCAAATTATATCCACAAAAATGTTGCCTCGTATAATGATCTTGGACAATCCTCTGGATTGTTAGATAAAGTTAAACCACATTCATACATTCTTGCGGTAGGAAATATCGAACCACGTAAAAATTTATCATTAATTGCTGAGGCTACTAGAAAACTTAATAAAGCACTTAATCTTAATCTTGATTTTGTAATTGCTGGGCATGCAAACTTTGAAGCTAAAAAAATTCTCGACGAAGTAGCAACTAAACTTGGAAAAAATCCTATCGTTCTTGGCTTCGTATCGAACGAGCAAAAAATTGAATTATATAAACATTGTGCTTGTCATGTTTTTGCATCAAAATATGAAGGTTTTGGAATTCCTCCTGTTGAAAGTATTGTAATTGGCTCCCCAACAGTTATTGCAAACAATTCTTCGTTAAAAGAGCTAATACCCAATGAAACCATGAGTTTTGATTTTGATTCAGTTGATAATCTTTTAAATGCCATTGAGAATAATTTATATGTAAATTCGCATAATATTGTTAGCGAGGAGATTAGTAATTATGTCAATTTTTATAAGTGGGAGAGGGTGGCTAAAGATTACTTAGAAATATATCACCAACTTGGATATTTAGATGGCTAATAAAGACTTATTAATATCAATTGTGGTGTATGGAACAGATTTAGAGGAGCTTGATAATGTAATTAGACATATGAATTTAAATTCTGTTCAAATTACATATGATCTTATAATTGTAGATAACAAAGGCGATAAAAAAACTGAAATATTTTGTTTA
>MDSV01217724.1_pt1 | contig 19572 bp, 17 predicted proteins | sample 810851 | NCBI WGS metagenome assembly MDSV01 (sample SAMN05326640, study PRJNA326480) | marine metagenome | isolation source: seawater | place: Atlantic Ocean: North East | collected 2012 | reverse complement strand
GAATAGGGTTACATGTATAGACATAGACCCTATTAAAATTGAAAAATTAAATAATGGGATCATTCCAATTTATGAACCAGGTTTGGAGACCATGGTTTTAAAAAATGTAGAAAATAAAAATTTGTTTTTTACAACATCGTTACATGATGCTATACAAAATTCTGAAATAGTTTTTATAGCTGTAGGAACTCCCATGGGTGATGACGGCTCGGCTGATTTACAGTATGTATTAGCCGTTGCTAAATCTATAGGTCAGCTGATGCAGAAAAGATTGATTGTGGTTGATAAATCTACTGTCCCTGTTGGAACTGCTGACAAGGTAAAGGAGACAATTCAAAAAGAGTTAGAAATACGTAAATCTGAGTTACAGTTTGATGTGGTTTCGAATCCTGAATTTTTAAAAGAGGGAGCTGCGATAGCAGACTTTATGAAACCTGATAGAGTAGTTGTTGGATCAGATTCCAAGATTGCATTTAAAAAAATGAAAGAACTATATAGTCCTTTTTTTAGATCTCATGACCGATTTATAACTATGGATATTCGTTCTGCTGAAATGACAAAGTATGCAGCTAATGCAATGCTAGCTACTAAAATATCTTTCATGAATGAAATTGCTAATATTTGTGAAAAGGTTGGGGCAGATGCCAATCAAGTTAGAATTGGAATTGGTTCAGACCAACGTATTGGCTATAGCTTTATTTATCCTGGAGCAGGTTATGGTGGTTCTTGTTTTCCAAAAGATGTAAAAGCACTCACAAAAATCGCCAAAGAAAATGGATACAACGCTCAATTAATTGGTGCAGTTGAGGAAGTAAATGATGCACAGAAATTAGTGATCGCTCAAAAAATTATAACCCGTTTTGGAGAAGATCTAACTGGATTTAATTTTGGTATTTGGGGTTTAGCTTTTAAGCCAGGAACTGATGATATGCGTGAAGCACCATCGATTTATGTAATAAAGGAATTGGTAAAACGTGGTGCTAAAATAATAGCGTATGACCCGAAGGCTATATATGAAGCAAAAGAACATTATTTAAAAGGACAAAATATAAGTTATGTAACATCTAAGTACGATGTTTTGGATGACTCAGATGCACTAGTATTGCTCACTGAATGGAAAGAGTTTCGTTCACCTGATTTTGAAGTGATGAAAACAAAATTGAAAACTCCTGTTATTTTTGATGGACGTAATCAGTATAATACATTTAACCTAGATAAAAAAGGATTTGAATATTACCAAATAGGAAAAAGCAAATGAAAATATTAGTTACTGGTGCAGCTGGATTCATAGGTTTTCATACTTGTTTAAAATTATTGAATCTGGATCATGAAGTTTATGGTATTGACAATATAAACGATTATTATGATCCTAAACTAAAGTTTGATAGATTAAAAGAATTAGGATTTAACCAAGATGAATCAAAACTCTTTAAAAATGAAGTCCAAAGTGCTAAATTCAATTCTTTACGATTTTCTAGAATTGATCTAATTGACCACCAAACTTTAGATAATTTATTTTGTAGAGAAGAATTTGAAGTAGTTTGTAATCTAGCAGCTCAAGCTGGTGTTCGGTATTCAATAGAAAACCCAAAAGCCTACATTGATAGTAATATCTCAGGATTTTTAAATATTCTTGAATGTTGTCGAAATTACAAAGTGAAACATTTAGTTTATGCCAGTAGCTCTAGTGTATATGGTGAGAATAAAAATGTGCCCTTTGAAACTACAGATAACGTAGACCACCCAATTAGTTTATATGCTGCTACAAAAAAGAGCAATGAATTAATGGCCCATACCTATGGGCATTTATATGACTTTAAAACCACGGGATTACGTTTTTTCACAGTATATGGTCCATGGGGAAGGCCAGATATGGCTTATTATCTTTTTGCAGAAGCAATCTCTAATGATAAACCTATAAAAGTATTTAATAATGGTGAAATGGAGCGAGATTTCACATATATAGATGACATTACAAATGGTGTTTCTAAGGTTATTGAAAAAAACATTAATTCCAGAGAGCATTACAAAATATATAATATAGGTAACAACAAAACGGTAAACTTAAGTGACTTTATAGCAATTATTGAAAAAGCTATGGGTAAAAAAGCAAATAAAGAAATGTATCCAATGCAGCAAGGGGATGTTCCTAGAACATTTGCTGATGTTAACGAATTAATTAAAGATTATAACTACTCTCCAAGTACAGATATTAGATTTGGGATTAAAAGATTTGTTAACTGGTTTAAGACTTATAAATCATTAAAAAAATAAGATTATTTTGACTTCAAAAGCAACTAAAATATATATAGCTGGTCATGAAGGAATGGTTGGTTCTGGAGTTAGGCGTATTTTAACCTCAAAAGGTTATACTAATTTAATATGTAAAACCAGAAAAGAATTAGATTTAACAAATCAACAATCTGTTATTAATTTTTTTAATCAAGAAAAACCAGAAGTTGTGATTAATGCTGCTGCAAAGGTTGGAGGAATTCTTGCTAATAATGATTTTCCATATCCTTTTTTAATGGAAAATATGCAAATTCAAAACAACTTAATTGATGGTGCTCATAAGTTAGGTGTCGAAAAGTTCATTTTTTTGGGAAGTTCTTGTATTTATCCAAAGTTTGCTTCCCAGCCTTTAAAAGAAGAATATTTATTAACAGATTCTTTAGAACCAACTAATGAATGGTATGCTGTAGCAAAAATCACAGGAGTGAAAGCATGTCAAGCTATACGTAAACAATATAATAAAGACTATGTAAGTCTAATGCCTACCAATCTTTATGGTTATTTTGATAATTTTGATCTTCAATCCTCACATGTATTACCAGCGATGCTACGAAAATTTCATGAAGCTAAAATAAATAAGCATTCAGACGTAACACTCTGGGGAAGTGGAACTCCTATGCGAGAATTTATGTTTGTTGATGACTTGGCAGAAGCTGTGGCCTATGCTATAGAAAATAACTTACCAGAACATATGTATAATGTAGGTACAGGAAAAGATATTACTATTAAAAAATTGGCAGAGACTATACAAAAAATAACAGGACATCGAGGAAAGATTCTTTGGGATTCCAGTAAACCAGACGGAACACCAAGAAAGTTAATGGATGTTTCTAAAATGAAAGCACTTGGATGGCAATATACAACAGAATTAGAAGTCGGTATACAAAAAACCTATCAATGGTTTTTAGAGAATATAGATAGTATAAAAAAATAAAATTATAAAAATGAAAGTAGCATTAATTACTGGAATAACAGGTCAAGATGGTTCGTATTTAGCGGAGCTATTATTAGAAAAAGGATATGAAGTTCACGGAATAAAAAGAAGGTCTTCTTCTTTAAATACTGATAGAATTGATCACTTATATCAAGATCCACACCAACTAAATCTACGTTTAAAATTACATTATGGAGATTTATCAGATGCCATGAATTTAACTAAAATCATCGAGGAATGTCAGCCAGATGAAATCTACAATTTAGGAGCTATGTCTCATGTAAAGGTGTCTTTTGATACTCCTGAATATGTTGGAAATGTAGACGGCTTAGGACCTCTTAGGATTTTAGAAGCAGTTCGTTTACTTGGTTTAGAAAAGAAAACAAGGATTTATCAAGCATCAACTTCAGAGTTGTACGGAGGAATGCCTGAGAATAAAAATGAGAAAGGTTTTTATGATGAGAATTCTCCGTTTTATCCAAGATCTCCCTATGGAGTAGCCAAAATATATGGTTTTTGGATTACTAAAAATTATAGAGAAGCTTATAACATGTTTGCTTGTAACGGTATTTTGTTTAATCACGAAAGCCCCAGAAGAGGAGAAACGTTTGTAACCCGTAAAATTACCAGAGCTACAGCTAGGATTGCCCTGGGTTTACAAGAAAAAATTTATTTAGGAAATTTAAATGCTAGGCGCGATTGGGGTCACGCTAAGGATTATGTTCGAATGATGTGGATGATTTTACAGGCGGAAAAGCCTGAGGATTGGGTTATTGCAACTGGAAGAACCACTACAGTTAGAGATTTTGTAAAAAGAGCATTTAAAGAAGTGGGTATTGAACTTGAATTTAAGGGAGTTGGTATAAATGAAAAGGCATACATTTTAAAATGTAATAATCCTAAATTTAACTTAGAAATAGGAAAAGAAGTATTGTCTATTGATCCTACTTATTTTAGACCCACAGAAGTAGACTTACTTGTTGGAGACCCCTCTAAAGCAAAAGATAAACTCGGCTGGATACCAGAATATGATTTAGAGTATTTAATTTCTGATATGATGCAATCTGATATAAAATTGATGCAAAAAGAGCAATATTTAAAGACAGGAGGATTTACATCGAATAATATATCAGATTAATTTCTGAATTTTTTTAAAAGTATGGCTAAAAAAAATATAGTTTATTTATCGGGAGGTTTAGGTAATCAGATGTTTCAATATGCTTTTGCAAAATCGTTACAATCAAATTACAATATTAAATTTGAGATTAATACTACTTTTTATAAAAGAACTTTTAAAGATCAAACTCCTCGTGAAATTGGCTTAAATTTATTTAATTTAAAGTTTAAAGATTGTAGAGACAACATACTACAAAGAATATCTTTAAAAATTAAAGAAAAACTATCAAAAATTATATTAAGTGATAATTCTACATACTACAACGAAAATAATGTAAATCATAAAAATTTTAATAATTTAATTTTAAAGAATAGAAATTATTTTAGAGGATACTGGCAAAACTCTAATTATTTTGAATCAATAAAAAATGATTTGAAGATAGATTTTTCATTAAATCATAATTTAAAAAATTTAGATTCAAATACATTTAAAAAAATAACTCTTACTAACAGTGTATGTGTACATGTTAGAAGAAAAGATTACCTAGGTACAGATCTCGAAGTTGTAGATGTTAATTATTATCGAAATGCTTTTAAAAAATTAAAATCTAAATTTAAATCTCTTGATTTAAATTTTTTTATTTTTTCTGATGATATTAATTGGTGTAATGAAAATTTAACCTTTTTACCTAATTCCAAATTTTGTAGCTTTTCGATGATAAATGATTTTCATTTAATGTCTTTGTGTAAGAATTTTATTATATCAAATAGTACCTTTAGTTGGTGGGCTGCATATTTATCAAATAATAAAAATAAAATTGTTATTATACCAAGTAAGTGGCATAAAACGAATAATAACTTGTTAAAAGATGCATCTCCATCAGATTGGATAACACAGGCTTTATAACATATAATTAATAAAGAAATGAAAAAAATCCCATATGGTCGTCAGAATATTACAGATGAAGATGTTGATTCTGTTGTTAAAGTTTTGAAATCAGATTGGTTAACACAAGGCCCTAATATTAGAGATTTTGAAAATGCATTTTCTAAATATATTGGATCAAGATTTGCAGTAGCAGTTTCTAATGGAACTGCTGCTTTACACTTAAGTGTATTAGCCTTAAATATAAAGCCAGGTGATAAAGTAATTACTACACCAAACACTTTTGTAGCATCAGCCAATTGTGTCAAATATTGTGGTGGGGAGATAGTTTTCTCTGATATAGACCCTGATACTTACCTTTTGGATATTGAAAAAGTAATAAAATTATTAGAAGAATCCCCCAAAGGGACATATAAAGGCATTATTCCAGTTGACTTTGCTGGAAGAGCTAATAATTTAGAAAAATTTAGAAGTTTGGCTGATGAATATGGATTGTGGATTTTAGAGGATTCTTGCCATTCACCGGGAGGTTATTTTAAAGATAGTAAATCTGAAAATCAGAACTGTGGAAATGGAAATTATGCAGACTTAGCCATATTTTCCTTTCATCCTGTTAAGCATATTGCAGCAGGCGAAGGAGGTATGATAACAACTAATAATGAAGAGTTATATAAAAAGCTATTGATGTTAAGAACTCATGGAATCCAACAAGATCCAGAAAAACTTATTAATAATCATGGTTGTTGGTATTATGAAATGCAAGAATTAGGTTATAACTACAGACTTACTGATTTTCAAGCAGCGTTGGGTTTAAGTCAATTAAATAGAGCTAATATTGGTATAATCAGACGAAGAGAAATTGCAGAAAAATATTATAATTCCTTCAAAGATTCTGATTTTATAAAAGGTCAATCTGGAGTAATAGAAGGTCATGCTTATCACCTTTATGTAATTGAGGTTGAAAATAGAACTGGATTACTTAATCTTTTAAGAGATTTAAATATTTTTGCACAAGTACATTATATACCTTTGCATTTAATGCCTTATTATCAAAATTTAGGATGGAAAAAAGGCGATTTTCCAAATGTCGAAAAGTATTATAAACATTGTCTAAGCATACCTGTATATCCGTCGTTGACAGATGAAGATCAAGACTACGTAATTGATGTAATAAAGACATTCTACAATGGAAAACATTGATTTAGAATCAGAGCGTTTAAAGTACACGAGAGTATCATCAAAGCATTTGACCGAACAATATGTAAGCTGGCTTAACGACCCTACAGTAAATTTATATTTGGATACCAAGGGAACTTATACATTGGATTCGTTGAAATCTTATTTAGATAAGCTAAACAAAAACGAAGTTTACTTTTGGGCTATTCATCTAAAAGAATCAAATAAGCATATTGGAAATATAAAAATAGATCTAAAACCTACTTTATCTGAGTTAGAAAAACAAATTTCTTACAAGGAATTGATACATTCTAATAATGCTGAATATGGGATATTAATAGGAGATAAATTAAGCTGGGGCAAAGGATATGCTAAGGAAGCAACAATTCAAGTTATTAAATACTGTTTTGAGCAGCTTAAATTATCTGAAATCATTTTAGGTGTAATTGAAGATCATATTAAAGCTGTTGAGCTATATAAAAATATTGGATTTGTTGTTGATGGGGTAATAAAAGATATAGGAACATATAATAATAAATTGTGTAACGGTTTAAGAATGTCATTAAATGTCAAAAATTTTAAATAACAAATTTATTTTAGGTACTGTACAAATGGGTTTGAGTTATGGTATTAATAATAATAAAGGTAAAATTTCGTTAGATAATAGTCTTAAAATTTTAGAATATGCTTTTGACAACGGTATTGAAACTTTAGATTCGGCAGAATCTTATGGAAATGCTCATCAAGTTATAGGGATTTTTCATAAAAAGAACCTAACTAAAAAATTTAAGGTGATTACAAAATTACCACATCAAATAAATGAAGATATAGTTAAGAAAGTGGATAGATATTTAAATGAATTAAATATTACTCAACTAGACACTTTAATGTTTCATTGTTATTCTAGCTATGAAGATAATATTGATAATTTTGATGTTTTAAAAAGATTGAAATCAAAAAATAAAATTAAAAATTTAGGAGTATCAGTTTATACCAATAATGAAATTGATAATGTGATTTTAAATGAAGATATTAATGTTATTCAATTGCCATTTAATCTTTTGGATAATATTAATTTAAGGAATGATATATTGAAGCAAGCCAAATCTAAAGGAAAGATCATTCATACAAGATCAGCACTTTTACAAGGATTGTTTTTTAAAGATAAAAATGATTCTAATGTGAATGTTCAAAATCTAAAAGACGAATTAACTCAATTGACTGAAATATCTAAAAGAGATAATGCATCTATTTCTGAATTAGCATTAAGCTATTGTTTAAAGCAAAATACAATAGACAATGTTCTGATTGGAGTAGACTCTGTAAATCAGTTAAAAGATAATATTAAAACTGTGAATTATAGTCTAAAGCAAAAAACAATAGATAGTATAAATGCTATTAAAGTTCAAAATATAGATTTTTTAAATCCTTCATTATGGAAATAAAAACTATAATAGTTACTCAGGCTAGAACTGGAAGTACTAGGTTGCCAGGTAAAGTGTTAAAAGAAGTTGATGGAAAAATACTGCTTCAAACACATTTAACACGATTAAAAAAATGCAAGAAAGTCAGTGAAATAATAGTAGCAACTACAACTATGAATCAAGATAATATTATTTTTAATAAGTCAATTGAGATGGGAGTTAAAGCATTTAGGGGTTCAGAATTAGATGTTTTAGATCGTTTTTATCAAGCTGTTAAAGATGAAAAAGCAGATTGGGTTGTAAGGGTGACTTCAGACTGTCCACTTATAGATCCAAGCTTAGTGGATAAAGTAATTAAATTTGCTCAAGAAAATAATGTGGATTATGTATCTAATGGATTAATTGAACATTTTCCTGATGGCCAAGATGTTGAAGTATTTAAGTTTTCAGCTTTAAAAAATGCATGGGAAAACGCAAAATTATTTTCCGAAAGAGAACATGTCACACCCTACATAAGAAATCATTCTAATGGTAAAGGAAGTGATTTATTCACTTCTCTAAATTATCCTTGTGCTTCAGATTATTCTAAAATCAGAATGACTGTTGATGAAGTAGAAGATTTAAAACTTATTAGAATTTTAATTCAAAATTTGGGTATTGAAAAATCATGGATGGATTATACAAACTATATAATCGATAATGATTTAGGTAAAATAAATAATAACATTATTAGAAATGAAGGATTTCTAAAATCATTAAAAAAAGATCAATAATGGGTAAAGGACAAGATTTATATAAAAAAGCAAAAACATTAATTCCTGGTGGAACAATGTTGCTTTCAAAACGACCAGAAATGTTTTTACCAGATCACTGGCCAGCCTATTTTTCAAAATCTAAAGGATGTAAAGTTTGGGATTTAGATGGTAGAGAATTAATTGATATGTCTATTATGGGCATTGGTACAAATTCGCTTGGATATGGAAATGAAGAGGTCGACAATGCCGTTTTAGAAACTGTAAAAAAAGGGAACTTGAGTTCTTTAAACTGTCCAGAAGAGGTTTATTTAGCTGAGAAGTTAATTGAAATTAATCCATGGGCTGATATGGTTAGATTTGCTAGGTCCGGTGGAGAGGCAAATTCTATAGCAATTAGGATAGCAAGAGCAGCATCTGGAAAAGATAATGTAGCGATATGCGGTTATCATGGATGGCATGATTGGTATTTATCTGCAAATCATAATGGCGGAGATGATTTATCTTCTCATTTAATCCCAGGTTTGAGCCCTAATGGAGTTCCAAAAAACTTGAAAAACAGTGTTTTTCCATTTCATTATAATAATTATGAGGAGTTACTAGATATTGTTGAGAATAATGATATTGGAGTTATAAAAATGGAAGTTTTAAGAAACTTTGGACCCGAAAATAATTTCTTGCAGAAGGTAAGAGATTTAGCAACCAAAAAGAATATTGTGTTAATATTTGACGAATGTTCATCAGGATTTAGAGAAACTTACGGAGGTATTTTTAAGAAATTTAATGTTGAACCAGATATGGCAATGTTTGGTAAAACCCTTGGAAATGGTTACGCATTAACTGCCGTAGTTGGGAAAAAATCTATCATGGAAGCAGCTCAAAACACGTTCATAAGTAGTACTTTCTGGACAGAACGTATTGGCCCTACTGCAGCTCTTGCTACCTTGGAGGTAATGGAACGAGAAGAATCTTGGAAAAAAATTACAGAAACAGGAATAAAAATGCAAAAAGGATGGTTGAAACTTGCAAAACAAAATAATTTGAATATAACAGTTTCTGGAATAGCAGCTATGACTACATATTCTTTTAATTGTGATAATGCTTTATCCTATAAAACATTGATTACTCAAGAGATGCTTAAAAAAGGGTTTTTGGCTAGTACCAATTTTTATGCTTGTACTGAACATACTGATGAACATTTAGATTTATATTTTAATGCATTGAGTGATATTTATAAAACAATCAGTAAGTGTGAGTCTGATGAAGTTAATATTAATTCACTTTTGGAAGGACCAATTAGTCATTCAGGATTTAAAAGATTGAATTAATTAAAATAATATTGAAAAAAAAAATATACTTTAGGGCAGACGGAAACAATCAAATTGGTTTAGGTCATGTTACCCGAAGCTTGGCTTTAGCAGATATGCTAAAAGATATTTTTGAATGTATTTTTGTAACTCGTTTTTTGAGTAAATATATTATTGAGGAGATACAAAAATCATGTTCTTCTTTTATAAAAATTAAAGAAGAAAACAATGATCATTTTGATGAATTCCTAACTTATATTAACAAAAAAGATATAGTTGTATTAGATAACTATTTTTTTACTACCAATTATCAAAAAAAAATAAAAAATATTGGTTGTAAATTAGTTTGTATTGATGATATGCACGACAAACATTATGTGTCGGATGTTGTTATTAATCATGGTCCTGGTTTAACAGAGGATCAATTTTCAGTTGAAAATTATACTAATCTCTGCTTAGGACTAGATTATGCACTATTAAGAAAACCTTTTTTAAATGTTGTTCAACGTAAAAGAACAGAACTTAAAAAATGTCTAGTTTGTATTGGAGGAGCTGATAAATATAATATTACATCCAAAATTCTTAAATTGTTGGATGAGAATCTGAATATAGAAACTATTGATATTATTGTCGGATCAGGTTTCTTATTTAAAACTGAATTAGAAAATCTTATCGATTGTTGTAAAAAACAAGTTAAACTATATTCTGGTTTATCGTCTAATGATATGTTAGATCGTATGGAATCAGCTGATTTTGGAATATTTCCTGCAAGTTCCATTAGTTTTGAAGCGATTTCAGCGGGGTTACCATTTATGGTTGGGTATTATGTTGAAAATCAAGTGGAGCTTTATAATAATTTAACTAAAGTTTATAAAGTTTTTGGATTAGATAACTTACTATATATTGATAAACTGTTGATTGATAATTTCGATTTTAGCCATAATTTTAACACAATAAATTCTTCGTTGAATTTTAAAAAAGTATTTAACAAACTATGAGTTACAGTAAATATTATTCAACTGATGGTTTTGATTTTGTATTATATCAAGACTTATCAATTGAACACTTAGAAAAAGTTCTTTCATATAGAAATCATGAAAATGTTAGAAAGTGGATGTTTAATTCTAATGAAATATCATTAAATGAACATTTAAATTATATAAATAAATTAAAATATACTAGAAAGGTATATTGTGCGGTATTTAGAAAACATAAAATTATTGCCTGTGTCAATTTTGATGATATTGGAAACAATGAATATTTTGTAGGACATTTTTTAAACCCCAGATTACTTTCATCTGGAATTGGTTTGTATTTTGAATATGTTTATTTAAAATTTTTCTTTGAACACATTAAAGCAAAAGTTATAAAAGCTAGTGTGAAAAAAGAAAATTATCCTATGATAGAAATACATAGATTATGTAATTTCAAAGAAATAGAAATAGAAAATTCAATATACTATGATTATGAATTTTCGATTAACGAATACAAAGAGCTTCCAAATAAAATGGAAGATTTTGTAGCTTTTTTAACAAATAAATATTTAGATAAATGAACATTGAACAAAGGGTGATTAAAATAATTGCCGAAGTAATTGAGATAGAGGGTAATAAAATAGATGAAGATACTGCTATAGGAGATTTTCCGAATTGGGACTCGATGGGTCAATTGGCTATCATTACTTCTTTAGAGAAAGAATTTGATATTAAGTTCGACCCAGAGGATATAATGGAATTAGAAGATGTTGGAGATATGATTGATGCAATTGAGGGATATACAAACAATTAATAATAGTTATATCAGTTTGAATACTTTAGAATATAATATTCATAGTTGGTCTATTAATACCCCAAATAAAATAGCTTTAATAGGCAAAAATAAAAACTTTAGTTACAAGGATTTATTTGAAAATATTTGGGCTTCAAAAGAAATATTAGAATTAGAATATTATATTTCTAAAGGAGATACTGTGATATTAGCAGCTAATAAAAATATTGCTTTTGTATTTCTTTATTTTGCTTTACATCTTATTGGAGCTAAAGTTATCCCTATTGATGAGTTAATTTCTCATGATAAATTTAAGTTTATTTTGGATAATACTAGTCCTAAATTGATTATTGGTCTAAAGAATAAAATAAATAATATAAAATTTATTGGGTTTGAATGTTTTATTGATTTAGAAACATCAATTATACCATTGGATATTAGTTTTCCTGATATAGAGGATAATGCTGATCTTTTATTTACAACAGGCACAACAGGTGAACCCAAAGGCGTTATACTTTCTCATAAAAATATTGCCCAAAGTGCTCATAATATAAATAGTTTCATAGGGAATAACAATAATGATGTAGAACTATTAGCTATGCCGATTAGTCACTCCTTTGGTTTGGCAAGATTAAGATGCGTTTTATCAGCTGGAGGTACATTAGTTTTGTTAGGGAATATAGTTAACATGAAACGTATGTATAGGATGTTGGATGAATATAAGATATCCGGATTTGGTATGGTTCCAGCAAGTTGGTCTTACATTAAAAAGATGAGCGGTAATAAATTAGCTGAATATTCAAATCAATTAAATTATATAGAGTTAGGTAGTGCTTATATGTCTTCTGAAGAAAAGATGTCATTAACAAAGTTATTCCCGAAGACTAGATTGTGCATGCATTATGGTTTAACCGAAGCTTCTCGTTCTACTTTCATGGAGTTTAACTCAAGTAAAAACTATTTAAACACAATTGGGAAACCTAGTCCTAATGTAACTATAGATATTTTTGATGAAAACGGAAATAAACTTTCTAATGAAAAGGAGGGAGAAATTTGTATTAAAGGTGATCACGTATCTAGAGAATATTTGAATATGGAGAGAAGTGATTTGTTTTATGGAGAGTACTATAGAACAGGAGATATTGGAATAATCAAAAAGAATGAACACATCATTTTTAAAGGAAGATCAAAGGAAATAATAAATATTGGAGGTAAGAAATTATCTCCAATTGAAGTAGAGGACAAAATAAAAGAATTTGATCCTGAGCTAGAGGCCGTGTGTATTGGTATTCCTGATTTACAAGGTATTTTAGGTGAGGTGGTAAAGGCTTTTGTCGTAAAAGGTAATTCTATTTGTGATTTTGAAGAAATAGATCATTTTTTGAAAAATAAGTTAGAAAAATATAAAGTTCCTGTAGAATACGAATGGATAAACGAAGTCCCTAAGACTAGATCAGGAAAAATTCAAAGACAAAAATTAAAATAATATGTGGGAACCGCAAGGAATGTATTCTAAGTTTATATTAAAGCAACCAACAATATTATTTGGTGAAAATGCTATTATGGGACTTAAAAATTATGCCTCATCCAGAGTTGCTGTTATTTATGGATCTAGTTTGACTGAGGATTATAAGAAAAAGGTATTAAAGGCTTTGTCTGCTTTTGAAATATCTTTTGTAGAAAAAAAATGGCAAGGAGAACCAACTTTAAATTCTTTATCGGAGACAATTGCTAATATTGAGAAAATAAAGCCAGATTTGATTATAGCTATTGGTGGTGGTAGTGTAATAGATGGTGCTAAAATGGTCAGAACATTTTATGAATTTCCATTTTTTGATGTGAATGATACTAGATTTTCTATGCTTAATTGGAAAACAAATTTTGTAGCTATACCTACGACCATAGGTAGTGGTGCAGAAATATCATCCTCATCGGTAATGTATAATGACAGTAATAAATCTAAAGAATTTATTATAAGTCATCAATTCATTCCTGAAATAATAGTTCTAGAAGCTTCACTTGTTGAAAATGCTCCTAAAAAAATGCTTTTATCATCAATGGTTGACGCATTGTCGCATTGCATTGAAGGATATATGTCAAATATAAATAATATACTTATTGATAGCTATGCGGAAAAAGCAATACAAATAATATCAAAATATTACGAGGTTGTAAGTAAAGGATTGAATAAGCAAAACTTTAATAAATTACAATTGGCATCTGTTTTTGCAGGGATGGTTCAAAATCATTGTATAGTTGGAGCTACTCATGCATTAGCTCACCAGATGTCAGCATTTGGATTATCTCATTCTAATGCTATATCAATATTTTTGCCTTTAGTAATAAAAAAAAATATTGAAAACCCAGAATCAAACAATAGATTTGAGCAATTAGCAATCCATTCAGGATTTAGTAAAGGTTCTAAATTGTTAGAATTTATAGAAATTGTTATTTCTTCTTTTGATTTACAAAAAGAAAAAAATATTGTTTTAAAAAATAGAGATATAATACTAGCAGATGAAAGTTTTTTTGAAAGAGCTTTAGCAGATAAAGGAGGACAAGGTAACCCAATATCTATGGATAAAGAATTTCTACAAGACATAATTAAAAAAGTAATTTGATGAAATCAGAATTTTTAACGGATACTTTAATTAAAACAGCTCCATACGATCTTAATAAAACAGAAAAAGAAAAGTTATTTTTTGATTCTTTAATGGAAGAATTGAAATTTCATTATGAAAATAATAGACAATATCGAAATTTTTGTGACAATAAAAATTTCGATCCATTTAATTTTGAGGGTGAATTAAAGAATATACCACCAATAGCAGTAAGTGTATTTAAAGATTTAGGAGAGAATTTGAAATCAGTTCCAGATAATGAGGTTAAACTATCCCTACAATCGTCAGCAACTTCAGGATTCCCAAGTACTGTTGTTGTAGATAAAATTACAGCTAAGCGTCAAGCTAAAGTGATGATCAAAGTTATTAAAGACTTTATAGGTGCTGAAAGAAAACCTTTTATTGTTGTAGATGTTAGTCCTGATCCTAAAAATATTAAGTTTTTAGGAGCTAGATATGCAGCCATAGGTGGCTATCTTAATTTTGCGGATAAAGTTAACTATGCTCTTCAAAAAGATGATAATGAAATAATAAATTTTGATATTGAAAAAACAAAATCATTTGTAGATGCTTTAGATAAAAACACTCCTATAGTAGTATTTGGTTTTACATATATGCTATATGCTCAAGTAGTTAAGCCATTATTGGATAGAAAAATTAAATTTAAACTACCTAAGGGATCTAAAATAATTCATATTGGAGGATGGAAAAAACTTGAAAATGAAAAAATAAGCAAAGAGAAGTTTAATAAATCTATGGCTAAACTATTTTTTGTAAAAGAGGAGCATGTCATAGATATTTATGGATTTACTGAACAAATGGGACTAAACTATCCTGACTGTGAATGTGGTTATAAGCATACTCCTTTGTACTCTGAAGTTATAGTTAGAAACCCTGTAACTCGTCAAGTTGTAAATGATGGAGAGGAAGGTGTTTTAGAATTTATTTCGCCAATTCCACACTCTTATCCAGGAAATGTAGTACTTACCGACGATTTGGGAATTATAAATTCCGACCCATGTCCATATAAAAGAAATGGCACTCGTTTTAAAATATTAGGTAGGCTTAAAAAAGCCGAAATTAGAGGATGTGGTGATATATTGGGGGACAAGTTAAAATTTAATGATACTGTTGTTAGTGATTTTCAAAGCTCTAAGTCTAAATTAGAATTACATTTTTGGAAAGGAACAAAAATAGATTCAGATAAAACCAATGAAGATCAATTGTCAAGTATAATAAATCAATTAAATTCAAAAAAAGAATGGTTAAGAAGACAACCTATAGATGCTTTAATAGGTTTGATTGGAGAAGCATCCAAAAAATGGTTGAAAGCTGAAGGGGATTTAGAAAAAATGAAAGAAAAAGGTTTAGCGTTTTTGGCAAACTGGTCAAATTCAGAACATTTAAATAGGATTTCAACTATTGGACTTAGAGGAAATAGACAATATATTGATAATTTTTTGCCATTAAATGACTCTAGGAAACAGTTTTTAAAGGCGAACCAAAGAGGCTTAGTTAGTCATTGGCTTGCAGGTAATGTACAAGTTTTGGGTATGTTTGCCCTTATTCAGTCAATCCTTACTAAGAATGTAAATTTACTTAAAATATCATCAAAAGATGATGGTGTTTTTGCTGACTTGTTAAAAGTATTTGAAGGGGTTAGCTATACAACAAAAGGAGGATATAGCATTAAAGGAGATAAACTACTAGAAACAATAGGAATAGTTTATTTCTCTCATGAAGATAAAGAAGTTGGAGAATTAATGTCTAAATCAGCTAATGTAAGAATAGCATGGGGTGGTAGAGAAGCCGTAGAAACTGTAGCAAGTTACCCCTCTATGTTTGATACAGAGGATATAATTTTCGGACCTAAAATATCTTTTTCAGCTATTTCTAAGGAAGTTTTAGTTAATGAACGAAAAGCAAAAAAATTAGCAAGAAAAGTTGCGATAGATTCTAGTGTTTTTGATCAGACAGGATGTGCTTCTCCACATAACTTATATATAGAAAGAGGAGGAAAAATTTCACCAAGAGAGTTCTGTGAATTATTGGCTGATGGAATGAAAAAATCTGCAATTCAAATACCAAAAGGGACAGACAGCGTTGAGCAAATATCAGCTATACATTCCATAAGAGGTCTGTATGATTTCAAAGGAGAAGTATGGGCTAGTGAAGATTCTACTTGGACTGTACTTTATTCTGAAGATAAAAACTTGAATCCACCAGTATATTCAAGAGTAATAATGGTTCATCCTGTTGATCATATAGACGAAACTTTAAACTATGTAGATGATAATATTCAGACAATAGGCTTAGCTTCTAGTGGATCTAAGGCCCTACTTTTTGCAGAAAAAGCAGTAGAAAAAGGAGTAATGAGATGTCCTGAGATAGGAAGAATGCTTAATTTTGAGTCTCCATGGGACGGAATATTTCTTATGGATAGAATGGTAAGATGGTCGACTTTTGGAGGTCCGTTAGTTTAACTGATTCAAGAATATATAATTTAAAATTTATTAAATCATAACAGAAGAATTAGTTTAATAATTAAATATGAAAAAAAAGTGTTTTATAATAGCAGAATTATCTGCAAATCATGATGGAGATATCGAAATAGCTAAAGAAACAATTAGAGCAGCTAAAAGAGCTGGAGCAGATGCTATTAAAATTCAAACTTACACGTCAGATACTTTGACCCTTGATTGTAAAAATGATGACTTCAAAGTACAAGGAGGAACATTATGGGATGGGAAATTTTTACATGAACTATATAAAGATGCTTCGTTGCCATGGGAGTGGCATAAAGAATTATTTGATTTAGCTAATAAAGAAGGATTAGTTTGTTTTTCAACTCCATTTGATAATTCAGCAGTTGATTTATTAGAAGAATTAAATTGTCCAATATATAAAATAGCTTCTTTTGAAATACAAGATATTCCATTGATAGAATATGTAGCAAAAAAACAAAAACCTATAATAATATCAACTGGAATAGCTAGCTATGAGGATATTAAATTAGCAATAGAAACATGTCGAAAAGTTGGTAATAATGATATAACAGTTTTAAAATGCACTTCATCATATCCTGCACCAATTAATGAAGCTAATTTAATAATGATGAAAAGATTTTCCGAAGATTTTGGTGTTAAAATTGGTCTTTCTGATCACACGATAGGAAATTTGTTACCCATACTGTCTATTGCAATGGGAGCAACAGTGATAGAGAAACATTTTAAGTTAAATGATGAAGTGGGAGGTGCTGATGCATCTTTTTCAGTTAATGAACAAGATTTTAAAATTTTAGTTGATGAAATTAGACTAGCTGAGTTGGCAATGGGAATTGAGAGTTATGAATTGACAGACAAACAAATTTCTGGAAGAAGATATGGGAGGTCACTTTATGTGTCTGAAGACATAAAATTGGGGGAAACCTTAAATAAAAATAATATCAAATCAGTCAGGCCAAGTTTAGGTATGCATCCTAAATATTACAGTGAGGTTTTAGGAAAAAAAGTTGTAAAAAATTTGATTAAGGGAACTAGATTAAGTTTTAAAGATTTAAAAGGTTATTAATTATTTTGAGCTAAATCAATTGGACCTTGTTATAGATTGCATCCCAAGTATCTTAAAAATTTTTCGCAAAAATTTAAAAAATCAATTCAAATAATAGAACTTTTTTGAAAATTGAATTGATTCTATTTTATAATATTTATAAATATAAATGATTTCGAATACCAAAAAATTTGCAGTATTATTATTTAAAGGAACTGTAGCGTCCACGGTTGTTACTTCGACAACACAAATTATTGGAATAATATTACTTCCAGTATTTACCTATTATTTAACACCTGAAGATTATGGAATTGTTTCAATAGTATCAATGATTGCATTGGTTTTATCTCATGTAACAAATCCTGGTATTTTAACTGCAACCACTAGATTATATCATAATACTGAAAATATAAATGAAAGAAAATTATTAATAGGCTCAACAAATGTTTATTTATTGTTTGCAGCATTAATACCTTTTATAATATGTCTATTATTTGGTCCTAAATTATTTACTTGGATCTTTAGAGATTTCTCATTTTACCCATATGGGTTCTTGGCATTATTATTAACCGTTATTAGACAGCCTGCAAGAATTTGGATTACATTAATGAATTTGCAATATAAATTTCATCAAGCTGCCATTTATAATGGAATATCTTTAATTATTGGTATAGCTTTCTCAGTTATTTTAGTTGTTTATTTTGAAATGGGTGCTATGGGTAAAGTTTTAGGAATGTTCCCAAGCGCTTTAATTTTAATAGTTATTAGCACAGTTACAGTACAAAAATATACAAAAGGTATTTGGAGCTTTCAAAACATTAAAAAACAGTTTTTATTCGGATTGCCTATTTTGGGATTATTATGGTCAACTCAAATATTAGAATTAGGTGGAGCTTATATGCTAGAGAGATTTTCTAATATGAAAAGTGTTGGTTTGTTTGCGTTAGCGATGTCGTTAGCACAACTACCATTAATTTTAATTAATGGACTAAGACAAATGTGGGACCCCATAATTTATGAAAATATGAACAAAAAAACTTATCATACCATTTCTAAATTAGTTTACTATTTTATTGGAATATTATCTTTTATTATTTTAGGAGTGTTATTGTTTGGCAAAGAAGCTATTTTAATAATTGTTAATCCAAGATATTATGATGCTATCCCTTTAGTTGGTTTTTTAATTATGGGAGTTTATTTTAATGGACTTATTACTTTATCAAATTCTATTTTAGGCTATAAAAATAAATTTGGCACTATTTCTAAATTTGCATTAATTGGATCTGTAGTATTCGTATTTATGTGTGTTTTTCTAATCCCAAAATTTGGTGCATTAGGGGCTGCTATTTCATACGCAATTTCGTATTCTATTTTTTTTATTTTGGGAGTGTGGAATCAGAGAGAAACCATAATTATAATCATACAAAGTTTAAAAGGATTAATTCCAATTTTTCTTGTAATTTTTATGTTTATTCTTAATTATAGTTTTTCATTTTATTTTGATCCAAAAGAATTAAGTTTACTGGAAATAATTTTAAAGTTGTCTCTTTTAATAATTACGATTGTTGTATTATTCTATTTTAAAATTTTTACAAGAAAAGATTTCATAAAAACTTACAAAATTATTATAGATAAATACAAAAGAACATTTATTAATTAGACTTATTAATTTAAAAAAAAATGATATTATACATTCCTTTAGAAGTTTATACACGCGAAATAAAAGCACATCTTTTATTAGCTACTAT
>MDSV01091274.1_pt1 | contig 19575 bp, 18 predicted proteins | sample 810851 | NCBI WGS metagenome assembly MDSV01 (sample SAMN05326640, study PRJNA326480) | marine metagenome | isolation source: seawater | place: Atlantic Ocean: North East | collected 2012 | reverse complement strand
GAATTGATATACCAGAAGTAACTGAAAGTAATGACGTACAAGCTCTTGAAAAGATTAAATCGTTAAGTTTCTTTAAAACTGATTTTCTTCCATACATCTTTTTACCCGACCTTATGGCTTATAAAGCCTGGGACTCATCAACAAATGAATCTGAATATGATATTAAAAAATATGATGCTGTTTCAGACTCATGGGTTAGAAAATTTTCATTTCCTCAAAAGAAAATTCCTAGCGCTCAAGAAAGCTTTAATATATTTGTAAGAAAACACCTAAGCATAAATATTGATAATAAAAATAATTTTGTAACGGTCAAGATTAAACATCAATCTCCATATATTGCAAAAGAATGGACTAAATTACTTATAGATCAAATTAATAGCTTTTACAGAGAAAAAGATAAAAGTGAAGCTGAAAGAGCTTCAAATTATCTTAATAGACTCTTGGCTGAGACTAATCTAGTTGAAATTAAAGAAGTAATAGCTGCACTTTTGCAGCAAGAAACAAAACAACTAACTCTTATAGAAGCAAATGAATTTTATGTTTATGAATTTATTGATCCTCCTGCTGTTATGGAACAAAAGTCACAGCCAAAGAGAGCTTTGATATGTATATTAGCGGCTTTGCTTGGAGGAATGCTAGGAGTTATCTCTGTTTTTGTTAGGCATTACATATTTGGCAAGAAATAATGCAGTTATTTTTATAATATAATTTTTTTAAATAAAGTTATCTTATGTAAATTTAGTTTTATAGCTGCTCTATAATATAAAAGGTGGGGTATTTAGGATGAAAGCAGTAATTTTAGCTGGGGGACTTGGAACAAGGATTTCTGAGGAAACAGATATTAAGCCAAAACCAATGATTGAGATTGGTGGCAAGCCTATTCTATGGCATATCATGAAAATTTATGCATCCAACGGTATTAATGATTTTATTATATGTTGTGGATATAAAGGCTATGTAATAAAAGAATATTTTGCAAATTATTTTCTTCACATGGCTGATGTTACTTTTAATATGGAAACTAATAATATGAAAGTACATCAGAAAGATGCTGAAAAATGGAATGTTACTTTAATCAATACTGGTGACAACACAATGACTGGCGGAAGACTAAAAAAAGTCAAAGATTATCTAGATGAAAATGAAGATTTTTGTTTTACTTATGGTGATGGGGTTTGCGATGTGAATATCAAAGAATTGATAGATTTTCATAAAAATCACGATAGTCTTGCAACAGTCACCGGAGTTCAACCTCCTGGAAGATATGGAGCATTAGACATCGACGGAGATCAAGTTATTGGATTTACTGAAAAACCTGCAGGAGATAATGGCTCAATAAATGGTGGTTTTTTTGTTTTATCTCCAAAAGTGATTGATTATATTGAGGGCGATCATACTTCATGGGAGGAAGAACCATTAAGATCAATTGCTAATGATGGTGAATTGAAAGTATTCGCTCATGATGGTTTTTGGCATGCCATGGACACACTAAGAGATAAAAAAATTCTAGAATCTCTTTGGAATGAGCAAAAAGCTCCATGGAAGAAATGGTAGAAAGTAAAATATCATTACCTGATTCATCTTTTTGGAAAAATAAAAATGTTCTTTTAACTGGGCACTCGGGTTTTAAAGGAACTTGGATGTCAATAATCTTAAATTCATTTGAAGCTAATGTGTGTGGCATTAGCTTGAGACCAAATACAGAACCAAATTTGTTTAATCTTTGTAAAATTGAATCAAAACTAGAAAATAATTTTTGTGATATAAGAAATTATGAGGAAATATCAAAAATTACAGATAAATTCCGGCCTGAGATAGTCATTCATATGGCTGCATTACCACTTGTAAGAGAGAGCTACTCTATGCCGGTTGAAACTTTTGAAACAAATGTTCTTGGAACAGTAAATATCTTAGATTCTCTTAAACACATTGAAGAAGTTAGATCTATTATTTGTATTACAACTGACAAGGTATATAAAAATAAAGAAAGAATAGAGCCCTACAAAGAAAATGATGAATTGGGTGGACATGATCCTTACAGTTCAAGTAAAGCGGCAAGTGAAATTGCAATTTCTTGTTACAGAGATTCATTTCTATTAAAAAATGATGTTGGTATTGCATCTGTGCGAGCCGGAAATGTTATTGGTGGAGGTGACTGGTCTCTTGATAGACTAATACCTGATGCAATCAGAGCTTGGACAACTAATTCACAATTAAAAATTCGATATCCTAATTCAGTGAGACCATGGCAGCACGTTTTAGAACCAATATTCGGTTATCTTGTTTTAGCAGAAAACATGTATCACGATATTTCTTTTTCCGGCTCTTATAATTTTGGGCCTGATTCTAATGATAATGTATCGGTTAAATCTGTAATAAAGATTGCTCAAGATTATTTTGAAAATGCAGAAGTTGAATATTCAAATGACAAGGATTTGCTTCATGAAGCAGGATTATTAACTTTAGATAATACAAAAGTTAAAGATAAATTTGGAATTATGCCTGTTTGGGATTTTAAAACTGCAACAAAAAGAACTATAGAGTGGTACAAATTATTTTATGAAGGCCATGATCCAATAACTTTATGTAATCAAGACATTGAAAATTTTACAAAAAGCGTATCTAGTCAGAGTAGATAATGAAAAGATTCAATATAAAAAAACTTGATTTAGAAGATTTATTTCTTGTTGAAAGACTTACGCTGGGAGACGAACGTGGGTTTTTGTCAAGAATTTGGTGTTCAAATGAGATGAAAGAAGTAGGTTGGTCAGGTGAGATAGCTCAAATAAATCACACATATAATCAAAAATGTGGAACTGTAAGAGGGTTGCATTTTCAAAAAGCTCCTCACGAGGAGAAGAAATTGGTTACCTGCATTAAGGGAAAGATTTGGGATGTAGCTGTTGACATAAGGCCAAATTCACCAACATATCTCAAATGGCACTCTGAGGAACTATCAGAAAGTAACATGAGGGCATTCATGATTCCAGAAGGATTTGCACATGGCTATCAAACATTATCTGATAATGTTGAAATATTGTATTGTCATTCCAATTTCTATCATGAGGGTTCAGAGGTGGGGTTGAATCCCAGCGATCCTGAACTATCAATAAATTGGCCAATTGAAATCACGACCATCTCATCTAGAGATGCCAATCATCCACTAATTAAAGAAACTTTATAAGGAATTAAAAATGAATTGTAGACATTGTAATAATAAGCTTAACCATCTTTTTGCAGATTTACATTACTCACCTCCATCTAATAGATATTTAACACCTGAGCAACTATCAAGACCAGAAGTTTATTACCCGCTAAGAGTCCAAGTTTGTGATAATTGTTGGTTAGTTCAAACTGAAGATTATGTAGAAAGTGAAACAGATGGCTTGTTTGATGAAAACTATGCATATTTCTCAAGCACATCGTCATCTTTCTTAGAACATGCAAAAATATACTGTGAAAAGATGATATCAAGATTTAGCTTAAACTCAGAAAGTCTTGTTATTGAAATTGCATCAAATGATGGATATCTTCTTAAAAATTTTATTGGTACAGAAATAAATACGATTGGTATTGAACCTACCAAAAGCACTGCAGAGGCAGCAAAAAAAATTGGTATAAATGTAATTCAAGATTTTTTTGGCGTTGACTTAGCAAACAAACTTCTGAATGATGATATAAAATCAGATTTAATTATTGGCAATAATGTTTACGCACACATACCTGACATAAATGACTTCACTCAAGGTATGAAATTATTATTAAAAAAAGATGGGGTAATTACTCTTGAAATGCCTCACTTATTGGAGTTATTAAAACATAGTCAATTTGATACAATTTATCACGAACATTTTTCGTATCATTCTCTTTATACAATTCAAAAAATATTCAAGAAACATGGATTAAGGATTTTTGATGTCGATGTTTTGGAGACTCATGGAGGAAGTCTAAGAGTTTATGGTTGTCTTGAAAACGCATCGCATATAGAACAATCTTCAGTGAGCAATGTTCTTGAAGATGAAAAAAATAGCGGCCTTCAAAAACTAGATACTTATAACAGCTTTCAGCCAATGATTGATAATATAAAAATCAATGTAATAGAATTTCTTATTGAAAAAAAGAAAGAAGGCAAAACAGTTGTTGCTTATGGAGCCGCTGCAAAGGGCAATACTCTTTTAAATTATTGTGGAATAAAATCTGATCTTATAACTGCGGTTTTTGACGCAGCAGAAGCGAAACAAGGTAAATTTTTGCCAGGAAGTCATATACCTATATTAGATCCAAAAAAAATTAAAAGCTTTAATCCAGATTATGTAATTATTTTGCCTTGGAATATTGCAGATGAAGTTATGAATCAAAATAAAGAACTTCAGAAGGATGGCATAAAGTTTGTAATAGCAGTTCCTGAATTAAAAATATTGTGAATGCGAACATAGATAATAGTAAAAAAACAATTAAAGTTCTCATAACAGGTGCTGCTGGTTTTGTTGGAAGTAAAATACTTAAAGGATTAACTTCTGAAGATATAGAAATCACTGCTGTTTTGAGGAATTCTGCCTCATCGAAACATAATATACCTAGCTCAATCAATAAGATTATTTATTCAAATGATATATTTTCAGAGACCGTGGAGTGGTGGGCTGATAATTGCCATGATGTAGATATTGTGGTTCATTCTGCATGGTATGCAGAGCCTGGAAAATACTTACAATCAACAAAGAATTTAAGTTGTCTCGAAGGATCTATTAGATTAGCAAAAGGTGCTGCAATAGCTGGCGTTAAGCGTTTTATTGGAATTGGTACATGTTTTGAATACGAAATGTCTAACAAACCTTTAGATATTAAAAGCAATCATTATCCTTTAACACTTTATGCAAGCTCAAAGTTAAGCCTTTATTATTTATTGAAAGAGTTTTTTGAGCTAAAGGATATTAAATTTACTTGGTGTCGTTTATTTTATCTTTATGGTGATGGAGAAGACTCACGTAGGTTTATTCCCTACCTAAAAGAAAGATTAAAGAATGGGGAAGCTGCAGAATTGACGAGTGGAATTCAAGTCCGAGACTTTATGAACGTTGAAGATGCAGGCAATATTATTGCCAAGATTGCTGTTGGAACTCGAGATGGAGTAATAAATGTGTGCTCAGGTAAACCAGTTACTGTCAGAGAAATGGCTGAAAAAATTGCTGACGAATACGGAAGAAGAGATTTATTGAAATTTGGCGCAAGGGAGGATAATTTAATTGATCCCGATTATGTTGTAGGTGTTCCAAATATTATTTAAGTTTTATTTCAAAATAAAAAACCATTAATTATTCTTATGAACGGCAGCATAAAAATTAACTTAGACAATATTAATTACAACTCCCTATTTAGAATATGGAGATATACTTCTACAAAAATAGGCAGAGTATCAAAGACTTATATCATTACAAAATCTTTTATTAGACTGATATTTTTTAAAATAAAATTTTTAGAAATTGAAAAAAATAAACCCAAGGTTATCAATACATACCAAAGAAAAGACTACTCTGATTTTATTGATAGACTTACTTTTAACAATTCCTTAGGAAAGTGTTATTTGAAATATAAATTTGGACTTGGACATAAGTGGACTTATATCAAAGAAGTAATTAAACAAGCAAAGTTAAATAAACTTGAAATAAATGAAACTCTTCTTTTATATTTTTTAATTAAAAATAATGATGTTTTTATTGAATATATTAAGAAAGAATTAGTAATAATATTATTTGCAGAGATGCAAATTTTTGAAAATTACATAGCACAGTTAGCAAAACAAGTTGGATGCCATACAGTAGGTCTTCAGCATGGTTTTTATTCAAATGATTATAAAAAAGTAACAGTAAATTCAATCAACTATAAAAATGTCATCGTAGATGAAATGTTTGTATGGGGGAAAAATACAAAAGATCTTCTATTAGAACATAATCCAAATTTGAAAGTAACAATTGTTGGGAGGCCTTCCACGCACTTCTTATTGGGAAATAATTTTAATTTAAATAATGGTTCGCCATCATCTTACTTAGCTATTTTAGATGCTCATGAATTCTCATATACCAATGATAAGGTGCTAAAAGTTGTGGAAGGACTTGCAAATAAAAATGGAGTGAATTTTTTTATTAAATATCACCCAAGCAATAAACCTAAAGACAATCATCTACAATTTAATGTGTTAAGGGATAATAAATCTCTCGGTTTAAATCCACATTTTATTGGGCATAGGTCATCGTTATTGCTTGAGCTTGCAGCTGATAATTTTTCTTGTTTTGTGCTGGAAGATTCGCCATTTCTAAAAGGGAAGTTACAGGCTTTGTATATGGATATTTATGGTAAAAAATTGGAGCCAGATGATGTTTTAGAATATTTAGCATATACATCAAATGAAGCTGAAAATCTTTTTCATAAAGAAATTAAAAAACTAATCACAATATCAAATCAAATAGATTAAAAATCTATGAATTCATAATTATATTGTTAAAAATATTTCATACAGAGAAAGAAAGATATATAGTTTCTTTTTTAATACATTAATAACTGAAGTAACTTGAAAACATTATCCTTAAAAAGACTGCTTAATCAAATTTCTTTTTTTGGCGGAGCAAATGTAATTAATATTGTTTTACCAGTTATTTTGATACCCATTTTAGCTCTTGCATTTATTCCTTCAGACTACAGAGTTCTCTCGATGTTTCAAATGCTAATAGCTCTATTTTCAATTTTTATTGGCTTACAGTCTCAATCCTCAGTTTTAAGATATGTAAAGAATGATGAGCGTGATTTTAAGGCTGATCAAAGAATGATAGGATCCACATTCTTTATATTCAGCAGATCCTTTTTTGTATTGTTTATCTTAATTTTTTTGATACAGAATATAATCTCAGATTTTTTGAAACTAAATAATTTAGTTGTATGGCTAGCCTTTATAGCAGCAAACTTATATTTCTTTTGGAATTTATTCCTTAATTATTCTCAAGCAAAAGAAAATGGGCGAGCTTACTTTATTTCTACATTAATACATGCTGCTGCTTCACTCAGTTTGACAGTTGTTTTTATAAGTTTAGGATTTGACTTTAATGAGAGGATCATGGCAATTGTTCTTAGCGCTGCATTGATAGGCATAATTTCAAGAGCTAAATTTGGATTTAAAAATATAAGTTGGAATAACGAGAGTATCAAAAAAAATCTTACGTATGCTCTTGGTCTTATTCCTCATGCTCTATTTGTTTTTATGTTGGCCTACATAGATAAAATTTATGTGAATACCTTCTCATCAGACATTACTGCAGGAAGTTATTTTTTGATGTTTCAAGTTTCTCAAATTTGTTTATTAGTACCAACAACACTAAATAAAATTTTTGTACCTTGGATTTTTAATAATGGTTCGGACAGTGTAAAAATAAAAAAATTATTTAAAATCAAAAATATTTTTATTTCAGCATTATTAATCTTTTTAGTTTGTAGCTTAACAGCAATATTTGGATATATTGCTCTTTTATTAATTGGAGGCAAGAATTCTTATGAAATCATTGGGAGTATATTTATTTTGCTTTCTTTAGTTGCAATTCTTGACTCATTTTACCTATTCTCGGTAACCTTATTACACTTCCTTGAAGAGACAAAGACCATCTCTTTAATAACCTTAATTAGTGTAATTTTTACTATTATTATGCTTGGATTAATAGGCCCTACATTTGGTGTAACTGGTGCTGCTCTCAGCTGCTTATTTGGCTCGTTAATTCGCCTCATGTTATCATTCGCAATAGGGATGAGGGGATTCAAAAAATATCATTTTAATAAAAGCGGTGTCAAATTATGAAATTCTTGAGATATAAAAAGCTTAACATGGATATGGAGCCAATAAAGGAGTGTCCTATCTGCGGCGAGTCACATTTTGAATCTATATCTAGATCAGACAAATTTGATCATGGTATAGAAAATGTTATATGTAAGAACTGTTCTTTTGTATTTATGAATCCAGCACCAACTAAAGAATCTTTAGATGATTTCTATAAGAATCGATATTGGGAATTTTATTTTTCTCCAGAACCAAGTGATAAGATGTTATCTGTTACTAAAAATCCTGAAAGGGCTGAGTATCATTTTCGATACCTTAAAGACAAAATTAATTTAAATGATGTATGTAGTTTTGTTGATGTTGGGGGTGGAGATGGTTCGTTTATTAAAACATTGCATAATCAAGTTAGTAATGGAGAGGAATTCATTTTAGTTGAACCTTCTGATAGCTACAGAAAATTTGCAGTTGAAAATAATAGCTGTACTTTTGATTGTGCTGATATCAGCAAAGTTTCAAAATCTTCCAACCTCAGATTAATATCTATGATTCATTGTCTTGAACATATAAGTAACCCATTAGAGTTTCTTTCTGAAATTTCAGATTTGATGAATGAAGGCGATTATTTATTTATTGATGTTCCTGATGTTTTTGAATATTGGCATGTATCAGAAGTTCATGTTGCTCATACAAATCATTTTAATACAGAGACCTTAAGCCTTTTGCTTAACAAAAGTGGTTTTGATGTTGTTGATGTTGGATCACATTCACCAATAAGACATCCAAAATCAGTGAGAGGAATCTTCAGAAAAACTAATGAAACTATCTCTGAAACATCTATTGATTTGGAGCATAATATTCTAAAGTCAAAGATATCTTTTGATAATGTAAATGAAACTGCAAAAGAATGGCACTCAACAAAGAATATGCTTAAATTAAAAATTTTAAGTATTTTAAATATTGGTCAGTATTGAGAAGCTGAATTTTTATTTAAATTTAATGAAATAATAGAAATGCATATATAAAGACTTATTATGTCAATATCACTAGTATATCTATGTCGTGGAAAAGATGCTGGGGTTGATGCAGCTGAAAAATTTATACATTATTATTCTAAATATAAATCAGGTTGTGATCATGATTTAGTTGTAATCTTTAAAGGATGGAATAAGTCTCAAATAAAAGATAAAGAAAATCTTAAAGTTAAATTTCTAAACTTATCAGCAAACTTTATTGAGCTTGAGGATGATGGTTTTGATTGGGCAGCATTTATGAGAGTGACACCAATGTTGAAAACTGATTTTGTTTGTTATCTAAATACTTTTAGCCGTCCATTATGCAATTTTTGGCTCAAGAATATGTATGATTGCATTAAAATTAAAGATGTTGGGGTATGTGGTGCAACTGCCTCGTACAAAGCTTGGAGATTCACATTTCCATATTTTGAGTTTAAATTAAGTTTAATTATTTCGTACCCATTTAAAATAATTAGAAGATTAACAAACCATTTTTTATTACTTGGTTATTATCCAAATCAATATTGTCCTCACCTAAGATCAAATGGATTTTCAGTAGAGAGAAAAATTTTTCTTGATTTTATTAAAACTAAAAAAATTCCAACAGGAAAAAGAGATTGTTATAAACTAGAAAGTGGAAATAGTTCTCTCTCAAATTATGTCATGAATCTTAATAAGAGATTGATGCTAATTGATAAAAATGGTTGTAAATATGATGTCCAAGATTGGATAAGCAGCAAAACATATTGCTGTCCTGGTCAACCAGAGCTATGCATTGCAGACAATAATACTGATTATTATGATAAGCAAAGTGTCTCAAATAAAAAACAAATGGAGTATGACGCATGGGGCAAAATTATTCGTGATTAGCAATTATAAAAAATGAAAGCAAAAAATGTGACAAGAAAAATTTATTTACTATTTGTCATAGCATTTATGTTTGTAACAATTTTTGATCCTGCTGATGTGGTTTTAGGTCTCAAGGTCCCACTTTTTATTTTATGTTTTATTTCTGGTGGCTTAGTTCTCATAGCAAGGTCAGGAAGAACATTTATCCCAACAGATTTAATAATATACACATTATTGTTTGTGGCTATTCCACTTTTCTCTATTTTAGTTTATTTCATGAAAACTGGTACAGATCCTTATGAGGGCTTTAACATGCTCAAAGCCTATTTATTTATATTTTTTGCAATCATATTGGTGTCTACAAATATAGATGTAACTAAATATTTAAGCGGAATTCTCTCGTTCATGTCGGTTTGCATAATTTTTTTATTTATATTTCTATTGATATATCCAGATTATTTTATCATTGCTAATGCTTTAGGCGCAGCTACTGAAATTTTTTATGTAGATATGAGATCGTATGACGGCATAACTTCTTTTCAACAAGCTTATTTTGTTTGTTCACCAATGCTAGTTATACCAGTATCTTATTATTATTTTAGATTTAGAGAATCACATAATAAGGATTTATGGGCTTTATTTCTAATGATTCTTAGTTTCACAGGTTTATTAATGGCAGGATCAAGAAATAATTTATTTGCCGCTATTTTTTTAATACCAACACTCTACATCATATTTAATAGAAAAAAGATCTTACCTATTATATTAGTTTCATCCATGTCAGCGATTCTCGTTTCGTATTTTACTTATGAGTTAGTTTCATTCTTTGATCCAAATGAAGCTGGAAACAACGTTAAACTTAGTTATATTCCAGATTATGCCGAGATTTTTTCAGATTTAAATAATTTCTTCTTTGGTCAAGGACTTGGCGCATATTATAAGTTTACGAGCATATCTAATCCGTATTTTGTAACTGAATTAACTTATTTTGAAGTTATAAGAAATTTTGGTCTATTTTTAGGATTTATGATGCTGATAATGCTGGCATATCCAATTTTTAAAACTTTCCAGCTTGGAAAAAATGCTGCTCTTCAGAAGCACATAGCAGTCGCATATGCATTTTATTTAGTAATGTGTTTCACTAATCCAAATTTATTTTCATCAATGGGAATACTGATACTTTGTATAGTATTAAGTGGACTGTATAAAAAAAAATATAATACTTACAATGATACAAAGATCAATTGTAATTAATATTTTTTATATAAAATATTAGTTATTTGTGGAATTTAATATGAATGAAAGAAAATTTTCAATAATACTTCCAGTAAGAAATGGAATGCCGCACATTATTGATTCTGTGAACAGTGTTCTTAATCAAACCTATAATAATTTTGAGCTTCATATACTTGATAATAACAGTTCAGATGGAACGTTAAAGTGGTGTAGGTCCATAAAAGATGAGAGAGTAAAAGTTTCAGTATCTGAAAATTCTCTAAGTATAGAGGATAGCTGGGGGCGAATAACCAACATAGACAAATGTGAATTCACCGTTATGTTTGCTCATGATGATATCCTTTTGCCTGACTTTTTAAAAAATATAAACGGATTAATAAATCAATATCCAGATGCAAAGCTATATCAAACAAATGGTGAACTAGTTGATGAAAAGGGAGCTCTGATTAGAAAATGTCAACATATAAAAGAGATAGAAACAAGTAAGGATTATTTAGAAGCAAGGTTCTGCGGAGGTAGGGATGTTTTTGGTACGGGTTATGTCATGAGATCTGAGTCATATGATTTTCATGGAGGCATACCTAAATTTAATAAATTATCGTTTGCTGATGATGCGCTTTGGCTTATGTTAATGGGTAAGGGTTTCAAAGCATGTTGTAAAACAAATTCTATTCAAGTAAGGATTCATGATAATAGCATGTCTGCTACTAATCCAAGTAATTGGTTTGGTTTTTTGGAAGCAATCAAACAATTTTCTGAATTTTTAGAAAAATTTGAAAAGCAGTATCCCCTAGCTCCAAGCCTAGTCAATTTAAAAAAAACTTTTTTTAAAAATTATCTAATTAACATATATATATTAGGTTTACTTTATAATGCAGAAAAGGGAACAGATTTTGAAGATAACCAACTCAAATTATTTGAGACCACATATGAGTCTTTGTCAGGATCAAGTTATATTTCAATGAAGTATTCTTTTAAAGTATTACCAATCTTCATTACTTATAAGATTTTCCGTCCGCTGTTACCAATATTATGGCAAATTTATCAAGCCTTTCGATCAAGATAGCTATAATAGATTAGGATCCTAGTCAAAAAAATCTTGAAGTGATAATAAGAGATTTAATTAATAATATAGTTTAAAATTGCACATTTACAGGACTAATCGCATATGACAATAACAAACAATTATCAGATTTGTACAAACTGTATAATGGATACTTCTGACAAAAACTTAACTTTTGATGAAGATGGAGTTTGCATATATTGTAATAATTTTAAGGAAAATATTGCACCAAATTGGTTTCCTAACCAAGAAGGTATAGATAAGATCACACCTTTAATAGAAAAAATTAAAAAAGAAGGAAAAAATAAAGATCATGATTGCATTATTGGTCTTAGTGGAGGACTAGATAGTTCTTATGCAACATATGTAGCTGTTAAGAAATTTGGATTGAGACCACTAATTTTTCATTGTGATGCTGGGTGGAATTCTGATATTTCAACATCAAATATTCAGAAAATGGTTAATAAACTTGATCTTGACCTAGTTACACATGTAATAAATTGGGAAGAAATGAAAGACTTGCAAAGAGCTTTTTTTAGGTCACAAGTTCCATTTGTTGATCAAGCTCAGGACTTAGGACTATTCTCGTCAATGTATAACTTTGCAATGAAACATAAATTTAAATATGTAATAACTGGAGGAAATAATTCTACTGAATGCATAAGAGAATGCGTCGATTGGACTTACTTTTCAACAGATACAAAACATGTAAGAGACATTCACAGAAAATTTGGTGAAAAGAAATTAACCACTTTCCCAATGTGTGATATTTTTAAATATCAACTTTATTATAGATTTGTAAAAGGAATGAAAGTAATAAAAATTTTAGATAACTATCCTTATATAAAAAATGAAGCAATAAAAGAATTACAAGAAAATTTTGATTGGCAGCCTTACAAAATGAAACATTATGAATCAAGATTCACAAGATTTTATGAGTCTTACTGGACAACTAAAAAACACGGTTTTGATAAAAGAAGAGCATATCTTTCAAGTGAAATTCTTTCGGGTCAGATATCGAGAGAAGAAGCGCTGGAAAGGGTCTCATATCCAGAATTATCTGAAGAAGAGATGATAAATGACTTCAGATATGTGGCAAAGAAACTTGATTGGACTGAGGAAGAATTCATAGAAATTTTTAATGGTGAGAATAAATCTTTTAGAGATTATAAAAATAATTTCTTTTGGATTAAACTAGCAACTAAGATTTCGAATATTCTCACCAATGATAAAAGGCTATTTAGATGATTAAAATTATTGATTATGGTCTTGGGAACGTTTCTTCTTTCTTAAATGTATATAAATTCCTAAATATAGAATGTGAATTAGCAGCTAATGAAAATGATTTGCATTCAGCGACACACATTATTTTGCCAGGTGTGGGATCATTTGATTTTGCGATGGATCTTTTCTTAAAATCTGGCTTAAAACCAAGAGTTGAGTCATTAATATTTGAAAAAAATATCCCTCTTCTCGGTGTTTGTGTTGGAATGCAAATTCTTGGTGACGAGAGTGAAGAAGGTCATAAAGATGGACTTGGATGGATCCCAGGCAAAATAAAGAAAATTCGTAATGCCTCTGATCATAATTTGCCTCTTCCACACATGGGATGGAATGGCTTGTTAAAAACACAGAATGAAAAATTATTTAAGAATGTTGATCTTAATAAAGGATTCTATTTTTTACACTCTTATTTTTTTGACTCAAATAAATACTCAATTGCATCCTGCAGTTATCCAGATGAATTTTGTTGTTCTGTTCAGAATAAAAATATTTATGGTGTTCAATTTCATCCTGAAAAAAGTCTTTCTAACGGAATATCTCTTTTAAAAAATTTTTCTGAAATATAATTTATGCTGAGACCGAGAATCATTCCAAGCCTTCTTATTCATAACTCGGGCCTTGTAAAAACTAAAAATTTTAAGAATCCATCCTATGTTGGCGATCCAATAAATGCTGTAAAAATTTTTAATGAAAAAGAGGTTGATGAGTTAATAGTAAGTGACATAGATGCTTCTATATTAAATAAAGAGCCAAATTTTGAATTAATCAAAAAATTTGCAGAGGAGTCTAGGATGCCTTTATGTTACTCAGGTGGAATTAAGACAGTGGAGCATGTTTCCAAAATTATTCAGTTGGGTATCGAGAAAATTGGCATCAGCTCAAAAGCAATTGAAGATATTGAATTTATAAAGGATGCTGCAGCTATAGTTGGTTCTCAAAGTGTTGTTGGTATTTTGGATGTTAAAAAAGGATTATTTGGAGATTATGCAATCTTTGTTAAAAATGGCACAAAAAAAATAAAAAAAGATATCACCGACGTAATTTTAGAAATGCAAGATGCTGGAGTTGGAGAGATTGTTATTAATTCAATTGATAAAGATGGGACAAAAGAAGGATACGATTTTGATTTAATAGACAAGTTTTTTTCGTGTATAAAAGTTCCTTTAACTGTTCTTGGTGGAGCCGGTTCATTTGAAGACATTAAAAATGTTATTAAAAGATATGGAATAATTGGAATATCAGCAGGAAGTTTATTCGTGTATCAAGGAAGATATAATGCAGTATTAATTAATTTTCTTTCAAGAGAAAATCTTGAAGAAATTGAGAAGATAACTAAGAAATCTTATCAGATTAAATGAGAGTATTAATTTTAGGTGGAACTGGTCTTCTTGGAAATGCACTTTTAAGGGTTTTATCAAAAAAGTTTGAAACAATTGGAACTCGAAGAGTAAGCAAAATCAGAAATGAATTAAATTACATTTTTGTTAAAAATATTTTAGATAAAGACAACTTAAGTAATTTAATAGTTGATACAAAACCGGATGTTGTCATAAATTGTGTTTCTATAACCAATGTCAATTCATCAAGTCTTAAAGGTTTAAAATTAGTATATGTTTTATTTCCAGAAATGCTTACTGAGTTGTCCAATAAATTTGATTTTAAGGTGATCCATATAAGCTCTGATGCAGTCTTTTCTGGCAAAAAAGGTAATTATAATGAAAATGATTCTCCAGATCCTGTTGACGATTATGGTAAAAGCAAGTTGCTTGGTGAGCCAGATCAAGATAATTGTGTTGTTATCAGGACCTCTATGATTGGACATTCTATTAATGGTGAAAGTGGTTTATTAGACTGGTTTATCAAACAAAATAATTGTACTCTCTATAAAAATGCAATATTTTCTGGACTTCCTGTTAATGAGTTATCAAGAATAATATCGGAGTACTTCATTACTGATATAAATTTAAAAGGTATTTTTCACATATCTTCAAAACCAATTAGCAAATATGATCTTCTTTCAAAAGTTAACAATTTATATGACTTAGATGTCTCCATTACTGCAGATGAAAAATATAAGATTGACAGATCTTTAGACTCGTCCAAATTTCAAAATATTACAGGTTACAGAATTAAGTCTTGGAATGATATGATTACCAAGATGAGAGAGGAGAGTTATTAAAAAATGGAAAGTTTTAAGTCAAATCATATAATTGCTATTACTGGAGGAACTGGTTCTTTTGGCAGGAGAATCACCAAAGCATTTCTCAAAACAGAAATTGGTCAAATAAGAATTATTAGTAGAGATGAAAAAAAACAAGAAGAAGTAAGGAACGAATTTAATGATGATAGACTAAAATTTTCAATTTGTGATGTAAGAGACTTTGATTCAGTTTTTAACTCTCTTAGAGGAGTTGATTATATATTTCATGCTGCAGCTTTAAAACAAGTTCCATCGTGTGAATTTTTTCCACTTGAAGCTGTAAAGACTAATGTAATTGGTGCTGAAAATGTAATTAGGTCAGCAATAATGAACAACATAAAAAAGATGATAATGCTAAGCACCGATAAGGCTGTTTATCCTATCAATGCTATGGGGCAGAGTAAAGCGCTCATGGAAAAAGTTTTGATAGCCTCAGGCAGAAATCTTACAAAGAAAACAGATACTTCGCTGGCATTAACAAGGTATGGCAACGTAATGGCCTCAAGGGGTTCAATTATTCCATTAGTTATTAATCAAATTAAAAAAGGTTCTGATATAACAATAACTGATCCCTCAATGACAAGATTTTTAATGTCATTAGATGATTCTGTCGATCTTGTTATGTACGCTTTTAATAATTCGGAACAGGGAGATTTATTTATCCAAAAGTCTCCAGCATCTACAATTAATGATTTGGTATTGGCTCTTTTAAAAATTTTTGATGCAAAAAATAACATAAAAATTATTGGAACTAGGCACGGTGAGAAACTATATGAATCCCTAGTATCAAGAGAAGAAATGATAAAATCTGAGGATCTTGGAGATTATTTCAGGATCCCTGCTGATTATAGAGATTTAAATTATTCGAAGTATTTTACTGAAGGAAATAAAGATATATCAAAAGTTGAAGATTATAATTCTCATAACACCACAAGACTAGGGGTTGACGAAACCGTTGAACTTCTTCTCAAACTTGATTATGTTCAAGAGCAACTCAAATAGTAAAAATGTCTTGCTGTTCTTTCTGTAAATCAAAAAATGTAGAAATATTAGTTGAATTTGGTCATATGGCTCTTGCAGGAGGTTTTTTGAAACAAGAATCCTTTTCAAGTGAAAAAAAATATCCAATGACATTAATATATTGTAATGATTGTTATATGGTTCAGATTCTTGAAAAAATAGATCCAATTGAAATGTTTAATGATTATTTTTATTTCTCATCCGCTATAGGGACCTTATCTAAACACTTTAATCAATATGCAAATGAAATAAGTAAAAAGTTTAAACTTTCTGAGAAATCAAAAGTTCTTGAATTTGGATGTAATGATGGTGTTTTACTGAAACCACTTTCAGAAGTTGGAATAGGCACAGTTATTGGAGTGGATCCGGCTTTAAATGTAATTAATACAATTGATAGTAAAAATATTGTCCTATTTCCGGGATTTTTTGATGAGCAGATGTCTGAGGTTGTAAAAAATGAACATGGAAAGCTCGATGTGATCATGGCAAATAATGTTTATGCACATATCGTTGATATTAATTCAACAACTAGAGGAGTTAAAAATTTATTATCAAAAGATGGAGTTTTTGTTTTTGAAGTTCATTATTTAGGTAATGTGATTTCTGATCTTCAGTATGACATGATTTATCATGAGCATATATATTACTATTCATTAGTTTCTGCAATAGAGCACTTTAAGAGATATGACATGACCGTATTTGATATAAAAGAAATACCTATTCATGGAGGATCTCTCAGGTTTTATGTAACTCATACTGATAGTAAAATGGCTTCAAATATTTCTTTATCTGTAAAGAAAATTCAAGAAAAAGAAACTTTAGCAGGATATAAAGAAGAAAGTACTTATAAAGATTTCGCACAATCAATATATAAGCTTAGGGATAATTTAAACGCACTAATAAAAGATCTTAAACAGCAAGGTAAAAAGATTTATGGATATGGTGCATCTGGAAGAGCAAATACTGTATTACAATTTTGTAATATCGATTCATCATTAATAGAATTCATAATTGATGATGCTCCAGCAAAGCAAGGATTTTTTACTCCAGGGTCGCATATTGAGATTACAACACCAAACATACTGTTAGGAGAAGATAAACCAGACTACATTTTACTCTTTGCTTGGACATTTGAAGCTGAAATAAGAAAAAGAAATAAAGATTTTTTTAATAATGGAGGTAAAATTATATTACCGCTTCCAGAAATTAAGATATTAGATTGAGGATTTAATTATATGAAAGTAATGACAATATTTGGTACAAGGCCAGAAATGATTAAAATGTGGGGGACCCTAAAAAAACTTGACGAATTAAATTTTGATCACTACATGGTTCATACTGGACAGAATTTTACTCCAGAGCTAAAAGATTTCTTTTTTGATGACCTCAAACTTAGAAAACCTGATCATGAAATGGGTATTGATACATCTAGCTATGGAAAAGAAGTTGCTGATGTAATTTCTAAATCAGATAAACTTATGAAAAAAGTCCAGCCAGATGCTTTAGTTATTCTTGGAGATACATATAGTGGCCTTTCAATCATGCCTGCGTCTAATAGGGGTATCAAAGTATTTCATATGGAAGCTGGCCTTAGAGCATATGACAAAAGAATGCCTGAGCAGAGAAATAGGATACTTATTGATCATATGAGTGACATATTATTGCCTTATAACAGATATCATAGGGAAAACTTGATTCGAGAAAATATCCATCCGTCAAAGATATTTGTTACAGGCAATACCACATTTGAAGCTATGAGAGAGTTTTCACCACAAATTGACAAAAGTGAAGTTCTTTCAAATCTTTCTCTTTCAAAAAAAGAATATATCTTAGTCACTGCACATAGAAGCGAAAATGTAGACGACAAAAATAATTTATCTACTATCATTCAGGCAATGGGAATGATTGCAAAAAATTTTAAGATGGAAGTTATATATCCAATGCACCCTAGAACACAAAGTAAATTGGATGGAATCGAGATTCCCAAAAACCTAAGAATAATGAATCCTTTAGGGTTTTATGATTTCAATAAATTATTAAAAGAATCATTCTGTGTTGTATCTGATTCTGGTACAGCTGCTGAGGAGGGTTTGTTTTACAAGGTTCCTAATGTTAGTTTGAGGATGGCAACCGAAAGACCTGAAACAGTCGAGAGTGGTGCAACAATCGTATCTGGAATGGATCTTCAAAACATAGTTGATTCTGTAGAAACAGCTACAACAATACCATGGTCTGGGCAATATGAACTTGAGGAAGAGAAATCACCTTCTGCAGTTGTTATAAACTCAATTAGAACACAAATTACAAATTTCTTTTAAATTCATTTGAAAGATTCAAAAATTAAAGTTTGTATAGTATCGGTGCATTTTTTTCCAATGAAAACATCTTGTGCAGTTCTAATGACTGATTTGGCAAAAGAGTTTTCAGCAAACAAGCATAATGTAACAGTTATAACTCCAACTTCTAATTTCAATGAAAAATCTTCTTTAACAAAATATGATGATTACCAAATTTATAGATTTCGTTCATTTAAGATCCTTGATATAAGCTTTTTTAAGAGGGCACTGAACGAATTATTTTTGCCAATAACTTTTTTATTTTCTTTTTTTTCAAGCCAAATAAATGAAGAAAAATTTGATTACATAATTTGGTATTCTCCATCTATTTTTCTAAGTCCAATAATTTGGTTGTTAAAAAGAAAATCAAAAGCAAAAACATATTTAATTTTAAGAGACATCTTTCCAGAATGGACCTTAGACCTTGGACTTATGAATAAAGGAATTATTTATAATTTTTTTAGATTCATTGCATTATTTCAATACAAAATTGCTGATATTGTTGGTATACAATCCGAATCAAATTTTGAGATTATCAAAAATAAAGTTTCACAACAAAAGGTTGAAGTTTTAAATAATTGGAATTCAGAATCAGAAACCATTGACATCGAGAACAATATAATAAATTTAGAACCATACATAAATAAAAACATTTTTGTGTATATTGGAAATATGGGCATTGCTCAAGACATGAATTTTATTATTGATCTTGTTGAGAAATTTAAATCAAATAATCCAGAATCAATATTTTTATTTGT
>MDSV01047281.1_pt1 | contig 19576 bp, 17 predicted proteins | sample 810851 | NCBI WGS metagenome assembly MDSV01 (sample SAMN05326640, study PRJNA326480) | marine metagenome | isolation source: seawater | place: Atlantic Ocean: North East | collected 2012 | reverse complement strand
TATATTAATATTACTATTAACGTCTTTTTTTGTGCAGTCACAAGAAAAGGCCTATTGGGGTTGTATCAACTTTAGTGTTGATAACAATTCTGATGCTGAAGAATTAGTTGAGGCAATGGATGGATTATTTGAATCTCCGCAAGCTGAAATGATTCCTTACACTGTTTTTCTAACTCAAATAGAATTTAAAAATAGTGCTGAAGACTTTACTCATCAATTATGTTTTTTAGGTCAAGACGCTAGTGTTTTTAAAGGATGGGGTGGAGGACCTCCGCCTACACCAGAGGGTAAACTACTAAATAAAATTTTTGAGCAAGTTGCTGAATGGGAAGGTAGTGTTTTAGGAAGTCCATTAATTTTTGATCCTTCAAAAGTTGGTTACAAATATGCTAATATTTGGGGTGTTAATGTAAAAGATATTCCCAAATATGCAGAATTAGCTGGAGGATTTATTGCTGCAAACTCAAATAATTTTGATGGTACTATTGAGCTACACGAAATTATAAGTGGAGGTAATGATAACGTAACTCATATTATGATTGCTCGATCAAATGATCTTGGAGATTGGTTAAAAGGCAGAGAAGCTGTGTTTGCAAATCCTGGAAGCGAAAAATTTTTAACAACAGCAAACAAATATTCAACAACAATTCAATCATTTTCATCAACTACATTAAGGGTTTATAATTCACCCTAGAAAAACACTTTTAAATTAGTAAAAACCCCATTTTTTTGGGGTTTTTTTTATTTTTTATCATGTCAAAAACAATAATTGAAATAACTTTAAGGAATAATTATTAAATTTGACTCCAAATATAATTAATGGCAAAATCACAACAAACGTTTAATAAACTCGAACGAGAAAAAAATAAAGCTAAGAAAAGAGAACAAAAAAGAAAAAAAATGCAGGCTCGTAAGGAAGCTCGTGAAAATGGTGAATTAAAGCAAGATGAATTTGTTTATGTTGATCACCTTGGTAATTTTACTAATACACCACCTGATCCATCAGAAAAAGAAGAAATAAGTTTGGAGTCTATAAATTTAGGTGCTGCTAAAAATCAAGATTTTGATGAAAAAATACAGGGCAAAGTAACCTTTTATGAGCCAGATAAGGGTTTTGGATTTATTAAAAATTTAACGTCTCATGACTCATATTTTTTTCATTTCAGTGAATGTAAAGATACCCTTGGTGTTGGTGATAAAGTTGAATTTGATACTGTTCGAGGAGAAAAAGGTTTAAATGCTGTTAAAATAAACAAGATATAAATGAACTATAATTTATATTATGTTAAATTTTATTGATTATGAAGAAAAAAATATTACTCTCCCTACTGGCTATACTTATATTGATAAGTCTTTTTATCATATATACAGTTACTAACCCTGTAAGTCCTCTTGAAACTGTATCGTTAGAAAATAGTAATATTTCTATTACCTACAGCCGTCCTAATAAAAATGATAGATTAATTTTTGGTGAAGAAACAGATGGTGCTTTGGTTCCTAACGGCGTTTATTGGAGAACAGGTGCTAATAAACACACTTTTATAGAAACTGATAAAACATTAATTTTTGGATCAGACTCCTTGTCTGCAGGAACTTATTCAATCTATACAATTCCTAACTCTCAGTCTTGGGATATATTTTTTAATAGTGAAATTTATTATTTAGGAATAAAACAACCACCTCCAGATTCTGACGTTGTACGTTTCAAAGCTTTAACAAGTCAATTGTTTAATCCTGTTGAAAAATTTACAATTAATTTTTCAAGTGACTCAATTTCTAATTATATTGATTTTTCATGGGATAAGACTAAAGTGTCTATGCCTTTCACAATAAAATGAAGTTCTTTTCATTTAGGTTTTTAATAAAGCTATTTATTTTTTTTATTTCATTGTCCTTATTGTTATTATTAGTTTTCGGGATTTCTTATTATACAATTGATAGAATTCAAAAGAAGAATAATTTGATGGATATAGAAGAGTACTCTCCTATTTCTACTCTTGTTGTTCCCCAAAATCCAAAAACTAGATCTAAATTTCCTTTTATTGATGTTCATAGTCATCATTGGAATATGCCGATAATGAATTTAGATAATCTTGTTGAAGAAATGGATAGTTTAAATATGAAATATCAAATTAATTTGAGTGGATCTGGCTTGGCAGTTTTCTCAGGTAAACAGGATTTGATGGATTTGAATTTGTCGAAATCTATAAATAATGTTAAAAAAAATTACCCTGAAAGATTTGGTGTTTTTGTAAACCTTGATCTTTCTAAAATTGGGAGAAAAGATTTTAAGTTTAATACAGAAAAATATCTTTTAAATGCATCAAATATTGGTGCAACTGGATTAAAGATATATAAAAACTTAGGCTTAAACTTGAAAGATGGTAAAGGAAAAAGAGTTAAAGTTGATGACGATAGATTGCAGTTTATTTGGGAAAAATGTGCTGAACTTAATTTACCTGTATTGATTCATTCAGGTGAACCAATTGCTTTTTTTCAAAATATTGACAGGAATAATGAAAGGTGGCTTCATGCAAAACAACGTCCAAGTAGTTTTAGACCGTCAGATAAGTATCCTCCATTTGAAATAGTAATGAATGAGCAATATAATATGTTTAAAAATAACCCTAAAACAACTTTCATTAATGCTCATATGGGTTGGTATGGAAATAATTTATCCAAATTAGATCAACAATTAACTAATCTTCCTAATGTTTATGTTGAATTTGGAGCGGTAATAAATGAATTAGGTAGACAGCCATTTTCTGCAAGAAAATTCTTTATAAAACATCAAGATCGCATATTATTTGGAAAGGATAACTACAATAAAGAAGAATACTACTTATATTTTCAAGTTTTGGAAACTAGTGATGAATACATTGAATATTTTAGAAAAAGACATGGTTTATGGAAACTTTATGGACTTAACTTACCTGATTCAGTATTAAAGAAAGTTTACCATCAAAATGCTCTTAAAATTTTCCCATCAATAAATTCAAATCTTTTTAAATAGTCATATATTTGATCAATGATTATAGGAGTACCTAAAGAAATTAAAGAGAATGAACATAGGGTTGGGATGACACCTTCAGGTGTTCAGACATTAATTCAGAATGATCACAATGTATACGTCCAAAAATCTGCTGGAAAAGGTAGCGGATATTCTGATAAAGATTTTTTAAATATTGGTGCTAAACTTGTAAATTCTATAGAGGATATTTATGATATATCTGAAATGATAATTAAAGTTAAGGAACCTTTAAAAAAAGAATATTCGCTAATTAAAGAAGATCAAATTATATATACTTTTTTTCATTTCGCATCATCTTTTGAGCTTACTAAAGCAATGGTTGATAGTAAAGCTGTTTGTATTGCTTATGAAACAGTTGAAAACTTAGACCATTCTCTTCCTTTATTAACTCCTATGTCAGAAGTTGCTGGAAGAATGGCAGCTCAACAAGGTGCAAAATTTCTTGAAAAACATCAAAACGGTTGTGGAATTTTACTTGGAGGTGTTCCAGGTGTTAATCCTGCAAAAGCTGTTGTCATTGGAGGAGGAACGGTAGGAACTCAATCCGCTAAAATGTTAGCTGGTTTGGGGGCTGATGTTACCATATTAGATATTAGTTTAGATAGATTAAGACAACTTGATGATATTATGCCAAAAAACGTAAAAACAAAATTTTCAAATCAATATAATATTAAAGAGGCTATCTCTAATGCTCATTTGGTTATTGGTGCTGTTCTTCTTCCAGGAGCCAAAGCTCCTAACCTAATCTCAAAGGAAATGCTAAAAGACTTATCAAAGGGCACTGTTTTGGTCGATGTGGCAGTCGATCAAGGAGGCTGTTTTGAAACAACAAAACCAACTACTCATAACTCACCTACTTATATTATAGACGATGTTTTACATTACTCGGTTGCAAATATGCCAGGTGCTGTACCCATGACTTCAACTGAAGCCTTAACTAATGCAACAGTTAATTATGCAATTGAAATAGCTAATAAAGGTTGGAAAAAAGCATGTGTTGACAATAAACCTCTTATGAAAGGGTTGAATATTGTAAATGGCAACATTGTTTACAAAGCTGTTGCTGACGCTTTTAATCTCCCCTTCTCTTCTATCAAAATTTAGATTATGCCAAATATTCCGTCTGTTAATTTAGGTGATTTTATATCAGGTGACTTGTATTTAAAACAAGATTTTGTAAATAAGTTAGGAAAAGCATACCAAGAAATAGGATTTGTAGCGCTAAAAGGACATTTTTTAAAAGACTCAGATATTAAAAATATATATAAATACACTAAAAAATTTTTCGACCTTCCAAATAATATAAAATGTAAATATGAATTGAAAGGTTTTGCTGGTCAAAGAGGATATACATCTTTTGGTAAAGAGCATGCTAAAGGAAAAAAACATGGAGATTTAAAGGAATTCTGGCATTTTGGACAATACCTTGAAGAATCGGAATACTCAAAGCTTGGATATCCAAAAAATCTAACTGTTTATGAAGTTCCTGAGTTTAACAAAATTGGAAAAAAAGTATATAAATCATTAGAAAAAACATCTATATATGTGCTAAGAGCTATTTCTTTATTTCTTGGTTTAGACGAAGACCACTTTGATAAATTTGTAGAAAAAGGAAATAGCATTCTTAGGCCGATTCACTACCCTCCTATTAACACTAAACCTAACGGAGCTGAAAGAGCAGCTGCTCATGGTGATATAAATTTAATAACACTGCTTATGGGTGCTCACGGAAAAGGATTACAAGTTTTAACTAATAAAGGTGAATGGATTGATGCAATAGCTGAGGAGGATGAAATTATAATTAATGTTGGTGATATGCTTTCTAGATATACTAATAATAAGTTAAAATCTACTATTCATAAGGTTATTAACCCTCCAAAGCAACTTTGGAAGAAGTCCAGATTTTCAATTCCATTCTTTCTTCACCCTGTAGGTACTATGAAACTTAATGTATTAGATTCATGTATTAATGCTGAAAACCCAAAAAAATTTAACGATATTACGGCGCATGATTTTCTAATTCAAAGGCTAAAAGAAATTGGTGTCTTATAATGAAAAAATTAAGCTCTCTTCAAGATTTAAAAACAATTATTTCAAATGACTATAAATCAGAAGATAAGCCATTTATAAAGCCCAACTTAATTAAACAGAGTTTAGAGGCGCACTACTCCATAAAAGGAAGAGCGGGCACACCGGTAATCATTTTAAAAGGTTTTAAAGATTTAAATAAAAATGAATTAAAAAGTTTATCAAAAAATATTAAAAATAAGCTTGGTATAGGTGGAAGCATTAAAAATAATGAAATGTTTTTTCAGGGTGATAAAAGAGATGAGATTATATTAATTTTAGAATCTGAGGGTCATTATGTTAAGAGAATAGGTGGTTAATACTACTTTTGTGTATTTTAATTATCCGTCGTGCTCACCAATTGGTGAGTTCTTTAAAACCAAATAAAAGAAAATTATAAACCCCATTATTGTACAAATCCAATATACTAACGAACTCCCTGAGTTTAAAGAAATCATATCCAATGCAGACTCCACAATTATAAATAAAATAAATGCCTTAACGCGGTTAGAATAAAATAATGCTGAGACTCTCTTATAATAAGTACTTAATCCAAACCAAATTAACGGAACAATAGACAAAAATAAAGAAGCTATCCACACAAATCCAAGATTTTTTGAAAACCATTTTGTAGCACCAATTTCTTGAATTTCTGCTGCAATTTTTTCTCCAGCTTTTTCTCCAATTGCATTAGATTCAGAATAACTCAAACTACTTGAACTTAATAGATCAAGATCAACATAATTAAAAATTAAACTAAATCCCCATATGAAACATAAAATAAAAAAAGGGAATGATAAGATAATCATAAATAAAAATCTTAAAATAAAGGTTGATCCATTAATAGTTCCTTTAAACTGAAAAAATTTTTTCATTTTTATAATTTAATAAAAAATAAATCTAATCATAATTATATCCATTTTACAGTATTTAATCCATTACTTTTTAAAAAATTATTACACTTTATAAAATGATTATTTCCAAACCAAAAACCTCTGTTAGCACTTAATGGTGATGGGTGTCCGCTTTTTAAAATTAGATGATTAGAATTTTTTATAAATTTTTCTTTGCTTTTCGCATAATTTCCCCACAACATAAAAACAAGATTATTTTTTTCTTCAGAAATTATTTTAATAACATTATTAGTAAAAATTTCCCAACCAATATTTTGATGAGATCCTGGAAACTTTCTCCTTACCGTTAGTATTGAATTCAGTAAAAGAACACCTTGTTTTGACCAATCTGATAAATCGCTATTAGTTCTTAAATCCCGAGAAAAATTATTATTTAATTCTTTAAAAATATTATTCAAGGATGGAGGGTTTTCAATTTCTTTATTTACAGAGAAACAAAGACCATTAGCTTGTTTTTCACCGTGATATGGATCTTGACCTATGATTATAACTTTTAGTTTTTTAAAAGGACATTCATCAAAAGCTCTAAATATATTTTTACCAGCTGGATAGCATTTAAATCTAGAATATTCTTCTTTTGTTTTTGAAATTATATCATCAAAATATTCTGATTTGAACTCTTTATCTAAAATCTTTTTCCAACAGTCTAAAATTTTTATACTCAAGATTTTTGAAATTTAGATACAATTAATGAAACCATTGCATCGCCGGTAACATTAACTACTGTTCTAAACATATCTAATGGTCTGTCTACAGCAAAAATCAGAGCCAAGCCGGCTTCTGGTATTCCAGCTTGTGCTAGAACAATTACAAGCACAATAATTCCAGCACTTGGAACAGCAGCTGCACCAATTGATGCTAATGTGGCTGTAGTAATTATTCCTAACTGATCAATTAAGCTTAAATCTAATCCAAAAGTTTGGGCAATAAAAACTGCGGCTACAGCTTGGTAAACTGCAGTTCCATCCATGTTAATAGTAGCTCCTATTGGCAAGACAAAACTCGAAACTTCTTTTTTCACACCTAGTTGATTTTCAACTCTGTCCATTGTAACCGGAAGAGTAGCTGCACTTGAGCTTGTAGAAAAGGCTACTAATTGTGCTGGTAAAATTCCATTAATGAATTGTTTTAAATTTCTTTTTAGAAAAATTTTGATAAAAAGTAAATAAACAATGATTACAATAAATAGTCCAATTAATAATGTGATTGAATACAAAATCAAACTTTTTAAAAGATCAATATTAGGTGCTTCAACTATTAAAGAAGCTAGAAGAGCAAAAACCCCAAAGGGAGCACATGCCATTATTATATCAATTATTTTCAAAATAACATCATTTAAAGAGTCAAAAAAGGTTTTTACTGGTTTAGATTTTTCTGATGGGATTAAAATCATAGCAATACCAAATAATATTGAAAAAAATATCACTTGAAGCATATTTTTATTATCAGAGGCAGCATTCAGAAAATTTGAAGGGACTAAGTCAATAAGTGGTTGCAAGGGCCCTGAGTTTTTTTTCTCTTCAGCAATATCTCTTTTTTCGTTAGCATCGTTCGAATAGGCATTAATTAGTTCAGTTCTTGTTTCATCACTTATGCTTTTACCTGGACCAATAGAATTTACAACTAATAAGCCAATGGATACAGCAATAATTGTTGTAGTTAGATATGTCATTATGGTTAATAGGCCCATGGATGAAAGTTTAGATATATCTTTCAAATCAGATATTCCTTTAATCAGTGACGCTAAAATTAATGGGATTGCAATTAATTTTAGGGAATTAATAAAAATGGTACCGAAAGGTTTAACAAAATTTGTTATAATACTACTACCTCCGCTGAAGGAACTAAATATCAATCCAATTATTACACCTAGAAACATACCTATGATTATTTTCCAGTGTAATGAAATTTTTTTCATAAATTTTTTGAATTGTCGAGTAGAATCATATCAAGGATAACAAGAGCAGCCATTGATTCTACAATAGGTACAGCTCTAGGAACAACGCAGGGGTCATGTCTCCCTTTTCCTGAAATATTTGTTTCTTTTCCAGCTTTATCAATAGTTTTTTGATCTTTCATTATGGTAGCAACAGGTTTAAAAGCGACATTAAAATATATTTCCATACCATTACTAATTCCACCTTGTATACCTCCAGAATTATTAGTTATGGTAGATTCATCTGAGTTATATTGATCATTATGTTCACTCCCTCTCATTTCAACACCTTTAAAACCACTTCCAAACTCAAAACCTTTTACAGCATTTATTGAAAGCATAGCTTTACCTAATTCAGCATGTAGTTTATCAAAAACAGGCTCTCCAATTCCTACTGGAATATTCTTAATTACACATGATACGATTCCCCCGATGGTATCACCGTCCTTCCTGATTTCCTTTATGAGAGATTCCATTTCTACTGCTTTCTTTAGATCTGGACATCTAACAGGATTCTTTTCTATATTTTCAAAATTGATTTTAGAAAAATCAGAACTAATTTTAATATTACCAACTTTTGAAACAAAAGCATTGAAAGAAATTTTATTTAAAATCTGTTTTGCAATTGATCCAGCAACTACCCTGCAAGCAGTTTCTCTAGCCGAACTCCTACCACCTCCCCTGTAGTCTCTATTTCCATATTTTTTTTGATAAACAAAATCAGCGTGTGATGGTCTGAATATATCCTTTATATGATCATAATCTTTAGATTTTTGATCTTTATTAAATATTATAAACCCAATTGGAGTTCCGGTTGATTTTCCTTCAAAAATACCAGAAAGAAACTCAACTTTATCACTCTCTTTTCTTTGAGTTACAATTTTGGATTGACCAGGTCTTCTTCTATCTAAATCAAGTTGAACTTTAGATATATCAATTTTTTTATTTGCAGGGCATCCATCTATTACACCACCAATAGCTTTACCATGAGATTCACCAAAAGTTGTCAATCTAAAAATTTTTCCAAAATTATTACCCATTCTCTTACAAAAATAAGTTTAAATATTAAGATATTAGTTATCTCAATAAATTTACTTCCAGTTTTTCAATTTACTTGTTTTTCCTATTCCTGGATTGAATGTGTTTGTCGGATCAAGTTTTTTATAAAAATTCAATAATGAAGATTTCGCAAAATATTCATGTCCAACATTATGCTCAGCGGGATACTCAGCTCCCCTACGTTCATAAAATTTTAGAAGTTTATTTAATAAAGTTTTCGTATCAACTCCCTTTTTTACAATATAATTTTGATGCATTACGTGACAAAATAAATGACCGTAATAAAGTTTAATTTCAAATAATTCATTTATTTCTTTAGGGAGATTTTCAAACCAATTCTTTTCATTTCTTGGAAGAGCAATATCCATTGAAAAGGATTCATCATTGCTCTTGTTTTTTAATGCTTGATACCTGCCAAATGCACCAGCTGAAACATATCTATGTAATTGTGCTTTTTTTGCCTCAGATTTTGTGCATTTAAAGTATGATCCATCATTTTTTTTAAAAAAATTTTTAAAATAGACTTCAGCTTCATTAATACCATTGTCAGTCATTTCAATAATCCACATGTGTTCAAATTCATCTCTAAAATTATTCATTCTCTTAGGTAAATGATTAGGCCATAAATAACTTAAATATTGTAAAATTTGATCAGATAATTTTTCAGGAAAAAACTTAATTTTTTTGGAAATTAAATCAACAATTCTTTTGAGATTAAATAATATAGGTAGAAAGTTTGTCCCAAGCTTTTCAATTACTATAAAAGAATCTTTACTGTATTTTTTTGCTGCATCGTAGCAATCTCTGTGCATGTAATCACCTAATCTTGGAAGTGTTTTGAATTTTGATAGAATTTCTCTTCTAATTTTCCAGAAAACTTCTGTATCGTTTGTTCCTAAGTAAAAAACTTGACTTTTTTTTGGTTTTGGATATGTATCAACTCTAATAGCAAATACTGCTAATTTCCCTGCACTTCCTGAAACACCATATAATAATCGCTTGTCTGAATTAAATCTTGATGGAGTGTTAGAGTTTATTTCTCTTACAATTTCAGAATATTTATTATCAGATGCTAATTTATTAGAATTTATTATATCCTTTTTATCATAACTTTTAGATTCAAGATTTTCTAAAATTTCATCAGGGCTAGACCCTAGATTCACGTCCAACTCATTAATTAACTCAAGTTGACCTGAGTTGTTAATTTTCGCATAAAGTGCTAGTTGAGTATATGCGGGACCTCGGTGTACTAAAGATCCCCCCGAATTATTACAAATTCCACCTACAATTGAAGCACCAATAGATGTTGAACCTATAACAGAGTGAGGTTCTCTGTTGTATTTATCTAGTTTTTTTTCTAAATCATAAAGAGTGCTCCCAGCTAATCCAATGATTTGTTTACCTTCATTTATGATTTGAATATCATTAATCCTAATTGTATTTATTACAATAATATCTCTATCGTAATCATTGCCAAATGGAGTTGAACCACCTGTAAGCCCAGTATTTGCGCCTTGCATTATAATAATTAAATTATTATCTACACATAATTGAAGAACTTTCCATATTTCAATTAATCTTCCTGGTTTGACCACAGCTAATGCATTTCCTTCCCCATACCTCCATCCTTTAGAAAATGGTTCTTTTCCCCAGTCTGAAATTATAACATTAGTCTTTCCAACTATATTATTTAAATTATAAATTACTTTATCTGTTTCTTTCATGAGTTTAAATTAAAGTTATTACTTTTGTCGAAGTAATCCTAAATTTGCTAAGAATGAAAAAAGCTGTTTTATTAATATTTTTTATCATATCCTGCAGCAAGAATGATGTAAAAATAGTTGCTGATTCAAACTTCAACGACAATGAAAAAGTTTTCTTAGTTCAATATTTAGAAAATAGACCAATTTTAAAAGATTCTACATTGATTAAGAATGGAAAATTTTCGTTTACTGATACAATCACTTATCCTGAAATGCATTATTTATTTTTCAAGGATATCATGGGAAACATTCCTTTAATTCTTGAGCCTGGTGAGATTAAGCTTAAAATTTTTAAAGACTCTTTATCCTCCTCAAAAGTTTCTGGAACTAAGTCTAATGATGATTTTAAAAAATACAAAAATGAGACCTTGAAATTCACTAATGAATTATCTAAAATTGATCAGGAGATAAATATTGCTATTTCGCGATCTGATTCATTAATTGTTGCTGATTTGGAGTCTCAATTTATTAACATGAGAAAAAAATTGACGGAATATGAGTTTGAATTTATAAATCAGAATAACGATTCATATATATCTTCTCTAATTTTAAGGAGAATGATATTTGAAAGATCCATTGATTTTAGGCTTGCAGATAGCTTGCTAAACAATTTTTCAGAAAATATAAAGAACACTACATCGTCTTTAGAAGTTAAGAAAATTATTGATGATTATAAGATAACAAACTCTGAGTCCCCAACAATTGGAGCTTTTGCTCCAAAGTTCTCAGGACCTGGATTAAATGGAGAAAATATTTCTTTAGGCTCAATTGATTCAAAATATATTCTCCTTGATTTTTGGGCTTCGTGGTGTGCCCCTTGCAGAGTCGACAATCCTGGCTTAACAGAAACAATGAATAAATTTGACCCTGAAGATTTTATTATCGTTGGTGTATCCCTTGACATAAATGAAGCTTCATGGAGAAAAGCAATAATTGATGATGGAATTGAAAATTGGGTCCACATTTCTAGTCTAAAGTACTTTAATGATCCAATTTCAAAATTATACAATGTTGCTGCTGAGGGAGTTCCAACATCTTTTTTAATTGGTCCTGATAAAAAAATTATTGAAAAAAATATAAAAGGTGCTGAATTAGAGTTCTTTTTAAATTCATATTTGAGTAGTAATTAAATCAAGGTGATTATCACTATTATACTTAAACTTATTAAATCACTTCCGTTAAATGTAATTTATTTAATATCTGATTTAACTTCATTTACTATTAAAAATATTTTTAAGTATCGAGTTAAACTCGTTAAAAATAATCTTAGAAGAAGCAATTTAAATCTTGATGATAAACAAATACAAGCAATTACAAATAAGTTTTATAAATACTTTACGGATTTATACTTAGAGTCAATTAAAATGGATTCTTTTTTAAAGATAGATTTTGATAAAAGATTTAAAGTTATTAATTCTGATCTGATAAATAAATTTTATGATGAGGGAAAAAGTGTTGTTTTAATGGTTTCCCATTATGCAGGATATGAATGGTGCACTTGTCTTCCTTATTACATAAAACATAAATTTACTGCTGTGTATACACCAGTTAAAAATAAATCAGTAAATAATTTTATGTATAATTCACGATCTAAACATGGATTAGATTTAATATCTAGGTATGATGCAATAAAAAAAATTTTTAAAAAAGAAGTTGAATCTGAGAAACCTCACATGTATGGCTTAGTTGCTGATCAGTCTCCGCAAATACAAAGTAAAAATTATTGGAGTAAATTCCTTGGAGTTAAAGTACCAATATTTACTGGCTCTGAAAGAATTGCAAAAAAACATAATCTCCCTGTTGTATATGCAAGAATGAGAAAAATAAAAAGAGGTTATTATTCCGTTGAATTTGAGCTCATTGTTGAAAGTCCAAATGAATATAGTGACTATGAAATTACGGAGAAATATTTAAAGCTAGTAGAAAATCAATTACATGAAGATCCACACCCATATTTATGGACTCACAATAGATTTAAGCATACGCACAAGGCTCCGAATAGTTAATTTATGATATCTTTTATCAATGATTCTATTACTGAAATTAAATCATTAGCCTTTTTTTTATTTATAGCTTCACTGTAAACTCTAATGATTGGCTCTGTGTTTGACTTTCGTATTTGAACCCAACTTTTCTTAAAATCAATTCTAACCCCATCAACACAGTCTATATTTTCATTTTTATATTCTTTTTTAATTCGATTTATAACTTCATCAATATTGATTGAATTTGATAAATTGATACTTTGCTTGACCATAAAGTATTTAGGATATGTTTCAATTAATTTACTGAGACTTAAGTTTCTTTCACAGTAAAGAGATAAAAAAAGGCCTATTCCAACTATAGCATCTCTTCCGTAGTGACTTTCAGGGTAGATCACTCCCCCATTCCCTTCACCTCCAATTACTGCATTTACTTTTTTCATTTTTTCAACAACATTTACTTCTCCAACGGCAGAGTAAAAATGACTTTGATTATATTTTTTAGTAATATCTCTCAAAGCAATTGATGATGATAGGTTAGATACTGTTGAGCCAGGTGTTTTACTCAAGACATAATCAGCGCAAGCAACCAGTGTATTTTCTTCTCCAAATATTTCTCCATTTTCGCACATAAAAACTAAACGATCTACGTCGGGATCTACAGCAATACCCATATCAGCACCACATTCAGTTACTTTTTGAGATAAATCTTTAAGGTTTTTTTTCAATGGTTCAGGATTGTGAGGAAAATCACCATTTGGATTACAATATAACTCAACAACATCAATGTTTAATTTTTTCAATAGTTTTGGAATAATAATTCCACCTGTTGAATTAACGGCATCGACTACTATTTTAAGTTTTTTTGATTTTATTTTTTTAGTCTTTACAAGTTCAAGATTTAAAACAGATTTAATATGTTGATTAATTGAGTTTTTTAACTTAGATAAAGTTCCTAATTTGTTAACTTTTGAAAATTTAAATTTTTTCTTTTCATAAAAATCAATTACTTCCTCTCCCTCATCTGAATTTAAAAACTCACCATTTTTGTTTAGCAGTTTCAATGCATTCCACTCTTTTGGATTATGACTTGCAGTGATAATAATTCCTCCATCCGCATTATATTTCTTGACCATCAGTTCAACTGTTGGAGTAGTCGATAGTCCTAGGTCGATTACATTGATACCCATGGATAATAGAGAAGATTGAACGAGGTTTTGAATCATTTTTCCGGACACTCTTGCATCTCGTCCTATTATAACTTTATTTTTTGAATTGGATTTTTTTTTAATTAACCATTTTGCATAAGCGCAACCAAAATTAACCGCATCTATTGGAGTTAAATTATTTTCAATACTTCCACCAATAGTTCCTCTAATTCCAGAAATTGATTTAATTAATGTCATATGCAAATATACACAGTGATTATTATATATTTACTCATTGTGAAGAATAAGATTATTCAATCTGCATATATATTTTTATTAATAATTTTTTCTTGTAAAAATCAGTCATATTATAATGAATATGCAATTGTTTCTGCAAAGAAAGAAGCAACTCTTGCAGGTATTAAAATTTTAGAAATGGGTGGTAATGCATTTGATGCAATGATTGCTGTTGACTTAGCTCTAGCTGTCGTATATCCAAATGCAGGTAATTTAGGAGGAGGAGGCTTTCTAGTATTTCGAGATAGTAAGGGGAATATTGGTTCATTAGATTATAGAGAAAAGGCACCACTGAATGCATCTGAAAATATGTTTTTAGACAGTAAAAATAATATAATACCAGATCTAAGTAGAGAAGGTGCTGTTTCAGTTGCTGTTCCAGGAACTCCTGCAGGTTTATTTGCAGTTCATCAAAGGTTTGGTTCTATTCCTCTAGATTCAATATTTAAACCAGCATTGCATTTAGCTAAAAATGGATTTAAACTAACTAAAAGACAGGCTAATTTATTTAATTCTTCAAAAAAGAAAATCTTAGAACTAAATAATAATATTGAATTGTATAATAATGATTTTTATGAAGGTTTCTTATTTAAGAATAATCAATTACATAAAACTTTGTTATATCTTCTCAAAAACGGTTTAAATTCTTTTTATACTGGTGAAAATGCAGAAAAAATTGTTGAATATTTATCCTCAAAAGGAGGTATTATATCTAGAGATGATTTAATCAAATATCAACCAATTTGGAGAGATCCTTTTGTCTTTAAATTTAAAGATTTAAAAATTATTACAATGGGCTTACCGTCAAGTGGTGGGATCGTCATGAATCAAATTTTAAAAAGTTTAAATTTTTTAGATCAAAAATCTCTTTTCAATTCTGAACTACAATATGTAAGAGCATTGGTTGAATTAGAAAAACTTTCATTTGCTGATAGAAGTTTTTATTTAGGTGATCCCGATTTTATTGATGATAGTTTCATAGATTCAATTGTTTCATATAATTATTTATTTTCAAGATTTAATAACATTGATTTTGAAAACCCTAAAAAATCTTTAGAAATAAATCATGGTAATATTAATTTAGATGAATCATATGAAACAACCCACTATTCAATTATTGATTCATTTGGAAATGCAGTTTCGGTAACTACAACTTTAAACTCTAATTTTGGCTCAAAATTAATACCACCTTCATTGGGTTTTTTTTTAAATAATGAAATGGATGATTTTTCAATTAAATCTGGTTTTCCTAATATTTATGGCTTAGTTGGCGGTAAGAATAATTCTGTAGTTGCGGAAAAAAGAATGTTAAGTTCTATGACACCCACAATAATTGAAAAAAATAATAAAATATATATGATTTTGGGGAGCCCAGGTGGTCCAACAATAATTACATCTGTTTTACAAACCATATTAAACGTGTCATTATTTAATATGAATATTGAAGAAGCAGTTAATAAAGGAAGATTTCATCATATTTGGCTTCCAGATAAAATTTTTTATGAAATCAATACTTTTAACGAAAAGACAAAAAATAAATTAATTGATCTTGGCTATAAATTTGATACTAGTCTTAATTCAATAGGTAGAGTCGATGCAATTTTAATTGAAAATAATAAAATCTTCACCGCTGCTGATCCACGAGGAGATGATTATAGTTATGGTAAATAGTATAATTTATATTCATATATTAGAAGATTATCAAATTTAGAATGGATGAGAATATATCAATTGAAGGATGTAAAGTTCATAATCTCAAGAATATTGACTTAAAAATTCCAAGAAACAAATTAGTTGTTATCACAGGTCTTTCGGGAAGTGGAAAATCATCTTTAGCATTTGACACTATTTATGCTGAAGCTCAAAGAAGATATATTGAAACTTTTTCTGTTTATGCTAGACAATTTGTGGGAGAATTAAAAAGACCTAATGTAGATAAAATTGATGGGTTATCCCCTGTTATTGCAATTGAACAAAAAACAACAAGTAAAAATCCAAGATCAACTGTTGGTACTATAACAGAAATTTACGATTATTTAAGATTGCTTTTTGCAAGGGTATCAGATGCGCACAGCTACGTTTCTGGAAAGAAAATGATTTCATATACTGATTTAGAGATTTTTGAATTAATTAAATCAAAGTATTTTGATAAAAAAATAAAAATTCTTTCACCTGTTATAAGATCGAGAAAAGGACATTATAGAGATCTATTTGTTAGTATAAAAAAGCAGGGTTTTGATAAAGTTAGGGTTGATAATGAAATAATTGATATAATAGATGGGCTTGAACTAGATAGATATAAAATTCATACCATTGAAATTCTGATTGATAATTTTACATTGAAAGACGATAATAATTCAGATGAAAGATTAAAAAACAGCCTTGATATTACTTTCTCTAATGGTGATCGTTCAGTATTGATAATTGATGAAAATAATAATCCCTCATATTATAGTAAGAATTTAATTTGTCCAGATTCAGGAATATCCTATAATCTTCCTGAACCCAATTCTTTTTCTTTTAATTCTCCTTACGGAATGTGTGATCAATGTAAAGGTTTAGGATATGTCAACGAAGTTGATATTGATTCTCTAATGCCCGACAAAAATAAATCAATTCACTCCGGTGGGATCACAGCTGTTGGTTCTTATAAAAATAATTGGATGTTTAGCCAATTGAAAAATATTGCTAATAAATACAAATTTGACTTAAAAGATCCGATTAAAGATATTCCAAAAGATGCATTAGATATTATTCTTTATGGTGGTAAAGAAAAATTTAAAATTATGTCAAAATCCTTAGGATTAACAAGAACTTATAGTATTGATTTTGAGGGTATTGTAAGTTTTATTTTAAGTCAGTTCTCATTCTCTGAAAGTAAAAAATTAAAATCCTGGGCAAAAAGTTTTATGTTAAAATCTAATTGTAATAAATGTGATGGAACTAGATTAAGAAAAGAGTCTTTAAATTTTAAAATATTAAATAAAAACATTTCTGAAGTAAGTAACATGAGTTTTATTAATCTATGTGAATGGGTTTCTTCTTTACCTAAAAAATTAAATTCAAAAAAAAATAAAATATCAAGTCAAATTATAATTGAAATTTCAAAAAGAATAAATTTTATTTTGGATGTTGGTTTAGATTATCTCACTCTAAGCAGAGAGACAAGGTCACTTTCAGGTGGTGAATCCCAAAGAATTAGACTTGCCACACAAATTGGTTCTCAGTTGCAAGATGTTTTATATATTCTTGATGAACCATCAATTGGATTACACCAAATTGATAATAATAAGCTAATTGATTCTTTGAAAAAATTAAGAGATTTAGGAAATACTATAATAGTTGTTGAACATGATAAAGATATTATGTTTAAGTCAGATTATATTATTGATATTGGTCCCGGTGCTGGAAAAAATGGAGGAAATGTAGTGTTTAGTGATTTATCTAGTAAGATTGTAAAATCGAATACTTTAACTGCAAAATATTTGAACGGAAAAAAATATATAAAAAGAAATATAAGACATAATTTAACTTTTAAAGAATTTATTAAAATTTCTGGCTGTTCAGGAAATAACCTTAAAAATATTAATGTTCAAATTCCAGTTGGTTTGATAAGTGGTATTTGTGGGGTTTCTGGAAGTGGAAAGTCTACATTAATTAATGAAACATTATATCCAATTTTTAATAATAAAATTTATAATGGAAATAAAATTCCACTTTCTTATGAGAATATTAAAGGTACTGAGCATATTGATAAAGTAATTCAAATTAATCAATCACCTATTGGAAAAACAGTCAGAAGTAATCCAGCAACCTATACAGGAATTTTTAATGATATAAGACAATTATTTTCAAATTTACCTGAATCAGTAATCAGAGGATACAACCCTGGGAGATTTAGTTTTAATGTTAAAGGTGGAAGATGTGAAGAATGTATGGGTGGAGGAATGAAAAAAATTGAAATGAATTTTTTACCAGATGTTTATGTTGAATGTGATGAATGTAATGGTAAAAGATTTAATAATGAAACACTGATGGTTAAATTAAAGGGTAAAAATATTTCAGAAATATTAAATATGACAATTAAAGAAGCAGCTTTAATATTTGAAAATTATCCTAAAATTATAAGAAAATTAAATACACTTATCGATGTAGGGTTAGGATACATATCACTTGGACAATCTTCAACAACTTTATCTGGAGGTGAAGCCCAAAGAATAAAGTTAGCTACTGAGTTATCAAAAAAAGATACTGGAAAGACTTTATTTATTTTTGATGAACCAACAACTGGACTTCATTTTGAAGATATTAAACAACTTTTATCAATAATATATAGGCTATCTGAAAAAGGAAATACCATTTTAATAATTGAGCACAATATTGATATGTTAAAAATTGTTGACTATATAATTGAACTTGGTCCAAAAGGTGGAGAAAACGGAGGCAATGTTATTTTTCAAGGTTCTTTTGATGATTTTATTAAAAATAAAAAATCAATAACTAATCTTTTTGTTAAAAAGGAATTAAATTTAGAGGATGCACAATAAAGAATGGTTTAATAAAAAATCACATGATTCCTGGTCTGTTTTTAAGGTCATGGGTGAGCTTGTCGAGGGTTATGAAAAACTTTCCGAAATTGGCCCATGTATTTCAATTTTTGGATCAGCTCGAACAGATGAAAATGATTTTTATTATAAAGAAACTATTAAGATATCTGAATTAATTGTATCCAAAGGATTAGGTGTTATAACTGGAGGCGGCCCCGGTATAATGGAAGCTGCAAATAAAGGTGCAAAAAATGCAGGAGGCATTTCTGTTGGTTTAAATATTAAACTCCCATTTGAACAAGAACCAAATAATTTCATTGACAACGATAAGTCGATTGATTTCGATTATTTTTTTGTTAGAAAAGTAATGTTTGTTAAGTATGCTCAAGCATTTATTGTAATGCCAGGCGGTTTTGGAACTTTTGATGAATTATTTGAGTCATTAACTTTAGTTCAAACTAAGAAAATTCAAAAAATCCCTATTATATTATATGGTTCAGAGTTTTGGAAAGACTGTATAAATTGGTTAGATAAAGTTGTTTTAAATCAATATAAAAATATTTCAAATGAAGATATGAGTATTTTCAAAATTGCTGATCAGCCAAATGAAGTTATAAATATTATTGATAGTTTCTATTCTGATCAAACATACTCTCCTAACTTTTAGAAGTGAATAAAATCCTATATTTTTTATTTTTTTTTCTATTTATTTTTAATTTACAGTGTCAGTCATTAAATGACATTGAGATTCAATTTGATTCAATCTCAAATAAATTTTCAGTCAGACAACTAATTATTATTAATAAATTAGACATTAGTAAAGAAGATTATT